>TARA_R110002096_G_scaffold10361_3_pt1 | contig 25424 bp, 18 predicted proteins | sample TARA_R110002096 | Tara Oceans TARA_R110002096 (sample SAMEA4397295) | marine metagenome | biome: Polar Biome; feature: [DCM] deep chlorophyll maximum layer (ENVO:01000326); material: water (ENVO:00002006), including particulate matter (ENVO:01000060) such as... | depth 35 m
TAGGTGGGATGGTAATTGGAGCAACGATATCAAATTTCGGTAGCGACCTAAGAATGCAAGGCAGAGATTTAAGAAATTTTGTTGATCCCGACCCAGTAAGCGAAGGTAACAACGACAGAATTCCTGTAAATTATGAAACGGACTCATGGAGTTTACCTCTTAATTTCCAGTTTGGAATTGCATTCGAACCACTAAAAACACCCATGCACAATATTCTTATAGCTATTGATGCACTGCACCCAAGTTCTAACTACGAAAGTGTGAATGTTGGAGGGGAGTACAGTTTTCAGAAAAGAGTATTTTTAAGATCGGGCTACCAATCGCTTTTCTTAGACGACGTAGAAGTCGGTTTTACTGCAGGGTTGGGAGTCCATCAACAACTTTCTACAGGGCTATTAGCCAAACTAAGCTATGGATATAAATCGGTTGGAAGTTTAGGCGTCGTTCATACTTTAGCTCTAGAAGTAGGCTTCTAAATTGATAAATAAGAATAGACATAACACTCGGTTCATTATTGGTAACACAAAGTATAGAGTTTGCTTTATGCTATTCTTTGTTCTGTTAGGTTTATCGTGTTCATCAAATAATGAGGGAACGACAACTTCTACGAGCGAAACTATAACCATAACGTATTGGTCGTCTCCAAATCCTCAGGAATATGCACTAGCGAAAGAACTGGTTGAGGAATGGAATGCTAAACACGAAGATGTTCAAGTACTTTTGCAAGCTTTACCGGCAGGTCAATCAAGCGAAGAAGTACTCCTTTCAGCGATGGTAGCTGGAACTACGCCTGACATCTGCTCTAATATCTGGCCAGGAATAACCAACGACTTCATACGCGCGGACGGGCTTTATCCTCTCGATAAATTTGAGGATTACCAAGAAGTAATGGAGCAAAGAGTTCCTACCGATATTTTAGAAAGTGTAATCGCTGAAGATGGTCACACATATCAAGTTCCTTGGAAAACGAACCCAATTATGGTTCAATACAATGTGAAGATGTTCAAAGATGCGGGAATTGAAACCTTCCCACGAACTTACTCAGAATTTCTTGATGCAGCTTCCAAAATCACAAAAGATATTGACGGCGATGGCAGAATAGACCAGTGGATGGGATTTAGAGATATTCGTCCTATTTGGTGGCAACGCTACTACGATTACTACACAAGCTACATAACTGCATCAGGTGGCAAAACCCTGTTCGAAAAAGGCGAACTAGCAATTGATGAAGACGCCTCAAACGAAGTGTTCAATTTCTATCAACAGCTTTATAAAAAAGGATATTTTCCACGTTCATCCTTACAAGGAAATGCGTTTTTATACAATAGAATTGCAGTTGAATTTACAGGACCTTGGAATATTTCTTATTTAGAAAAAAACGCTCCTGCTGAGTTAGAATATGATTTTGCCCCATTGCCTGTGCCAGATCAATACGAAGGGGAAGTATACACCTATGGTGATCACAAAAACATTGCGATATTTTCCAATACAAAGCATCCCAAGGAAAGTTGGGAGTTTGTAAAATTTCTGATTAGCAAAGAATCCGATTATAGATTACTCGCTTTTGCAAGCCAAATCCCAATCCGAAAAGAGCTATTAACGGATCCGGAATTCGAGACTTTTTTTAAAGAGAATCCGAGTTTAGCACGTTTTGCCCAGCAAGCTGCGTACACTCGCGGTGTAGACAACGTACGTGATTTCAAAGAAATCTTAGATGCCGTAGCTCGCTATTACGAAATAGTTGCTGTGTACGGAAAAATAACCCCTGAAGAAGCCACCAAAGAGATGATTTCGGCTATAGAAATTTTAAGGGAGTGGAATAAATAGCATGAAGAAACTCGCTAAAATAATGAAGCCTGGATTCTGGTTAAGTGTGCCATACATGCTGCACCTTTCGTTATTTTTTGTATATCCTGTAGTGTTTTCAATCATATTGGTTTTTCATCGCTGGGATGTAGTTACCCCAATGGAATTTGTTGGTTTAAAGAATTTTGTAAGAGTTTTTTCTGATGAAGTTTTCCTGCAATCAATCATCAATACTGGGATATTCTTAGTACTTCATATTCCACTTCAAATTGTTTTAGCCCTCTTTTTTGCAACATTGCTGAACAAACAAATTATTGCTCGTGGCTTTTTTAGGACCTTGTTCTTTTTACCGGTGGTTGTTTCAGGTGTGGTTGTTACCATTCTATTTCAACAGCTATTTTCGTTTGAAACGGGCTTGATAAATCAATTTTTATTTCAGCTTGGGATAGATCAAGTTCCTTGGTTAGTTTCAGAGAACTGGGCAATGCCATCCATCGCTTTAATGGCAACATGGAAAAATGTGGGCTTGTATGTAATTCTATTTATGGGAGGTTTACAATCCATTCCCAACGAGTTATACGAAGCTGCAGACTTAGAAGGAGCTAGTGCACGGCAGCAATTTTTTCACATTACTCTACCCATGTTGAATCCAACGGTGGTTACTGTAATTGTGTTGTCTGTTATTGGTGGATTCTCGCTGTTTATTGAGCCCTATGTAATGACCGGTGGTGGGCCAATGAACTCAACGTTATCCGCGGTTTTATATATCTACAACCAAGCATTTAACTTTGGTCATATGGGTTATGCTTCTACAATGGGACTCTTTTTTGCAGTAATCATTTTCACAGTCGTTAAAATTCAACGAAAATTTGTAGAAACGGAGCTGTACTGATGAAAAAAACCTTGCTTTACACAGCTTTGATTTTGGGTGCATTGGTGTTCGCTTATCCTTTTATATGGATGTTTTTCAGCACCTTTAAACCGGATGGCGAAATTGGTGGAATCCAGCTATTACCCGAAATATGGACCTGGCAAAACTACAAGCTCGTATTCGATAGAATTCCCATCGAAAAAGGATTTGTAAACAGCGCAATAGTTACCAGCTTAGTGACGCTTTCAGTTACGCTATTTGGTTCAATCACAGGCTATGCATTTTCGAGGCTGAAGTGGAAAGGTCGCGATGCTATGTTTTCTTTGAGTTTGTTAACTATGATGATTCCATTTCAAATAACACTCATCCCAACGTACATTCTTATCGTGAAGTTAGGACTTACTGATAATCTAGCTGGGTTGATTGTCCCCACTATGGTAACGGCTTTTTCCATCCTGTTATTTAGACAAAGCTTTTTAACCATCCCTCAAGATTTGATTGATGCAGCTCGTTTAGATGGTTGTAGTGAACTTGGAATATTATTCAGAATTATCCTTCCACTTTCAAAACCTGTGGTTGTTACAGTTGCAATACTCACCTTTGTTGCAAACTGGAATGAAGTATTATGGCCACTCATTGTAATTCGCGATCAAGATTTAATGACTATGCCACAGATGGTGGCACTTTTTGCGGTGGGCGGTGGTTCCGACTCAAGCATTGGGGCTCAACTGGCATCAGCACTTTTATTGGCACTACCAGTGGTAATAGCTTATTTGATTTTCCAAAAGCACTTTATAAAAAGCATGGCCTCTTCTGGGCTCAAAAGTTAATGATTAACCAATATCTGATGACAAGATTTCTCACCCATATTAAGAAACACCTTCCCATTTATAGTGTCTTTATGATGCTCTTTTTTGTGAATTGTAAAGAGAATAGTCCAAAGGATGAAATAGTCCCTTCAATTCTAAATTTAAATCACCTTGACTCTTTAGGTGAGGTAGTAAACTATGGTGGGCAAGATTTACGAATCATCCATATTTATGCTGATGCACCCACTTACAATTGGATAGGGGATGATGATGAAGGCGAAGCTTGTGTTGATGATGCAACAAGGGCAGCAGTGGTGTATTTGCGCCATTATGAGTTAACTGGAGAGGAAGAATCAGCAGAGAAAGCAAAAGAATTACTACGATTTGTAATGTATATGCAAACCGATGAAGGGCTTTTCCATAATTTCGTCTGGGATAATAAACTCGAAAAAAATACAACACATAAAAATAGTGTAGCCGATAAGTTGAATTGGTGGGCAGCAAGAGCGGCTTGGGCACTTGGAACAGGTGCAAGAGTTTTGGCCGATCACGATTCCACTTTTGCCAATGCTTGCATTCTTTCGTTAGACAAATTAATGCCACACGTTAATCAGGTGACTTCAAAATATCCCGCTACAAAAATGGTAAGTGGACGTGAAATGCCGACATGGTTAATTGAAGAATCTGCTTCGGATGCTTCTAGTGAATTGTTATTAGGACTTACGGAAGCCGCAAAAGTATCTGATGCTAGTAAATATACCGATGCCATCAATAAGTTAAGTGCAGGGATTGCAATGCTACAATATGGAGATGTGGCTTCTGCTCCTTATGGTGCGCATCTTTCTTGGGAAGGTGGCTGGCACGGCTGGGGAAATTCGCAAACAATGGCACTTTCCCAAGCTGGTAAGTTAGAAAGTGCAAAAATTGAAGCAGATAATTTTTATCCTTGGTTATTGGTAAATGGATGGTTGAATTCTTTTGAGCTTCAAGATCCCAATAATCGTAGATCTTTTGAGCAAATTGCTTATGCCGTTCGTGCAGCTTCTGTTGGGCTTGTTCGCCTCTATGAAGCTACCGATAATAACGACTATGCAATTATGGGCGGTTTAATGGGCAGTTGGCTAAATGGCAATAATGTCGCAAATGCCAAAATGTACAATTCCTTACATGGTTATGGTTACGATGGAGTTAACAGTGCTTCAGGAGTGAACAAAAACTCAGGTGCTGAGTCTACAATAGAAGCAAATTTTACGGTATTAGAAGTAGAACAATATGCACTATCAAACAAATGGTTTTATGCTACTTCGCTTGACCCACAAACGGCTACAGCCAATGGCAAAGAGTATAAATATAGATTTTTTGAAGTAACTGAAAATGGAAAAAAAGAACGAATTGCATTGTTACTGAACTTAACAGATGCATCGACTCAGATTTTAACTGAGTCTGAATTGAACGAGATTATAAAATAAAAACTAATTACTAGTTGGCTAAGGTCATATGATGTTTAAAAAAACAAAAATTCCTCTATTATCTCCAAGAGAAGATGTAGAATGGGCAAGCGGTGCGGTATTTAATCCTGGTGCGTATTACGATGGAGAGTTGGTGCACTTGTTATTCAGGGCGATTCCAAAAGGGTACGAAAGAATTAAACTTAAAAATGTTTCGCCAGGTGAGCCAGATACAGGCTTTGATGAGAAGTATATTTCTTACATCGGCTATGCTTCTAGTAAGGATGGTATAAATTTCGAATGGAGAGAAGAGCCTTTTATTGGAACTGAACATTGGTTTAATAAATTCGGTTCAGAAGACCCTAGAATTTCCCGTTTAGATGACCAATACTTAATTACATACACCGCACTTCAACGCCATGCTTTTGATGAAGTAAACGGTGTTAGAATTGGTTTGGCAATCACAAACGATTTCAAAACAATTGAGAAGAATGGAATTGCTGGTCCTACTGATTTAAGAGATAAAGACGCTGTTATTTTCCCAAAGAGAATTAATGGCAAAATTGCGATGCTTCATCGAGTAGTTCCAAATATTCAAATTATCTATTTCGATTCTATCGACGAATTCCATAATCCATCAGAAGGCGTTTGGGAAGAGCATTTAGCAAATTTAGAAGAACACACCGTAATGCGTCCCGAGTTTGAATGGGAAAATTTAAAAATTGGAGCAGGGCCAACTCCAATCGAAACTCCTGAAGGCTGGTTGCTCATTTATCATGGTGTTGATACCAATCATGTTTATAGAATGGGAATGGCTCTGTTAGATCTGGAAGACCCATCAAAAATAATAGCTAAAAGCCCGATTCCACTATTAGAACCAGAACTTGATTTTGAGCTCTTTGGTGATGTTGCTAACGTGGTTTTCCCTGAAGGGGCCGTTATTATTGACGATACCTTACATGTGTACTATGGAGCAGCAGATTCAGTGATTGGTCATGCTCAAGCTCCATTAGCAGAAGTCTTGAACTGGATGAAGAAGAACAAAACTAACAACGATTAACACTTTCAAGTAGATACAAGAATGCCTCACTTAGAAGATGCCAGCCCTGCTTACGAGCAAGGACCAAAAAAAAGTATAGAAATAACTCACTCGTTAGAAATTGTTAGGCTGAATGGAGGGAAACCCATTCTTACACCAAAAACAGATTCTCCTTGGGAATCAAAAGTGGTACTAAATCCAGCTGCAATTCTTATCGACGATTTGGAGCTATTGCAACAAGTAATGAAGAGTTGGGATATTGACGAAACCCAAAAACAAACCTTGTTAAATGCGGGCGGAGCAACCGTAATGCTTTATCGTGCCCAAGGCGAAGTTGACAAGCCAAAAGGTGTGGCTCCATCATCGGCAGGGCTCGCGGTTTTCACTCCAACTTTAGAACTTGTTTGGAGGCGTGATACACCTGCAATTGCACCTGCAGAATCCTTCCATAATTTAGGTGTAGAAGATGGTCGCTGTACTTTTATTGACGGGACTTTTTACTTTTTCTATACAGGATACTATTTCAATTCTGAGGTGAATACCAACAAAGTCCACATCTGCCTAGCGACTACAAAAGATTTTATTGATTGGGAATTACATGGTCCAATTCCAGGAAATCTAAACGATGTTGACAACAAAAACGCGGTACTGCTTCCTGAAAAAGTAAATGGGAAATGGGTTCTTTTACATCGACCAATGTTTGGCGAATATCCAAAAGCGCTTCACTGGGCTGTGTCAGAAAGTCTATTTGGGCCTTGGAAGAGTAAAGGGATGGTGATGGCGAGTTACAAATTCCAAGAGTTTAGCCAGTCGTGGATTGGTGCCGGTGGACCTCCAATTTCATTAGGAGATAACAAATTTCTAACCATTTACCATCAAGGGCATTATTTGCCAGATCACAAACGAGAATACGATCTTTCAGCTACCATACTTCATTTCCCGGAAATCGGTTCTTGTATTCCTCAAAAGAGAATTGAGCCATTGATGCGACCAACAGGTTCCGAAGAACAAAAAGGCGACGAAAATCTGGGAGTTGATAACGTGCTCTTCATTTGCGCTAATTATAAACTTGGTGAGGACTTAATCTTGCCATACGCCGGTGCTGATAGCCGAATATTTGGTGCAAAAATTAATCTACAATCTCTTATTGAAGAAATAGAAAAGGATTAGAATGAAAAAAACCGCTACATCTTTAGGATGTTTATTTTTGATGATTGGGTTGAACTCTTTAATGGTTCACGCTCAGGAGAAAAGCACACTCAGAGATTCGATAGCGGTTCATTTCAATGGAGATGCATCCGTAGAAGTTGGAAGTCCTTATGTGGGACTCGAATTTCACCACAGTTCGCCACTTCCTCAGCGAGTTAGTTTCTATTATCCAGTAGCAAACAGCATCGATTTAAGCAACGATTACTGGACTCGCGACCAAACCTACTCAATGGCTTTGGCTTTGAAAGAAGGTGACAAGAAAAGCGAATGGATTGGTTTGGATCCTTTCGAGATGGAACTAACTCCCTATGAAGTCACATTCACCAAAAAAGAACCTTCCAAAGAAATATCTATTCGCTATCAATTCACAAAGGACAGACCTGCTTTTGTGATTAGTTATAACATCAAGAATACAAGCAGCAAAGCTGTTAATCTTGAACTTTATACTGATTTGCAAGCAAGTTTAAAAACAAGCCATACCTTTGCTACCAAAGACAAAGCGTGGAGTGAATTTAGAAAAGAAGGATCAGTACTGTTTCAGAATTTTGAAGATGATGAAGTTCAGAACGTTCAGTTATTTGCTGGTAATATTGGCTTACAACCAACTTCATTTAGTGCTGTTAGTGAATTAGATAGTTTGCCAGCTTCTGAAAAATGGTGGAGTGGAATGAACACCAAATTAAATGGACAAACTGCTAAAGAATCATCTCCCAAAACACCAGCTTTTAGATATCGATATTCCCAACACACACTTCCGGGCGAATCGTTAGAAGTTGTACAAGTGATTGGTTCGGCTAAAAAAGGAGAGGGTTACGAACTCGTTTCAACACTTTTGAAAACAGCCAAAGAAGAAGTGCTCGCTTATGAACAACAAGTTTTAGACTACACCAGGAAGAACACATTCCAAACGGGAGATAAGGTACTAGATCATTCGGTGCTTTGGGCAAATAGCATTTTGGATGTTAATCGCCACTATATTGACGGCTCTATCCAACCAATGCCCTGTCCTGCCGAATACAATTTCTATTTTACTCACGATGTTCTACTTACGGATTTAGCAGCTGTTAACTTTGATCTCCCAAGAGTAAAACAAGATTTAGAATTTATTACTTCCCATGCCGACTCCAATTACGTGATTCCTCATGCATATTATTGGAAAGATAATAAGTATGCCACAGAATTTGCACCACCTGATAACTGGAATCATTATTGGTATGTGATTACATCAGGTAGTTACCTTCGTCATTCGGGAGATACCGATTTCTTGAAGAAGTTATATCCGTATTTATCAAAAAGTGTGAACGACTTCAAAACGCATAAGAAGAATGACATCATTTATTCATACCGCCCAGATTGGTGGGACATCGCGCGGAATTTCGGTCCTCGTTCTTACACCACCATTTTAGCAATTAAAGCGCTGAAGGAATATCTCTACATTTCAAGCACTCTAGGAGTGAACCAAGATTCTCTATTGCAATTGGAAAAGGAAATTGAAGAAATGGAGTTGGCTCTCAATGAACAGCTTTGGAGCGAAGAGCAGGAGTATTTAATTAACTATTTCGAAGATGGTACTCTGGATGAACATTATTATATCGGTTCTTTATTAGGCAGCCACTACAACCTGCTTAACCAAGAAAGAAAGGAAAAGCTAACAGCAACGGCCGAGCAAAAAATTGTAGATCCAAAGATTGGAGTTTATACTGTTTATCCAATGGATTTTCAGAATCTAATTGAATATCTGAAACTTGCTGGAAATGAAGCTGGTGACCCATTCTATTACATCAACGGCGGAATTTGGCCTCATGGCAATGCTTGGTACGCACTTTCCTTGATGGAGATTGGTAAGCAAGAAGAAGCTCTACAGTTTATTAAGCGAGTAATGACGGTAGACGGCGCGATAAATAGCCCAAACGGCCAGCCCGCAATGTATGAGTACAGAGTTAGCGATAAGGGTAATCCATCGGTCTATGGCAAAATTGATAAGCCTCAGTTCACTTGGGCAGCAGGTTGGTATTTATACAGTTTGTACAATTTGTTTGGAGTGAAGGAAACGGAGTGGAATATTAGAATCGAGCCTTATACCAATGAAGAATTAAACGCTATAAAGTTTAACCTATCAGCTTCGGGATCAAAGTATTTAGTAAGAATCAATGGAGAAGGTAATAGTGTGCAACGTCTAACATTGAATGATAAACCCTATAATAGTTTAGTTCTTCCAAATAAGTTGGAAACAGATTTTAATACCCTTGAGATTCAAAAAGGAAAATTAGAAACTCCCTTACTAACACAGGTAAATGCAATACTTAATTCAATTTCTTATTTAAAGTCCGAACAAAAACTAGAGATGAGCATCACCAGTTTTAAGTCGCATAGTGTAACCATGCACATCCAATCTACAGAAAAACCAGTAAGCGTTATCCAAAACGGTGCAAATATAAACTCATGGTCTTCAACAAAAAAAGATGACGTGTTTTATACGGAAATCAGACTTGAACAATCTAATCTAAACGATAAGCTCCAAATTCAGTTCTGAAAAGAAAAGTTCAGTTTAACAGAATTTGTTAAACTTTAGACAAGAATGTATAAGTTGATGGAGTTATTTTCTTCGTACTTTGATTTTTACGAAACGAATCTATGTTTTTCAAAAGAATACAATCTAATCTGAATTTTGCCACACTCGTTGTACTCCTGAGTATAGTTTGGCATGCGTTTAGTATTCATGGCTTTGCAGAGGCGTTGGTGTATTGTGTTGAAGATGATGGTCAGATTAATATTGAGTCTAAAGCCGAGTTTTCGACAGGGTTTGAAACCGAAATGGACTTGCATTTCGATGACACAAATCTGGAGCATAAACCAGGAATAAATCGACCATTCGAAACTCACCAAGATTACTTAGTGTCTGAATCTTGTGTTAAAGACAATAGAGTAAATCGTTTCGAGCAAGTTGTATCTATTTATCTACTTAAAAATGGGGTTTTCAATCTGAAGTCTCAACTTCCAGATGTAGCTTTTGCTCAATCAATTTCTTTTATCCCACCCATCAAAGAGCAAAGTTCTATACAAGTACTTCAAAGTATTATTCTAATAATTTAAGCTAATCTCCTACCTGCTGAATTTTCATTAACAAGTAGCAAAATGCTACCTGGAAGCTATACACGCATGTTATCGAAAATTCAGCCTACCAATTCTTAACCAGATTTACGGTCTAATTCTTTGCGACATAATCTGAGAGTTTTAAAATAACTCCTAGCTAGGAGTACAGCTTATTTTTATATGATTAACAAAATTATTTCATTTTCAATCAAGAACAAGTTCATTGTTGGCTTGTTCATATTAACCTTAGTGGGAGTTGGTATTTATTCCATGCTCACCATTAATCTGGGTTCGGTTCCAGATATAACAAATAATCAGGTGCAGGTAATAACATCTTCTGATAATCTGGCAACCGAAGATATAGAGCAATTTGTTACTTACCCCGTTGAACTTGCAATGGGGAATCTTCCTGGAGTAACCGAAATTCGATCGGTATCTAGGTTTGGCTTGTCTGTAGTTACCATTGTTTTTGACGATGACCTGGGTACTTATCTGCCCCGGCAATTAGTTCAAGAAAAACTCAATGAAGTTAAAGAAGACATCCCCGAGAAATTCGGATCCCCAAATATGGGACCTATTACAACCGGATTAGGAGAGATATATCAATATACCATTGTTCCACAAGCAGGATTTGAGGATGAATATTCTCCAACAGAATTGAGAACTATACAGGACTGGATTGTTAAACGTCAAATGACCTTAGTTGATGGTGTGGTAGAAGTAAATTCATTTGGAGGAAGTATCAAACAATACGAAGTGGCGATTGATCCTGACAAATTGAATGCTATGGGAGTTACAATTTCTGAAGTGTATGATGCTCTTGCTATGAACAATGTAAATACCGGAGGTGCTTACATTGAAAAAAATAAAATGGCGAATTTCATCCGCGGTGAGGGGCTTATCCGTTCTTTAGAAGATATTGGCAGTATTGTAATAAAAAGCGAAGATGGAATTCCTGTTCTTATTAATGACGTAGCCGAAAATGTACAATTTGGTACACAAACGCGATACGGTGCTTTTACACAAGACGGTCACGAAGCAGTGGGTGGAATGGTGCTCATGCTTAAAGGAGCAAACCCTAATGATGTCATTCAAAATGTTAAAGAACGAATCAAAAGTGTACAAAATTCACTCCCTGAAGGGCTGAAAATTGAACCATTTCTAGATAGAAGTAATCTTATTGCACGAACAACAAGCACGGTTTCCAAAAACTTAATTGAAGGGGCGTTAATCGTAGTATTTGTTTTAGTGATTTTACTCGGGAGTTTGCGAGGAGGTTTAGTCACCGCATCACTCATTCCCCTGTCATTACTTTTTGCCTTTATTCTGATGAGAGCAACCGGAGTGTGGGCAAACCTGATGAGTCTTGGAGCCATTGATTTCGGAATTATTGTAGATGGAGCCGTCATTATTGTAGAAGGCACCGTCCATGAAATCGAAAAAAGGGTTAAAGCCAAAAAGAGTAATTTCTCCAGCGGCGAAATGGACGAGATTACCTATCAAGCCAGCAGTACCATGATGAATTCTGCATTTTTTGGTCAGCTAATTATACTCATTGTATTTGCCCCTATTCTTTTTCTTGAAGGTGTAGAAGGCAAAATGTTCCGTCCAATGGCCTTTACTTTTGGCTATGCAGTAATAGGTGCCATTATTCTTTGCCTTACCTACGTACCGATGATTTCTGCATTAGTAATGAAGCCTTCTGCCAACAAAAATGGATGGTTTGCACGATTTGAACAATCTCTTGAAAAAGTCAGTAATAAGCTTATTGGAGGGCTTCAACGTATTTATAACCCTCTTTTAGAAATAGCATTAAAGAGAAAGTTAATTGTGATAAGTACAGCTGTGATTCTGTTTTTAGGATCATTATTTACATTTTCTCGTATGGGTGGTGAATTTATTCCACAACTGGATGAGGGAGATATTGCCATGCAGGCATTAATTAGACCCGGTAGCGGACTAAGTGAATCCATCGATATTTCTACAAAAACTCAGGATATTCTATTAAACAATTTTCCTGAGATTAAAACTGTAGTGTCCCGAATTGGTGTAGCCGATATCCCAACTGATCCTATGCCCATGGATATTGCAGATATGGCGATCATTTTAGAAAAGGATAAAACTAAATGGACGACCGTATCCTCGAAAGATGAGCTAATTGCTAAAATTAAAGAGAAGCTGAACCAAGAACTTGTAGGCGTTAATTTGGTATTCAGCCAGCCGGTAGAACTTAGATTCAATGAACTAATTACAGGTGTTCGGGAGGATGTAGCTGTTAAACTATATGGTGATGATCTCGAAATTCTTGCACAGAAGGCTGAAGAAATATCCTCACTTATTCAAACTGTACCAGGTGTTGGTGATGTAAACCCCGAAAAAACGGCGGGTCTTCCACAAATGACAGTTAGATATAATCGACAGAAAATAGCTCAATATGGTCTTACTATTTCTAAGCTCAATGATTACATAAGTACGGCTTTTGCCGGCGGTGTAGCAGGAGTGGTATTTGAGGGAGAAAAACGGTTTGATTTAGTCGTTCGTTTTGATGAAGCCAATCGTCAAAGTATTGAAGATTTACGGTCATTATATATTGATCTGCCGAGCGGTTCACAAGTGCCTATCGAGGAAATTGCCGATATAAGCTATCAACCTGGCCCCATGCAGATTTCTCGTGATAACACGTTCCGACGAACATCTGTTGGTATAAATACACGGGGTCGTGATGTGGAGTCTGTGGTTACGGATATTCAGCAAAAACTGGATGCTGAACTGGATCTTCCCGTAGGATATTATATAACCTATGGAGGAGAATTTGAAAATCTACAACGTGCAAAAAGCAGATTATCAATTGTTGTGCCTATTGCACTCTTCCTCATATTTCTGCTGCTTTATTTTGCCCTGAATTCACTTTCACAGTCTGTAATGATTTATCTGGCCATTCCATTGGCCGCAATCGGTGGGATTTTCTTTCTGGCACTCAGAGATATGTCGTTTAGTATTTCAGCAGGAGTAGGATTCATTGTGCTTTTTGGAGTAGCTGTACTCAATGGGCTCGTACTCATAAGCCGATTCAATTCATTAAAAGAAGAAGGAGTAACTGATTTGAAAGAACGAATTTTAATTGGAACTAAAGAGCGACTGCGCCCAATTTTGCTGACGGCAATAGCCGCTATTATGGGCTTCACACCTATGGCATTCTCAGCTTCAGCCGGAGCAGAAGTGCAACGACCTTTAGCAACCGTTGTAATAGGTGGATTGATTAGTGCAACTTTGCTTACGCTAATTGTACTGCCTGTTTTATACGCCTATGTAGAGCGCAGAGCAGAGAAAAAAACTCGTAAAAAAGGACTAAAAGCTTCGCTATTGTTAGCTTTTCTAATAGGTACGGGAAATATGATTGCTCCATCCGTTGTAAGTGCACAATCTATAAAAACGGATAGCTTACAAAGCATTTCATTAGAACAAGCAGTCCAAAAAGCAATGGATAATTACCCCGCTATTAAAGCAGCACAGCTTGAAGTTGAAAGTCAACAGGCACTCAGGAAATCCGCTTGGGAAATTGGTGATACTGAGGTGTTCACAGGAAAAGAAGAAGTGGGCAACGGTTCAGACGGAGTTACCACAAAATTTGGTGTGGCGCAAAACCTGGATCTTTTTGGTATTGCTTCCCGGGTAAACCTCCAAAAGGAAAAGGCAAGCCTTGCTGAGATTAATGTTGAGTTAACGAACATAGAGATTGAACTAATGGTGAAGCAAAGCTGGTCAACAGTATATGCTGCTAAACAAAAGTACGAGCTGTTAGAACAACTAAATGCCCAGTTTAAGGACATCGCAAGAGCTGCTGAATTACGACTGGAAACGGAAGCCAGTTCTAAATTGGAATATCTTGCAACGCTCAATCAAGCCACTAAAATCAAAATTCAAACTGAGCAGGCCTTCAGAGATTATCTAAGTGCTGTTCAAAGTTTGAATAAATGGTTCAACGATGATCAAACATATACCACTGATTTGATTTCTTCTGAAAAGTTAGATACGCCCATTAATTTTGAAAATGTTTCATTTAATAATCATCCTTATTTGAATATGGCTGAGCAGAGAGTTGAAGTAGCGGGTGCCGTTGCAAGAAATAACCGGAGTGAGTTCTTGCCAAAGCTTAGAGCACAGTATGGTTTTCAGGAAATTGCCGGGCAATCAGGATTCTATAAGTATGAACTTGGCATTAGCTTTCCGCTATTGTTTTGGTCAAATCTGGGTAAAACTCAATCCGCAAAGATAAAAACAGATATTGCCCGACAGAATCTTGAGGAGGTGCAAAGAGAGTTGAACAGCCGGTACAACAGTATGCAGGAAAACTACCTGAAGTGGCTTAGTTCATGGCAATATTATAAAAACGAAGCATTACCACTGGCAGAAGAACAACGAAAAGGTGCATTAACCGCTTACAAAGAAGGAGCTATTGATTACGTAATGTTCCTGCAAAATATCCGCGATGCCATCACCATTGAAATTGATTCCTGGGATGCTTTTGGCGAATACCTGAACAGTCGCTACCAACTGGAATACTATCTGAATACTTCTAAATAACACATTTTAAAAACAATCCTATTATGAATAACCAACAAATAAATCTCACACTATTTATAGTGCTAATTTCACTTTTTACGGCGTGCAATACCTCTAAAGTTGAAGAACAAGAATCCATGAATACCGAGGCTGCTACACTGGTTCAGCCTGCAGAGGATGGCGAGGGAAATGCTGCTCACCTGTCTGAACTCAAGTTTAACAGCCTTGGAATACAAGTAGATACGTTACCAAAAAGAGCTCTTTCTGGCTTAATCAAAGCTAATGGACAACTGGAAGTTCCCCCTCAGCATGAAGCGACCGTGACCGCTATTTTGGGAGCAAATGTGACTGCTATAGAAGTTATTGAAGGTGATAAAGTATCAAAAAATCAAGTACTCGCTTATTTATCTCATCCTAATCTAACCAATATACAAACGCAGTATGTACGCACCTATGAACAGATGTTGTACTTAGAAAAAGAGTATGCTCGCCAAAAAAGGTTGTATGAAGGGGAAGTAGGTTCGGGTAAAAGCTTTCAGGAAACCGAAGCCAATTACAAAGCTACCGTTGCAGAAGTAAAAGGCTTTGAAGCACACCTTAAGCAATTAAATTTATCTGTAGATAAAATCAGAAGTGGGAGCATTTTTGAGCAAGTTCCTGTGGTAAGTCCTATTGAAGGATTTATCGAAGGAGTAGAAATACAGATCGGGCAGTTTGTTGATCCTCAAACCGAATTATTTATGATCGTGAATAACGAACATATACATGCCGATTTAATGGTGTTTGAAAAAGATGTGTATCAGGTTAAAAAAGGACAGAAAGTTTCTTTTACTGTGCAATCTATCCCTGATGGAAGATTAACAGGAAAAATATACTCTGTTGGAAAACAGTTTGAGCAAAATCCCAAAGCGGTACATGTTCATGCTGAAATTGATCAGAAAGTAGGGTTTTTAATCCCGGGAATGTATATCAACGGAAATATATATACTTCTGAAACAGAAGTATTAGCTCTTCCTGAAACAGCGATTGTAGAGGATGAAGGGTTAACGTATATGTTCTCTGCTGTAAAACATCAGGAAAATGGTGAAACTGAATGGGAATTTACACCCATTGAAATTAAAACGGGCTTAGAAACTGAAGGATGGGTAGAAGTAAAATTACTTGAACCTTTACCAAAAGGAACAAAGGTAGCTTGGAACAATGCCTATTCCTTAATTGCGGAAATGAAGAAAAGCCAAACTTCGCATGGCCATTAAACAATAAACTAAATGCATTGGCAGATGTAATAATTTGCCAATGCAACTATTAATGAGAAGCATTATGAAAGAAATAAAAGCATTTATAAAACCAAATAAAGTACAGTCTGTTGTAAAGCATTTACAAGAGGCCGGCATAGAAAGTGTTACCCTTTCTAAAGGAGAAGGAACAGGGGCTTACAAGCGTAAAGACGCCTCTCCATCATTAGATTTTAATTTTACGGACAGTCCTGTTGTAAAACTTGAACTCGTTTGCCATAATGAAGAGCTTGATAAGGTTATTGATTTAATCTGTGAAAAAGCTCGCAGCACTGATCCCGGAGATGGGATTATTTATGTAACGGATATAAAAGAAGCGTATCGGGTAAAAACAGGAGAGCACTTGCATCTGGTCTAATCAGATTCTAATCTTGAGATTTATAATACTTCAACTATGTTAAAAACTGAAGAAATAAAAAAAAGAATAAGTACACCTTTAGCTTTTATGGGTCTAATTTTAATAAGCATAACTATCTTACAAATATGTGGAAAAGAAAAAGATACCGCTTTAGTTAATTCGGGAACATATATTGGGATAGTTACTGATGCGGTTGAACCTGCACGAGAATTCTATGTTAAACTTACCAACGATTCTTTAGTTCGTCTTAATTTTAGCAGTGAAACTACACTTACAAAAAATGGAGAAACAGTTCCTTTTGGAGAGCTAAAAGAAGACAGTAAGGTTGAAGTGAAACTCGAGAGAATGGAAGAAAAAATGAATCCAATTTCTGTTAAAATTTTAGAAAAATAATATATGAGCCATTCTCACGATCATTCTCAAAACAGCGGTAATATAAAAATTGCTTTCTTCCTTAATGTTGGCTTCACCATATTGGAGTTTTTTGGTGGACTGTATGTAAACAGTGTAGCCATTATTTCGGATGCACTACATGATCTTGGTGACAGTCTCTCCCTTGGACTGTCATGGTATTTGGATCATAAGTCGAAACAAGGCTCAAACAGGTCATTCACATTTGGCTATACGAGGTTTTCTCTCTTGGGAGCTTTGGTGAATAGCTTAGTTCTGATCGGGGGTTCAATATTCGTCATTAAAGAAGCGGTTGGACGCATAATAAGCACTGAACATACAGATGCTAAAGGTATGCTTATTTTTGCGATCATTGGTGTTAGCGTAAATGGCTATGCAGCGTGGAAAGTAAGCAAAGGTAAAACACTCAATGAAAAAGTCATTTCATGGCATTTGCTAGAAGATGTACTTGGATGGGCAGCGGTCTTGATTGTTTCCGTTGTATTGATGTTTAAGGACATTCATTATTTAGATCCTGCTCTTTCTCTTTTTATTACCGCTTATGTACTATGGAATGTTCTCAAGCGGTTGAAAGAGACCTTATATTTGTTTTTACAAGGCAGTCCTGATGAGATTAGCGTTGAAGAACTGGAAGAGAAGTTCTTGGATAAAGACTTTATTGCTGAGACAAGACATCTGCACGTATGGTCACTGGACGGAGAACAACATGTATTGACAGTTCATCTGGTTTTAAAAAATGTTACCACCTATTCCGAAATTAAAGAAGCAAAAAAAGAGATTAGAAGTCTACTAAAACCCTACAAGTTTAGCCATAGTACCATAGAGGTTGAACTGGACGAAGAAACATCATCTCTAACATCAGAAGGTTAAAGAGTATGGCACAACCATATTTTCGTATAAAAATATGGTCTGCAGTCATTATGCCGATACATTAATATCTGAAATGAAAAAAGCCAAACCGAACATGACCTCTAAGTATTTGTTGGCAAGATTATTATTGAGTGGTAAATAAGACTAACTCACTGATATTCATTTCAACATTGCAGTATTATAATTTTTTCATGAATAAATAACATTTATTTTAGGATGTAATATGGGTAAATGTTAAAGACTCCGAGAATAAAAGCTTAGAACCACATAAAGGAATTATATAACTATAACGGTAGTTATTTTAGGTGTGGTTTAAGATATTTGAGGTAGATAGCTGTAAGGATCCTAGGTTTATATATGATGAAATTTTTTAGCAAGCCTGAAGTCAAAGGATTTCATGTAGGCTTAGTAATTATTATTCTAGGTTTCCTGATTTCATATTTTAGGTATCAAGGTCTACGCCAAATGGAAAAGAATGACCTAATAAAAGTATTGGCAACGGTTGAACAGAATATTAGCCGAACCATTCATGAGAGCCATAATGCAGCACTTACTTTAGCATTAACTGTAGGCGCCGATGGGAAAGTAAAAGATTTTGATTCTGTAGCAGAACGTATTTTTGAAAACAATGAAAGCATTGATCTTTTAGAACTACTACCAGATGGAGTAATCGAGTATGTATATCCATTACAAGGTAATGAAGCTGTAGTTGGATATGACGTTATAAACGACCCAAAAGTACAACTTGAACTAGAAAGGGCTTCAATAGAAGAGAGAATGTACTTTGCAGGACCATTTGAGTTAAAACAAGGTGGCTTAGCGGTAGCGGGAAGACTTCCTATATTTATTAATGGTGAGCTTTGGGGGTATTCAGCAGTTTTAATTTATTTAGAAACACTCATAAGCCAATCAGGGGTTAACACTTTCTACCATGATGAATATTATTTTCAGCTGGCTAAAACAAATCCAAATACAGGAGAAGAAGAGTATTTTCTTCCACTTAGAAATGATATAACACTAAATTCTTATGATACAGTAAGTTTTCCAGACGGAGATTGGAAGTTATACAGCGCTAAAATTGGAAAAAGTGAGGCCAAAATATCGTTTATATTAATTATGACTCTAACCCTTATTGTGGGCGTTATAAGTACCTATTTATCAACTTTGCTTTTCAGAAAACCCGACGAATTAAAAGTATTACTAGAAGAAAAGTCTCGTGAGTTGTTAAAAAGCCGTGAGATGTATAAAAACAAGTCAGGCTTATTACAATCTATTTTAGAGAGCCCAAAGGATATGGAGATATTCTCTTTAGATAGAAATTTTTGCTATTTAGCATTTACCACCTCTCATGAAAAATCAGTTAAAAAATTCTTCAATAGAGAAATAGCAGTCGGCGATTGTATTCTAGATGGATTATCTGATCAAGAGCTTACTGAAAAAGTTAAAGGTATCTATGCAAAGGTACTTAATGGCGAACATGTTGAGTTTACGTACAAAGAAGATGACGGTCCTTTTCAAGGACATTATTATGAGAACAAGTTGGCTCCAATTATCGATGATAATGATGAAATTATAGGGATTACCTCTTTTGTGATAGATATCACTGCTCGCGAGAAAGCAGAAAGGGAATCTAAAAAGCATGAGCAAAGGTTTAAAGCACTCATCGAAAACGGAAGTGATGGAGTAGCTATTCTAAACCTAGATGGAACAGCTTCATACATTGGGCCGTCTGTGCAAAGAATTCTAGGGTATACTGAAGAAGAAGTTATAGAGCTTGGACTAACAGGTTTAATTCAAGAAGACGATTTAGTTGAAGCTTTAAAAGTAATACAACAATCTATATTGCAACCTGGTGTAACTATTAAAGGTCATACATCTAGGATGAAGCATAAAGATGGTAGCTGGAGATGGATTGAAGCGGTAGTTACAAACTTACTTGATGACCCTGCTGTTCGTGGTATAGTGGATAATTTCAGAGATGTTACAGAGAAAGTAGAAGCCGAAAATGAATTAAAAAGAGTTTTAGAGCAGCTTAGAAATCATCTTGAAAATTCGCCATTAGGAGTTATTGAGTATACAAAAGATTTGTATATAACTAAGTGGTCAAAAAAGTGTGAGGATATTTTCGGATGGTCTGAAGAGGAAATGATAGGTAAACATGCCCTTGATTTTATTTATGAGGATAATAAGAAAGATGTAGCAGTAGTAGGTACAGAACTTTCAACGGGAGATGTAAACGGAAATATCTCATACAATAGTAACTATACCAAAAGTGGAAAAGTAGTAGACTGTATTTGGTATAATTCTATCATTAAAAATGAAGAAGGCGAAGTTATAAATGTAATGTCTTTGGTTGAAGACATTACATTCAAAAACCGAGCTGAAGAGCAATTAAGAGAAAGTGAATATCGATTTAGAACACTTGTGAACAATTCGCCCTACTGTATTCACGAAATTGACATGAATGGCGTGTTGATGTCTATAAATAAGGCAGGGCTTGGTATTGTAGGTTTATCGGATGTGAATGAAATAGTTGGGTTACCTTATTTGCAGAATATTGGTGAAAAAGACTTACCAAGAATTACAGATCTTCAAGAAAGAGCATTTAAGGGAGAAAACTCTGAGTTTGAGTATGATTCGATTTATGGAAAACGATTTTTATCTTCATTTGTACCAATTAAAGATAAGGAAGGCAATGTTCAGCGTTTAATGGGCATGACTCAAGATGTGACTGAAAGAAAGAAGAATGAGGAGACGATTGCTAAATCATTAAAGGAAAAGACAACTCTCTTGTCTGAAATCCACCATCGAGTTAAGAATAACTTAGCTATAGTTTCGGGGCTCCTACAACTTCAAAGTAACGAAACTAACGACGAAAGATTGACCTCCGCTTTCGATCAAAGTATCAATCGGATTATCTCTATTGCAATGGTTCACGAATTGATGTATAAATCTCAGGATTTATCGTCTATAAACATTCATTCATATTTAGAGCTATTACTTCCAGCTATCATGAGAACTCTTAAGGATGATAGAAAAGACATTGACGTCGATATTCAAATCGAAGATTATAAAATGAATATAAATGAGGCAATACCTTTAGGTCTTTTGTTCAATGAACTTTTTACGAATTCATTTAAATATGCTTTTGAAGAGGACAAAAAAGGGAAGATAACCGTTAGGCTAAGGGTTGAAGATAATTGCGTGATTGTATTATATGAGGATAATGGAAAGGGATTTGAAGAGGATAATGACTTTGAGGAGCCCAAAAATCTAGGACTTACTCTAATTCATACCCAAATGAGCCAACTAAGCGCTACACATAAAGCTGACACAGATTCAAAGTTTAAACTAGAGTTTAAATTTTCAGCAAAAGAGAAAGGTTCTCATTCAAATATCAAAAATTAAATAATAAAAGAGTTAATTGAGTTGCTAAAAGATGTATTGAGTTTTATTACGGAATAAATTACCATTCATAGTTAGTCTTTGATGGAAAGACTTTAAATCTATAGACTCAATATGTTTAAAACGTTAGGGCTTCTTTTTATATTTTCTGTGTTGATAGCTCAAGTTTCGGTAGCTCAAGAAAGTCAATCAACATCAAGATTCGCTAAATGGCTAGTAAACGATCCCATTTTAGCAGTAAAAGAATTTAGGGCAAACCAATTAGTAACTTTGGGTATTGCTGGCTTTGGGGTGGGCACACTTACTAATGTTGATGTTCCAAATAGTATGTATTTTCAAAGTACTTATAAAGACTCAGAATACTTGAATGTAGTTAATGAGTTTGGAACCTTTAAAATAGTAGCACCAGCTTCAGCAGCGTTATTCGGACTTTCTCTATTAAGTCCGAATCAGAAATTCCAAGATGCTGCGTTCACATCTTTCCAGGCAGTGCTTAATACTGCTGTTACTGTAAACGCGGCAAAGTTTATGTTTGCCCGTTCTCGTCCTTATCAAAAAGATGGAGCATTCGACTTCGACTATTTTGAACAAGGGGAAACTTCATTTCCCTCAGGGCATGCTTCCACAGCTTTTGCCCTGATAACTCCATGGGTAGCATATTATCCAAAGCCAATCACATATAGTTTATTCTTAATACCGATAAGTACTTCTGTAGCTCGAATTGCTAAAGGAAAGCATTGGCTTTCTGATGTAACAGCCGGCGCCCTTATTGGAACATACTGGGGTTACTATTTGTCAAAAAAACACATGAACTTAAATAAACCCAATTTCGAGATTACACCGATGTTCCAAGGCGGTGGTGGTGGGGTAAATATTAAAGTGAAGTTATAAATAGTTAGTCACTACTATTCAGTGAGTCAATCAGTTTAGGTGTTTGTTGATTCCTAATTCCTTCCTCAAAAAATAAGCTTCCCAAAATTCACATATCGTTCACAATTGGAATTTACATTAAGACAAAGTAGTCTTATAACTTAAATAAAAATGAACGAGCTATGAAAAAAATAAAGCTAACAGCGCTTCTTACGGTATTGATATTAGTTGTTGGATGTGGCGGTGGGGAGCCTCAATCAGCAAAAAAGAATGCTCCTAAAGTTGAAAAAGATGGATTAAGTGCCTTTCAACTTGAACACGGAATAGGCCCTATCACTGAAGTAATTACAATTTCTGGAACGGATACAGCTGCGATTGAAAAAGGGGAAAATATTTTTGTAATGAATTGCTCTGCTTGCCACAAAGTAGATGAGCGTTATATCGGGCCTGCCATGATGGATGTTATTGAACGTCGTTCGCCTACATATATGATGAATATGATGCTTAACCCAGATGAAATGGTGAAGAAGCATCCTGAGGGTAAAAAAATGCTGGCTGAATTTTTAGCTCCTATGCCTAATCAAAATCTATCGCAAGAAGATGCTCGCGCTGTAGTAGAATATCTGGTATCGCTTAAAAAATAGTATTGAACTAACTACGTCATCCCAAACAAACACATACAATTATGAAAACAAAAACATTAAGAATAGCAATAAACAGTTTTATTGTACTTTTTCTTGGGGTTTCACTGTTTGCGTGTAATTCAAATTCTGAATTAGCATCAAACAACGAGGCCGCGCAGAAAGTATATGTAGCACCTGGCGAATACGATGAATTCTACGGATTCCTGTCAGGCGGATATAATGGACAGCTTGGAGTATACGGTATACCATCTGGCCGACACATCTATACTATTCCTGTTTTTTCACAAGCACCAGTTAATGGTTACGGGTACAACGAAGAAACTAAAGCAATGCTTGAAACTTCATACGGTTTTGTGCCTTGGGGCGATGCTCACCATCCAGAACTTTCCCAAACAGATGGTGTTGCTGATGGCCGTTTTATTTTCATCAACGAAAATAATACACCACGAGTTGCTAAAATTGATTTGAAGCTCTTTCAGACAACAGAAATCATAGAGATTCCTAACTCTGGTGGCAACCATGCATCTCCATTTGTAACTCAGAACACTGAGTATATTTCTGCAGCCACACGTTTCAGTATTCCAATGAACGATGAAGACGTTGCTATCAATTCTTATGCAGAAAATTTTAAAGGAACACTTTCCTTTATAAAATTACAGGACAATGGATCTATGAAGTTAGATTTCCAGATTCTTGTACCTGGTTTTGATTACGATTTATCGCATTCAGGTAAAGGCCCTTCTCATGGTTGGTCATTCTTTACGAGCTATAATAGTGAACAAGCACATACCTTGTTAGAAATCAATGCATCCAAAAATGACAAAGATTTTATAGCTGCGGTAAACTGGAAAAAAGCTGCCGAATATGCAGCTGCAGGAAAGGGTAAAATCATCAAAGCAAAATACAATCATAATTATTTTGATGAAGAAACGCACATGGCAAAAAGTGAAGTACTTACCGAAGTTCGTGTGTTGGATCCAACAGAATTGGAAGGTATTATTTATTACTTGCCTACTCCAAAGTCACCACATGGTGTAGATGTTACTCCCGATGGAAAACTCATTGTTGCTGGTGGTAAACTTTCTACTGTAATACCTGTTCACTCTTTCGAGAAAATGATAAACGCGATTGAGAACAAAGAATTTGAAGGTGAAGTATCTGGTATTCCTGTTCTTAAATATGAATCCATTCTAGCAGGTGAAGTTGAAAACCCAGGTCTTGGGCCATTGCATACTGAGTTCGATGGAAAAGGAAATGCGTACACCACTGCATTCATCACTTCTGAAATCGTGAAATGGAGCCTAGAAACTTTTGAGGTGTTGGATAGAATTGACACCTATTATTCTCCTGGTCACCTTATGATTCCAGGGGGAGATACTCGTAATCCAGATGGCAAATATCTAGTAGCATTAAACAAAATTACCAAAGATCGCTACCTACCTACAGGTCCTGAAATGTTCCACTCGGCTCAGTTAATAGATATTTCTGGCGACAAAATGAAGCTCCTGCTTGATTTCCCTACAGAAGGCGAACCGCATTATGCGCAAGCTATTAAAGCCGATATTTTGATGAAAGACCAAGTAAGGTTCTTTAAGCTGGATGAAAACAAACACCCTTATGCTGCTAAGAATGAATCTGAAACTAAAGTCATTCGCGAAGGCAAAGAGGTTCATATTTATATGACATCCATTCGTAGCCACTTTACGCCAGACAATATTGAAGGCATAGAAGTGGGAGATAAGGTGTATTTCCACGTAACTAACTTGGAGCAAGATTGGGACGTTCCTCACGGATTTACAGTGAGAGGCGCTAACACTGCAGAGTTGCTAATTATGCCAGGTGAAACCAGAACGTTAGTATGGGAGCCTAAAAAAGCTGGTGTTTCTCCATTCTACTGTACCGATTTCTGTTCTGCTCTACACCAAGAAATGCAAGGTTATGTTCGAGTATCTGAACCAGGTTCTAAAACGCCAATAAAATACTCAACAGGCAAATAGATTGTTCATTCATTCTGGCGAGATTTGAACGTTTCGCCAGTTTCTTAATCACAAATAAATAACAGAACCATGAAAAAGCAGAATATGATTCTAATGGGAGTGGCTTCACTCATTTTAGGTTTGGTTTATATTTTTCCGATTTGGAGTATCAGCTTAAGTGCACCACAGTATCCAGAAGGTATTGGGCTTAATATTCGAATCAATACCATTGAAGGTAAAAAGCCTCAAGATCTGCAGAATATAAATGGTTTGAATCATTATATCGGAATGCAGAAAATTGAGCCAGAATCCATTCCTGAGCTTAAAATAATGCCGTTCTTATTTGCATTTTTGATTATGTATGGGCTGCTGATTGCGATGTTTGGCAATAGGAAGTGGGTGATGGCTTGGCTGGTATTCTTTGGAATACTTGCTGTGGTTGGGCTGATAGATTTCTATTTGTGGGAATATGATTATGGCCACAACTTACATCCTGACGCACCGATTAAAGTGCCAGGGATGAGCTACCAACCTCCACTTATTGGGACCAAACAACTTCTAAATATGCGAACTACATCAATGCCGCATATTGGCTTTATAGTTGCCATTATTTCGATTGGACTAAGTGGTTTAGTGTGGTGGCGAGAACGACCTGAGAAAACGATAGAAATCTAAAAGGATAAGTGATGTATTACATGAATCGAGTCATAAAATTCAGCATTGCAATAGTAGCCATCATGGTATTTGGTATTGCTTG
>TARA_R110002096_G_scaffold5809_1_pt1 | contig 25401 bp, 26 predicted proteins | sample TARA_R110002096 | Tara Oceans TARA_R110002096 (sample SAMEA4397295) | marine metagenome | biome: Polar Biome; feature: [DCM] deep chlorophyll maximum layer (ENVO:01000326); material: water (ENVO:00002006), including particulate matter (ENVO:01000060) such as... | depth 35 m
TTTTTGTTGCTGCGGGGGCGGCAGCGATTCAGATTCTGATCTAGTAGCTGAGAGATTGCACCAAGCATATATGTGTGTTTTGCGTAGATTCTGTGTGCTTGTAGGCCTGCAAACTCGGGCCCACTAGGCCGATCAGCGCCTTCTAGCGCGATATTTTCAACCTTTTTCTTGGTTTTCTCGTCGTTTCGGTAGAAATCGTGCTGGTATTTGTCGATCAATCGGTTACCTTTGGCCGCTATATCTGGTCGGGGAGTACATTATTTTGGATGAGGATGCTGAAAAGCTTTACGAAACGATACTTAAAGCGGCGAACTACTTTCTGCACAATTGCAAGACATATCCTATCGAGATTCTTGCCGATGAGGATCCGAGCTATGAGGATATTGCTCGTTTCTCTGAGCAAATACGCAAGATATTGCACGCACTGATGGATGATATTGACCCATCTATTACCATGCAGGCTGCTGAGTATTGTCAGATTATGGAGGATATGGCGAACGCAATAGTCCAGAAGGACGATGCTAGCCTTGAGGGGTTGGTGGAAACATTGGAGAAGAAGCCTTTCGCCCTACAATAGAAAACGCGACACACCCAAGTGAGTGTGTCGCGTCATATTTGCGAAATTCTCTAAGCGGCTTCGCGCTTCTTTGCTAGGGCCATTTCGTGGTTTTCACGACATCGCAATAATATATCGCAGATGCGTTCAGCCAGCATTTGTCCCTCTTTAATCAGCCCCGTCCGCTCCATCTCGCTCGATGTGGTGCTCATGGCTGTTCTCCTTTCCCAATGTGGACTGTCCATCCACATGAATATGATAAGGGTTGTGTTGCTCAAATCAACTAAAAGTAGTGGTATTTTGTCTAGAATCCCATACCTATGCCGATCCAGAGGCGCGCCAACTGTGACCTATGTCACACAATTTCGTTTCTAGGCGGTGCCCCCGCAAGACCCCGGGATACCGCACTTAACCTCGAAACGTCCAGAATCTACTGAATGAAAGCGACTTACCGCATGTGACCTTGGATTGTTAGAATGCCGACGACCGCAGAGCTATAGCTAGGGGCGGAACGTTATGGATACCTCATCAGAAGGAAATAAGTTCTTGCTGCGGACTGACCTAACGGACGCAGAGAATCGAGAAATCGCCGCATACCATGAGGCGGGACACGCAGTCAGCGCATGGATCTTGGAATTTGGTATTGGTGAAGTTGCGATTCGTCGAAAGGGTGGTGGCCATACTTGTATTGGCACGACACTGGATGAATTGAGGTCCAGGATCGAAGAACTACAACTGCAACGACGATCGGCGATTCATTCACTAGCTGGCATTTGCGCAGAGAAGCAATTTCGGCCAGATGTCTTGCCCGACGGCGGGATTGATGACTTGGCAAGAGTGAATCGCGCAATAGATAAGATAGTGAGGCTTTCAGATGTGGGCGACTACGACGAGACCAGGACAGAAATACAAGAAGCGACTAGACAACTGGTGAATCAGCATTGGGCTCGAATAAGCGCGCTAGCGGGGGAACTCTTGGTTACTCCAATTCTCGCCGGGCCAGATGCTGTCCGTATTATCAAGTCTGCGGACGCTCCGATGTAGTTTCGCTGTCAATTGTGCTGGATAACTAGAATGTCGCGGTACCCCAAAATGATACCGAAGGAGTACAAATCGCAATGCGACCAATGCTTTAGTGATCTGAAAAAGGTCGTTAAAATTGCAAATGGGTTCCTTAATTCGATAACGTTAAAAACAAGTTCGCCGACCGCAAAAAAACTGAAACTCGTGTTACTTCATGGCATGTGTAGAAAAGCGGCAAGCCTAATTGTGCTCTACGGATCAAAACAGTTTGAGGGTATTGAGGAAATAGCCCGCGCAATATTCGAGGGTTACATTGATTTAGAAAACCTGCAGAACGATCCTGATAATTATGCCGATTTCATTTTGGCTTCTTCCAATGCACAGAAGATCACATTTTTGCGCGGGCACTTGCAGAGGCCCGAGGACGCTCATAGCCAAAAAGTGATTACAGAGCTTGAGAAAAATCTTGGGGTGCCAGTTGCGAAATATATTTCGGACCGGAAAACTTTAATAAGGACGATATGCGAGCGGCTTCCTAAAAAATACGTACAAATCTCTAAACAAGGGAAACCACTGAAGCCTTGCACACGCTTGGAGGATAAAGCACGCTGGGCTGGATTGGATTCAGATTACAACGGATTTTATCGTTTAATGTCGCCCTATAGCCACAATGACGTTTCATCTCTAATTCTCTACGTAATGGAGCCATTATCTCAGGAATTCGAATGGCCGCCTATGAAAGGAAAGGTCCCATCTTTCGCCGCTCTGTACGTTACATTTACATCTATCCGAACCTCGACGATTAGAATTGCGAAGAGCCTTAGAAAGTTCAACGGTCCGTTAAGAACACAGCTCTTGAATATTGATCCGAAGTTCGAATGACAGAGGTGTTGCCGAGTGTCGATTGATCTGTGTACTACGGGTAGCGGTGTTATCATCCGACTTTGGAATACTGCCAACATTGCGGGGTGCTGGCCTGAAGCGACAGTTCGAGTGGTTTAGTTCGCGCGACTGCCGTTGAGCGGGATTTTGCCTAAATCTCCGGTAGCGCGACCATGAAGCAAGCGGCAATCTTGTTACGATGGTGTAGCAAAAGGGACGCCAAGGTTGGATATTCCCAGCAGTCGTCTTAAACCCCATTACATTCGGAAACTGTAGAAGTAAAGTACTACGCAATTGAATATCGACTATTATTTGCAACTCGCTTCTTTCACCCTGGGGCTCATCGGGCTATCACTAGTTTTCGTCTCGATTTATCAACCAAATCTTTCTAGCAAGATTGAGCGTTACCTTTCGAGCGTTGCCCGTGCTGGCAAGGTCGGGGGTGACGGTGCTTACGAAGCATTTATGAAATTTTTCTTGCTTTCGCAGTGTGGTTTGTTCGGGGGCTATCATATGCTTGATGAAGTCTTCGCGCGTTCCGACGAAAATGGTTTTTGGTTTTCCACTCTATTCGCCGCCGGTATATCTGTTGGACTCTATATGTTTTTATCAGCCTCTCTGCGGCAGCTAGTGGTATTTTTTCAGAATATTGGGAATGCACACGTGCTTTCTAGTGCTGGTCTTGTTGTTGCAGTACTTGGCTTTATCTTGGGAGCAATTCAATTAATTCGAATACTTGTATTGTAGACCTCGTATATTTTGAATGGTCGCGTTTCGCGGACAAGGACATGCTCGCGTACTAGTCTAGGCGACCGCTTTCAATAAAAGCAGCCAGTGCCGCCGACAGACCCAGCTAGGTTAAGGCGACGACACCGACCACAAAGCCCCTACAGACCGGCAAGCCGGGAGACGTTGCAGGGGTTGCCAGCGCACGGGGCGGAGAACCCCGCCGCTGGCGTGACCGCGTTTTGCTAACCTGGGGTGCGGCAACCCCATCCGCCTACAACGCGGGCGGCCCGCTAATCCCTTAAGAGTCGGAGTACTTGAGAACGCGCAAGGCTTCGTCGTTCAAGACGATTCCGCCTACCCGCTTACGGGCATAGAATTTAATCTGACCTGGTGTCGTTATATTGTCGTCAACGGTCAGCGCGATATTGCTGCGATCCGCAATCAGATAACCGCGATTCCAGTTACCAAAGGCAATCGGGTGATTGTCTGCGGAGTAAGCAGGCATTGCGTCCGTCGTGTAGACCGGGAAGCCCAGCAGCATATTCGGCGTGCCAGCTTGGAGACTCGGTTGGAGCAGGTAAGCCCCGTAGTTGTCTTTAAGCTTGCGAATCACCGTCAACGTGCTTTGACGCATTACCCAGGCAACTGAGCGTTCGTCGAACAGGTAACCGTCCTTGAAGCTCCCCGCCAGGTCATACAGGTCATCCGCGTGCAATGCCTGCGGTGAACTGGAGTCCATCGGTAGGTATCGCAGGGTGCCTGCTGTGCGTTCCGGTGAAGCATCGTCAGCAGTCGTCACCGGGGCGGCATTTAAAAAGCCTGTCGGCTTGTTCGTGCCGTTACCAGTTACAAAAGCTGTTGCCTCTGCCGCCGCGAAACCGTCTGAGATTTCATTGATCAGCCAGCCTTCAACATCAAAGAAAATATCCTGGAAGGATTCCTCGGATGCTTTCGGGTAGGCGTAGACGGTGCCGAATGTCGGCTTGCGCTCAAGCAATTCGGAGGTATCCGTTTCGCTTCGTGAATCGCCTTCGCCGACCCAACCACTGCCAGCCTGGTTTTTGCTAACCAGGTGCGCATAGTCCGAAGACCCAACGCGGTTAACACGGCAAATCTGCCGGAAGGGGTTTAGCGTCGTGACGCGTTCCTCAACCTGGTTGGCAATGATTGCGGGCAAGGCGTATCCGCCAGCAGATTCAGTGCCAATGGTCACGGCCTTTTTCTCAATCATTTCCTGTTGCGCGTCGTCCAGTCGGCGTTTCGTCGAACCGTTGTGCGGGTCGCGTATCCACTCAAGGAAAACGTCTTTGTGTTCAACCGCATTTTGGTCTGCACCAGCACCAGGGTTTCCCGGTCGGTCGCTTGCAACTTCAAGTTGTTCAATACGGCCCTTAAGACCGTCCGTGGTTGCGCTGAAATCCTCAGCGACTTTTTTTACTGCTTCTAAAATGGTGTTCATTAGAGTCCCTTGGCACGTTGAAAAACAACGCACCTGAATTCGTTAAAAATGAATCCGGACCCCTAACGTCCCGTTAGGCCTAGCCTCGGTTTGGAGGGCATCGCCCCGCGCAGTACGTCCCGTACTGTCGGCCTCCAGAATGACGGCTTAACTGCTTTCTCTTGTGGCCTGCGAACGTCGCGTTCGCCTGCTAGTCAACATCCCGTTGATGTCGCGACCACTCGATAGAGCAATCAATCGTCCTGCTTAATTTGGTTTTCTCTTTCCTGTCTCGATATCGCTCGCCAGTTCCCTTAGGGTTTCTACTGTTCGAGCGTCGCCAAGCTCAGTGAACATGACACTCAGCGCGCCTGCCAAAAGCAGTCGCCATGCGTCATCTGCACTCAACTTGATTGATAGAATCTCGGCCCATTTTCGGACGCTAGCTCCCGCTTTCAGTCGTAGGTCTAGGTCATTCTGCATTGGCTAAAGCCTCCAGTTCGCGGCGTAGCTTTAGTGCGTCCGGCCACGATTGCGCGCCACCCGTACCAGCCCCGTATGGGCAGGCTTCGTCATCGACATCGAGCGGGCTAACCTGCCATGGCTTGATACCCAATTCCCGGTCTAGCTCTCGGCTTAACTCCAAGAAACGTAGGCAGTCGTCGCAGTGCTTGGTTTTTGATCCTTCCGGGCATTTGCTGCTGGTCAAACAATCTTCGTACTTACCGCGCAGTTTTTCGGCGTCGCTGTATATGGCGACGACCTCTGCCGTTAGCCTTCGTCCAATCAGTCTATTTTTTCGTTTTCGTTTCGTTGGCATTAGACGCTCCTTATTCCAAATCCGCGCGCCGGTGCGCCTCTCTGGTCGCGTAGCGGTTCAAGGTCTAGATTCAATTGCTTCAGTGCGGCCATGAGGCCGTTTCTGGCGTCCTTCTCAATCTGCACAGAAGGGTGCGCCTTTAATCCACCGTATCTGTCAGTGACTACGGCCCCATGCTTATCAATCGACTCTTGAGCGGCCCGTAAGCGGTCTAGACATTCGGCGGCAACGGTCAACAAAGCCAACCCCCCGGCGTCGTCAATTCCGTATTCCTCGCGGATACCCTCGAAAAGCTGGCGTCCTGGGTCGCGCAGGTGTCCTGGTGGTTTCAACGGCATTTCAAACACTCAATTGCGGCAAAGCGAATGCCTGTGTGACGGTGTTCAGGTAAAGCGGGGACCTTAAGGGGTTCCCCTTGGGGGGTCGCCCTCATATGTCGGACTTCTCCAGTTCGTCCGCCAGATGTCGTAACTGTTGTGCAGTCGTCGCTGAATACGTAACTCATTGTTTTTAAACAAAGTGGGCAAACGGGCACAGGATACCTATCCTGTGAGCCTGCCCGTTGCCTCCCGGATTCTTTCTGCTTCCCATGCTTGGTCGTCGGCACGCCGTGCCGCGTTGACCTCTCGCACCCAATTCTTGACCGTGCGCTCACCAATCCCGAATTGCTCGGCTGTCTCTCTAACCGTGTGATTGGTTCGATAGTTCGCTACGGCTTGCTTCATTGATACGTCGGTGAACTGATGCCATTTGTCGCCGTCGAACTCGAAGTAACATTCTTCGCCGATATTGTCCCGGTCCTTGCTCATCTCTATGTGAAAGCACAGGTCCGATGTGCCCTTGTCAGAGTCTTTCAGGGTGATTACGGCGTCCGCATCGTCTTCAATCGCCTTGGTGTCCTTCACTTCGCCCGCGTTGTTCAGGTGGTCCAGAAACACGACACACACACCAGCGTCGGCCAGAGCGTGTCTGACAGGGGCTGAGGCTATCCAGTACGATGGATGCCACATGTTCGACGCCGCACCTTGCCCAGGTGGTTGAATCGCTCGCCGAGTGTCGAATATCACCATCCGATAAGCGGATAGGGCGTTTACAATCAGGTTGTGATGTTCGGGGTCGCCGATGTCGGGCGTAGGCATTCCGGCACGTTGAAAGTGCCAGCGCGTGATGTAGTGTAGATCGGTGTGCCATTCACGGCGCATCGCTCTTTTTTGGACTGCCTGGATTGGCATATCTAATTGTATGAAAGCGACCTTGCCTTGCTGCTCACAGGTCCAATCGCAGAACTTTTCACCAGACGAAACACTTTGTGCGATTTCGGTCATGAACATTGTTTTGCCGCTACCGCGTGTCGCCGCTACGACATTCACAGAGGCAGAGTTAAATGGGCCGATTACGGGCGTCCTGGGTGGCAGGTCCAGTTTCTTGATACTTTCAAGGGACTGGAAGGGCCAGCGACCGTCGGCGTCAACGTCGATAATTCGGATATCCGGCGTCATGACTCTGCCCGATCGAAAAAGATTCGCGGATCAGCGCCCCGGACATTCTGGAGTGAATGCCGAAGGGCTACGACCGACCTATTGCCAGCCCTCAGCAATGCGGCGGCGACCTTGTGTAGGCGAACGTCATTTGCGGGGCCTGTTTCATGAACCAGCGCGCCATACTCACTCGACGGCCATATAACCGTCGCCGGATCGCAGTTGTCGCGAAGAACGATTATGGGCTTGTGCCAATTTTTGGCGACTTGCCTTGCGAATGGGCCGATGGCTACGGTGACATCGCGGGTCATGACGCGTTTCGCAATGCAAGCTGGATAAACTCTATTTGCTTCGCGATCTGCGCCCAGGTCTCACATTTCTTGCAGACTTTTGCCACCCTCGAAATACGGATGCCACAATGCGGGCATTTTTCCTTGGTCGTTTTCTCATGTGCTATCATTTCTTTGTTCCACAGTTTTAGCCCGTATCCGATTGCCGTCGGTGCGGGCTTTTTCATTCCCGCTACGAGCGTCCATTAGTTCCCGCGCAGCAATACCCGCCAATAGCTTGGCAAGTGATTGCAGTTGCGGGGCTAGATTCATTTCGAGGCAAGCTCCCCAAATACATAACGCCCCTCTAGTGGGGTGAGAATGGTTCGGCCTGTCGGAGTCGGCGGCGTTTTAACCAATCCAGCGGCCCGGAGTTTGTTAATCACGGGATTACCCTTGGTTGGGGAAACCCTCGCGGCCCTGAATAAAGCAGGAGCAGGAATTAGTGGTGAATCCTCAAAGTCCATCTTTGCAACCTCTGAAACTGAAATTGCATTATAGATTAATGTCATGGTATGATGGCGCCAAAGTGGGACACCTTGGGGTGAAAAACCAAGGTTCATGACGGGACATTAGGGGCAAATGGGCAATAAAGCAGGCATTAATCAGATGGTGCAGCTTGCACTCGCACAACAAGGCGCAGTCGCAAAGCTGGAAGCGCTTTGTGTTTTCACCAACAAGTTTCCAGACGAATCGTGGGCCGAGTGGGTATCTCAGTTAGCCAAAGATGCTGAGCAGCTACTGCAACGGATTGAGACTACTCGACAAAAAGAAAAAGACGCGGGTGCTACTAAGGCTGAGCATGATGAGGTTGTTCGATTCATGCGTGAATCGGCGAAGCCATCTAAAAAGCTCCGCGATGAACTGGCTAGTGCATTAGGTCATTACAAGCTTAGTCGTACTCTTAGTTTTGATCCGAAGACTTGCAAGGTGACTGAGACTGAGTCGCACCCTCGCTCAGCAAGCACCGACACACTAATATCATTTGCACTTTGTCTCGCCATCCGGGACGGATACTGGCAAGCGTTTCGACGCTGTCAGGAACCAAAGTGTGGCAAGTATTTTTTCGATTACATGGATCGCGGGCGACCACCGCAGAGATATTGCTGCAAGCGGCATCGCGACGCGCACCGGAAGCGTCTACAAAGGGGTTCAGCATGAAAGTAGCTATATATAGTCGTTTCTCGACGGACCAGCAGGACAAAACCTCTATTGCCGGTCAGGTTGCTAACTGTGAGGCTCTGGCAGCGAGGGAGAACCTAAAGGTCATCGCTTGCTATAAGGATGAGGGCATAAGCGGCAATGATGATAGTCGGCCCGGCTATCAGTCTCTTTTGGCTGATCTGCAGTCGGGCAAATTCTCAGGGATTGTCTGCGATGAAACGTCGCGTATTACTCGCAATCAATCTGAGTTGCACCGGCTGGTCGCCGAATTGAATTTTCGCGACCAATTTCTGATTTCCGGTGACGGTATCGACACGCGGTCTGAATCATCCGAGCTGCTGCTGTCCGTCAAGGCCGCCGTCGATGCAATGGAGGGGCGCAAGATTGGCTATCGGACATACAGAAGCCTCAGGGAGCGCCACAAGGGTGGCCACAGTGCCGGAGGGCGAATCTACGGCTATTCCTCTGTTCAGGATGGCGAGTACCGAAAGCGCGTGATTGACGCGGACCAGGCCGAGGTCGTCAAAGAGATATTCGAACGGTATGTTAATGGCGAAAGTGCCAAGACAATCGCGCGATGCCTGAATGAACGTGGTATTCCGTCGCCGGGATCGTTCTACAAGAAACCACGGTCGAAGGGCTGGCCGCACACGACAATTCTCGGATCAGCGACTAAGGGCGGCGGCATCCTTCGCAATCCAATCTACAAGGGCACCGTGACCTGGAACAAGCGGGCTGGAAAAAAGCGACCCGGAACGGGCAAGCGAGTACAGAAGCTGCGGCCCGAATCCGAGTGGGTGCAATATCAAGATAGCGATCTACGGATTGTCAGTGATGAACTGTGGCACAAAGCACAGCAACGCCTAAAAGCTGCGACGACTCGTGCCAATGGTGCAATTGTTCGAGGGCGACCGCCACGCTACCTGCTAACCGGACTACTCAAGTGCGAATCATGCGGCAGTAGTTACGTAGTACGAAACGGTCGGAGCTATTGCTGCTCAAGTCAGGCGAATGGTCGGGACACATTTTGCGACCAACCCGGATACATCAAGCGCGAGATTGTCGAGGACAAGTTGCTTGGCGGCATCAAAGAGCAGCTACTTGATCCAAAAGTGACCAAGGCAATGGCGAAGGAAATTCGCAAACAGGCGAGGGCACCGAAGCGCGACTACAAAGCCGAGCTGTCCAAGATCGACCGCCAGATCGACAATGTTGTTGAGTCGCTGGTATCGGTCGGCAAGTCAGAAGCACTCACTGGAAGGCTTCGCGAGCTTGAGTCCAAAAGGGCTGAGCTGGAAATATCAGCAGCGGCCAAACCTGTGCCGATTCAAGCGGGGGCAGCCGACAAATGGGCGGAGGTAGTCGGTGATCTCGAAAACCTCAGGAACCGTGCCACAGCGGGCGAGATTGAGACTGCACGCGGGTTGCTGCGTGAGATTATCGGCGAGGTATCCATAACTGAAAAACCCGATGGCATCTTTGCCTATACAAGGCTCAATGCCACCGGGTATAAAGCTGGTGCCGAGAAGAGGACTTGAACCTCCACGACCATACGGTCACTAGCACCTGAAGCTAGCGCGTCTACCAATTCCGCCACCTCGGCAGGTACGAAAACCGCGTACAATTGCAGTACGGCGGGGTGGCGCACTGTACTCAAAGCGGCCTCCGTCTGTCAATCGTCAAAAATCACTATTACGCCATGGAGTTGCATCACTTGCCAGCCACACCCCGCAGAACAAAGAAGAAAGCCGGTCAGAAGGCCCGCTCGACATCCAAAAAGAAGAGCACGAAGAAGTCCGGCAAGAAGCCGTACAAGCACCCGATCCCCAGCCAGAATGAGCTGATCGAATTCCTCACCGATGTGGGTAAGCCGCTCAAGGCAGAGCCGATCCTGAATGCGTTCGATCTGAAAGGACAGCGCATGCGATCAATGCTGGTGGATCGCCTGCAGGCTATGGTCCGCAGTGGCCAGGTGCTGGAAAACCGGCGCGGTGAATATTGCCTGACGCGTAAACTCAACCTGATTACCGGCACGGTGAGCGGGCATCGCGATGGGTTTGGTTTTGTCGCAAGGGATGACGGTGAGCCCGACGACATATTTCTATCGGCACGTGAAATGCGGCCGCTGTTTGATGGTGATCGGGTGGCGGTACGGATCAAGGGCAATGACCGTCGCGGCCGTGCCGAGGGTGAGCTGGTTGACATACTTGATCGCGGTACCCGGGAAATTGCCGGCCAGTTCATTCGCGAACGTGGCATCGGCCTCGTTATCCCCGATGACTCTCGCCTGGCGCACCGAATCCTGATTCCGAAAGGCGAGGCCGCGAAGGCACGGCATGGCGACATGGTGGTTGCAGAAATAATCGACTTTCCCACCCACGTTGAGCAGGCAACCGGTCGAATCACTACCGTAATCGGCAAACCGGGAAACAAGGGTATTGCAACTGACATCGCGATTCATTCGCATGCTATCCCTTTTCAATGGCCAGCCGCGGTGGACAAGGAAGCTGCCTCGTTTGGCAGCCGGGTTGCTGCAACAGCACGCGATGGTCGCACGGACCTCAGAGGTGTCGATCTCATTACCATCGACGGTGCCGATGCGCGCGATTTTGACGATGCAGTCTATTGCAAAAAAAGCGGCAGCGGCTGGCAGTTGCTGGTAGCCATCGCCGATGTCGCGCACTACGTTGCTGTCGGTTCCGCGCTGGATAAGGAAGCGACACTCCGCGGTACCTCGGTCTACTTTCCGGATCGGGTTGTACCGATGCTGCCGGAGGCCTTGTCCAACGGACTGTGCTCGCTAAATCCGAAAGTCGATCGCCTGTGCATGGTTTGTGACATGCGTGTCAACAAGGACGGCAAAGTGACACGCGCCGAATTTTTCGAAGGTGTCATGAAATCGAAAGCGCGCTTGACCTACAGCCAGGTTGGCGACTTTCTGAACGGTCAGTCCAAGTCGTCAGTGCCCAGGGATCTGCAGGACAGCGTTCGGGAGCTGCACAAGCTCTATAAAGCCTTCGCCAGAGCACGCGGGCGCCGCGGTGCGATTGAAATCGATTTACCGCAAACCAAATTCAAACTTAATAAAGATGGCGAGATCGATCGGATTGAGGTTGTGCCGCGAAACGATGCGCACCGCCTGATTGAAGAGTGCATGATCGCAGCCAATGTTGAGGCGGCGAAATTCCTCAAGAAACACCGGATACCGGGCCTGTATCGCGTGCATCCGAAACCCGACCCGGACCGGTTCGACGAGCTGCGTTCATACCTTGTCTCGCTCGGCCTCAAGGTGGCGCATCCGGATCATGTCAAACCCGCCGATTTCACGCGGATTATCGAACAGGTGCGCGAGCGACCGGATAGCGCGGCAATCACCATGGCGATGTTGCGCTCCCTGACGCACGCGGAGTATTCGCCGAGCAATATTGGTCACTTTGGCCTGGCACTGCAGTCCTACGCGCACTTTACGTCGCCGATTCGCCGTTACCCGGATTTGCTGGTCCACCGCGCAATTCGGCACATCGTGCGCGGTGGCAAGCCCGGCAAATACACCTACGGCGCGAAAGAAATGGAGCGTCTCGGTGCCATTACTTCCGCACATGAAAAGCGGGCCGAAGAGGCGACTCGAGATGTCGAAGCCTGGCTGAAATGCCAGTACATGGAAGGGCATGTGGGCGATGAATTCGACGGCGTGATCACCGGTGTCACCAATTTCGGCCTGTTCGTGCAGATCACAGACCTGATGACGGATGGGCTGGTACACGTCACGAGTCTCGCTAACGATTACTACAATTACGACGCGGCGTCCCAACGGCTTATCGGTGAACGGAGCGGGCAGGTTTATTCGCTCGGCGAAAAAATGCGCGTGCGCGTGCACAAGGTGGACATGGAGACCCGAAAAATCGATTTTCGCCCGGTGTCTGACGATCGTGGCCGATCCGAGCAACGCTCAGGGAAAAGCGGGAAACGGCGTCGGCGATGAGCAAATCGCACTACATCACCGGTTTGCGCGCGGTCGAACAATTGCTGGCGACCGCTGAGACAGGCATTAAACGCCTGTTCGCGGAATACCAGACGGCCAACCCGCGCGTGCAGGCGATCATCAATGCGGCGAAACAGGCCGGAATCGACGTACAGCCAGCCAATCGCGCGCGGCTGGCGCAAATGAGTGGTGAAGCCAGGCACCAGGGCGTCATCGCCGAGGTGCAGCGCAGTTCGTTGCTCGATGAGGCCGGGTTGCGAACGATGGTCGAACAGCGTTTGCAGGTCGAAGGCGGCGATCCCTTGCTGTTGTTGGTTCTGGATGGCGTTCAGGACCCGCACAACCTCGGTGCGTGTATGCGCACAGCGGATGCGGCCGGCGTCGATGCACTGATCGTCCCGCGGCACGGTGCAGCGGGTCTCGGACCCACGGTCAGTAAGGTTGCCGCTGGCGCCGCTGAGCAGCTGCCGTTTGCCCAGGTTGGCAATCTGAACCGGGTTCTGGGCTGGCTGGCCGACTATGGGGTGCGAATCGCAGGGACCAGCGATAAAGCCGAGCACGGCCTGTTTGAGTCGGATCTGGGTGGCCCAATCGCACTGGTCATGGGCCGCGAGCAGACGGGTTTGAGCGCAGGTATCACCAAGCGTTGCGATCTGCTGGTGAGCCTGCCAATGCACGGGGTGGTTTCAAGCCTGAATGTCTCGGTCGCGACCGGTATTTGCCTGTACGAAATAGCGCGCCAAAGGGCCTTGCGTCCGGCCTGAGCCTGTCGTAGGATGCGCCTCCCGCAGAATTTGGCGGGTTTTAACCTCTTGCTACACCGGATTCGCCGGGTAGCTCTAATCCGAAAGGGGCAACAATGAGGCATTATGAAATCGTGTTTCTGGTTCATCCGGACCAGAGCGAGCAGGTTCCTGCCATGGTTGAAAAGTACCAGGGCATGGTGACCGAATCCGGCGGTACGGTACACCGCAGTGAAGATTGGGGCCGTCGCCAGCTGGCACACCCGATCAACAAGATCCACAAAGCCCACTACGCACTGTTAAACATCGAGTGTGGCTATTCCGTGGTCGAAGAAATCAAGACAGCATTCAAGTTTAACGATGCCGTTCTGCGGCACCTCGTAATGTCACGGGACGATGCCGTTACCGAGGCATCGCCGATGGCTGTCGCAGTCGCTGAAGAAAAAGCGAAAGAGAAAGAAGCACAGCAACGGCGTGACGCGAAAGCGGTAGCCGAGGCTGCCATGCGAAACGAAGCCGCTGAAGAAGCAAAGGCTGCCGAGACAGCAGAGAAGCCCGCAGCAGACGACACAGCGGCAGATGCCGCCGATGAACCTGCAGCAGAAGAGGCCGTCGCGGAAGCGCCTGCGGCGGACGATGCGGCGGATTCTGAAGCTGAAGCCAAGAGCGCCTGAGGAGATTTGATATGAGTCGTTATTCACGCCGACGAAAATATTGTCGTTTTACGGCCGAAGGCATCACTGAGATCGATTACAAGGATCTCAACCTGCTCAAGGCATACGTTACCGAGACTGGAAAAATCGTTCCCAGCCGCATTACCGGTACCAAGGCGCACTACCAGCGGCAGCTGGCATCGGCAGTCAAGCGGGCACGATTCCTCGCATTGCTGCCGTACACTGACCGCCACTAGGCGCTCGAGAGAAAGCTTAAGTGCAGGCGATAGCCAGGTGGCTGCTCGCACGCCCGTACAACGCTGTCCTGGGACTGGCAATCGCATTGATGTTGCCCGGGTCTCAAATCACCAGTTGCGCGATCATTGTGTTGCTGGTGTTGGCGAAAGGCTTCAGGCCTGTACTTAACAATGCCGTGCTCGTCGCCGTTGTTCTGGCGGTGACAACACTGATTCTCGGCGGCACCGTTTCTTCGGTCGCGGTCATGGTTGCAGGGAATTTTGTTCCGGCATTCCTGTTGGCAAAATTGCTGACAGTTACGCGATCACTGACCCTGAGCATGCAGGTGTCACTGATCGCAGCAATAGCGGTAATGCTGGTGTTTCAGCTTGCCGTTCCGGATGAAGCTGCTTTTTGGCAGCCGTATCTGGACAGGATGGTCGCAGTTTTTGCGGAGCTCGGCGTGCAGATGGATACGACGCCGTTGACCGCGAACGTGATCACGCTCTCGGTTATTTTGAGCAACCTGTTGCTCTTTTGTGCCGGAATGTTGATTGGCTACTGGTGGTATCGCCAGCAGCCGGGTGAACCCACCAGTTTTGGTGAGTTTCGCAACATGACATTTGGACGCGTTATTGCGTTCACTATGGGGCTGGCATTTTTGCTGGCTTTTGCGACCGATGCGACCTGGTTGCAGAACATTGCGTTCATTATGTTCGTAATGTTCATGATGCAGGGGCTGGCGATAGTGCACTGGTTGCACGCCGCGGAGATCCTGCCGGGTTTTGCAGTTGTCTCGGTGTATGTAATGCTGCCGATTCTGCATGTTGTGCCGGTAACGTTGCTGGCATTATTGGGATACACCGACGCCTGGGTTGAATTCCGGCGTCGCATGACTAAAGCGTAAAGGTTCGAAAATATGAACGTTATATTGTTGGAAAGCGTAGAAAATGTTGGCGGAATCGGCGATCTCGTCACGGTGAAGCCGGGCTTTGGCCGCAACTACCTGTTGCCACAGGGCAAAGCAGCTCTCGCCACGCCCGAAAACATGAAAAAAATCGAAGCGCGCCGCGCCGAGCTCGAAAAAGCCGCGGCGGAAGAACTTGCGAAGGCGAAGGCCCGCGCCAAGAGCATCAACGGTGTTGAGCTCGTCATTCCAGCCAATGCCGGCAGCGAAGACAAGCTGTTCGGTTCAGTGGGTCCGATCGATATTGCTGATGCATTTGCGGCAATTCAGATCGAAGTTGAGCGCAGCGAAATTCGCATGTCGGATGGTCCGATCCACGAGCTGGGCGAATTTCCGATTGGTGTTCACTTGCACCCGGAAGTCGATGCTGAAGTTACAGTACGCGTCGTCGCAGCCGAATAAAACGCTGTCCAGTCGCCGGCGGCAGCCGGCGGTATGTTACCTTTGAGTCAGAGTTAATGCTGGCAAGGGATTAGTGGGAATGGTCCGAGCACTGGACGATGGCATGGACGGGGGCGCTGAGCAGCGCCTCAAAGTTCCGCCTAACTCCATCGAAGCGGAACAATCCCTGCTCGGCGGGCTGATGCTGGATGCGTTGGCCTGGGACAAAGTCGCCGACGTCATTATCAGCGACGATTTCTACCGCAAAGATCACCAGAAAATTTTTACAGCGATTGCCAATCTCATCGAGGGCGGCAATCCGTGCGACGTTGTTACCGTATCCGAACATCTCGATGCCCGTGGAGAGCTTGACGCCGCCGGTGGCCTCGAATACCTGGCAACGCTCGCGAATGAAACGGCGGGTGCAGCGAATGCGCGTGCCTACGCAAAAATTCTCCGCGAACGATCCACACTACGCGCACTGATTAGTGCGGGAAATGAAATAGCCGGCAGTGCATTTTCGACGGAAGGACGATCTGCCTCCGAGGTGCTTGAGAACGCCGAAAAAATGGTGTTCGACATCGCCGAGAAGGGCAATCGGGGACGCAAGGGATTCAAGTCCCTGAAAGACATCCTGCCAGAGGCCGTCGATCGTATCGACCTGTTGCACCAGTCCGATGGCGACATCACCGGCATATCGACCGGCTACACCGAGTTTGACAAGATGACCGCGGGCCTGCAGCCGGGCGACCTGATTATCGTCGCTGGCCGGCCGTCGATGGGTAAGACCACGCTCGCGGTCAATATTGCCGAGAATGCAGCCATCGGGTCAAAAGTCCCGACCGCCGTGTTTTCCATGGAAATGCCGGCGCAGCAATTGGCGTTTCGCATGATTTCTTCGCTGGGCCGCGTGGACCAGACACATCTGCGCACAGGCAAATTTCCGGACGAGGACTGGTCACGAATCAACACCGCCGTGCAGCTGATGTCGGAGGCACCCATTTACATCGATGACACCCCCGGGCTTGCGCCCAGCGAAATTCGCGCGCGTGCACGGCGGCTGCAGCGTGAGCACGGGCTGGGGCTTATTGTTGTCGATTATCTGCAGTTAATGCAGGTACATGGCAATACCGAGAATCGTGCGACGGAAATTTCCGAAATTTCGCGCGGCCTGAAAGCACTGGCAAAAGAGCTGGAATGCCCCGTGATTGCGTTGTCGCAGCTAAATCGAAGTGTTGAGCAACGCACGGACAAACGTCCGGTCATGTCGGACCTGCGTGAATCCGGTGCAATTGAGCAGGATGCTGACCTGATCGTCTTTATCTATCGCGAAGAGGTTTATAACCAGGACACGCCGCGCAAGGGTGTCGCTGATATCGCCATTGCGAAACAGCGAAACGGTCCTATCGGGGATTTTCCACTGACATTCGTCGGTCGATACACGAAGTTCGAGAACTGGGTACCGGATACCTACAATGATTTTCCCGATGGGGATTATCAATAGATGCCGGCTTCGGGCGCCAGCCCGAGCATCCGTTCAGGACAGGAAGAATCCCATTTTGACGCCGGCCAGCTGCAAGACGTCGTTATCGAGCAGCTTGCGCGCCTGGGCACCAATCGGTTGCCCATTGACCAACGGATAGTCGCCTTCCGTACCCGATTCCACGTGCACGATGTAGTAGCCCTCGGCACGTCGGGTAATCGCTGCAACCTGGACGCCGGGGCGCCCCAGCGTTGTTAGTGCCTTGGTCAGCTCCAGTTCGCGACCCGCGAATGCGCCACTCAAAACCTGCAGTTTTGCCAGGGGCAGGGCGCTCGGCGCATTGGCCGGATCAATGCCGTGCGACGTTTCAGTATGCGCAACCGGTTCCGGCTTGGGCTCCGGCTCGGGTTCAGGTTCGGGTTCAGGGGCGGCCTGCGGCTGCTGCGGCGCTTCGTCCAGCGCAGCAGCTTCTTCGGGATCGAGTTTTACTGCGGCGGCGGCGTCGGAATTGTCTTCCGGCAGCTCGCTGTCTTCTTTGCTGGCCGCCTCAGCTGCCGCTTTTTCGGCTGCGGCTTCTGCCTTGGCCAACTGGTCAGCATTTTGCTGTCCGGCCGGAATGACCATGGTCTTTTCGAATTCGTCCTGCTCGGTTTCATTCGTCTGTTGATCCGAGAAGCGTAGCTGGTGGTGTCCGATCGTGATCACATCGCCGTGCTGCAGCGCGTGCTTCTTGATCAACTTGCCGTTGACGTAAGTACCGTTGGTGCTGTTCAGATCCTCGAGAAAGGAATCATTCAATATGTTGATAATCAGCGAGTGGTGTCCACTGACGGCAGGGTTGTCAATCCGGACATCGTTATCAGGTAGGCGACCAATGGTGTACCGCTCCTTGGTCATGTTGTATTCAGCCAAGACCTGGTTGTCGAGACTTAGAATTAACCTTGCCATGATTTCTCGCTCTTAATTTGTTGCATCCCGGCTGACAGCCTAGGACCGAAATAGGCCGGCAATCATTGCAAACAAGCCCTTCTTCGCCGGGAACGCTTCCTTTACCTGAGCAAGCATTACCGACACATTGTCACGTCCACCATGGTCATTCGCCAAGTCCACCAGCTGTTGACCAACGACGTCAAGACTATCATTAAAAGTACTGATAGTTAAGTGAATATCGTCATCCTCGACCATGTCAGGAAGGCCGTCGGAGCACAGTAAATAGATGTCGTCCGGCAGCACTTCATACTCGTGAACTTCGACTTCGACAGTGGGTTCGACGCCCAGTGCGCGCGTCACATAATTGCGATTTGTCGAACGCTGCGCTTCCTCGGCAGAATAGAAGCCGCGATCCACCAGTTCCTGCAACAACGAGTGATCCAGCGTGACCTGGTCCAGCTTGCCGCCGCGCAGGCGGTAGGCGCGTGAGTCGCCGACATGCGCAATTGAGACCTTGTTGTCGTAGAACATGCAGGCGACGATGGTCGTCCCCATGCCTTCGCAATTGGTCTGACTTTGTGCAGTCTGGTAAATAATCTTGTTGGCCCGATACACGGCATCGCGCAGCACGATTGACTGGCGCATCATGCCGCTGTGCGGGTCGATATCACCACGCTGCTCACGATTGGCACCTTCGGCGGCAAGGTCTGACACAATCTGCACGGCGATGCCGCTGGCGACTTCTCCGGCGTTATAGCCACCCATGCCGTCTGCAAGCACCATCAATCCGATATCGGCGTTCGAGCCAATGGCGTCTTCATTGTGCTCACGAACGCGACCGGTGTCCGTCAGTTCGGCAAAATTGATTTTTCCACGCAGTGTCGTAGACATGATCGGTTACGACACGCGTGCGCAGTTTCGCAATGCGATTGCCATTTCGGCACCGCAGGAGAAGCGATCTTGCGGTCGTTTGGCCATTGCTTTGAGCAGCACCGCGTCGACGCTGGGGGGGATACCAGCACGGCGGCTCGAAACCGGCGATGGGTCTTCAGTCGTTATTTTTGTCATTAATACCGCGATGTTCGTTGCTTTGAACGGAACCTCACCCACCAAGAGCTCGTATAGAGTAACACCAAGTGAAAATAAGTCCGAGAGTCCTGTTAAATCTTCTGCACCGAGCTGCTCCGGTGACATATACATGGGCGTGCCGAGCACGATGCCGGTTTTCGTCTTGTTATTGTCTGTCATGCGAGCAACGCCAAAATCGCTGATTTTCATCGAGCCGTCTTTCGGGTTGTAGAGCAGGTTTGCCGGTTTGATGTCGCGGTGAATAACGCCCTGGTTATGCGCATAGTCCAGGCCTTCGGCACAGGCAGCCGCCAGTTCGAGGGCTCGCTTGGGTGCCAGCAGCTTGCGCGGGTCGGTGAAATTGCGCAGCGGAATACCCGGCACGTATTCCATGGCGATGTAGGCGAGGCCTTTGTCTTCGCCCGCGTCGAATACGGTAATGATATTCGGGTGTGTCAGTCGTCCGGCGGACTCGGCTTCGCGATAGAAACGCAATCGGGCTTCTTTCAATTCCTCGTCTTCAAATTCTTTTTCGATGGGTATCGCCTTGACCGCTACCGCTCGATTGATGCGCGGATCTTTGGCCAGGTAAACCGCACCCATCGCGCCGCGACCGATCCGCCGCTCGATCACATAACGCCCCAGTCGTTCCGGGGCACCTTTCGCAATTTTTCCCTGGTTGTCCGGGGCGGTCAGAGCGCCTTGCGTGCGCTTCATCCACTCCAGTACTGCCTCGGCACGTTCCGGTTTGGCCTGTTGTTCGAATGCCAGCGACAGCTTGTACATCACCGCCGCAATGGTTTCGGAAGGATTGCAGCGCCGGAATTCGGCGAATGCCGGCTCGAGTCGTCCTGCTGCGAGAAAGGCGCTGCCCTTGCGAAAGGCGTCTCCGGACACTTTCTTGACGTCCACTGCAAGCGAGGCACTGAGTATCGCGATACCGATAAAAATAATCATGGGCCGGCCGGCGTCAATTCGCACGTGGAGAGTAAATAGCAGTATCGCTTCAAGTAACAGCAGAATAGCGACAATGGTTGCCGTCAGCACCGCGATATCGCGTCGATTGCGGTCCGGCAGGAATAGCACTGCGACAACCGCAAGTATCGCAGGAATAAGATATTCAAGCGCCTGGATACTGGAGGGTGTGGCGATGATGCGATTATTCTCGAGGTCGGCCAATAGCGCCGCCATTACCTCCGAGATGGTGACGAACTGCCCGGACGGCAGCACGGCTTCGGCTCCGACAATGGGCTTATCAGAATCAACGAATACCGTGGCGCCCTGCAGTCGGGTTTCCTGGCCACGCTGCAACAGGCTTTCTGTGTCGATGCGCGGCAATTCGACATAGCTCGACAGGAATACCTGGTCGTCGGCACTCGAAATAATGCCACTCGATCCCGTCTGCGTTGCCTCGAAATTAATCGCCAGCGGCAAAGCGGGGGACATCACACCTTTATTCAAATGCCAGAGCTGTGACTGGCGCAGGACATTGTCCACGTCGGCGCGGACTGAAACAAAGCCATTACCCGAGGCGATCTCAGCCAGTCGGTGTCGGGTTGGTACAAAGACAACGTTTGGCGCAGCGAGCAGGGCACTCCAGGCTGGCAGTTCCTCGGTCTCGGAAAGCGGCGGCGGATTGGCCAGTACGATTCTTTCGGCGCCCGAATTCTGCAGTGCCGCTATGACGTCGCCGTAGCGCCCGATTAATTCCGGCGTCGACAGCCGCGTCGCATCAATGCTTGCAATATAAGTATTCTCGGACGCCTGGTTGGGCATGCCACCCGCCAGCTGGTCATAGATCATTCGATCGGCGGCCGCGAACCACTGCGCCAGCGGACCGTACACCAGCAACAGCAGAACGCAGGCGAAGCTCAGCGCGATAAAGCGATTGCGTTTTTGTTGTGCAGCAGCGTCCAAAGTACGTCATGTCCCTGTATTTAAGGGCAAAAGTATAGGCAAATGTCACCTGGCGTAATGAGATAGGGTTGGCACTTTTTATGTAATACCGATTCTGGAAGCGGTGCTATCATTGGCTTTCACCCGATGACGGCTATTTAACAATAATCGCCGGCTGGTTCGCGAAATTAGCACGGGTGATTTCAGAAATCATTTATATAACAGAGAGTTACAAACTCATCGCTTAAGCAATTCATGTTGTTACGCGCGATTTTGTTTGGCTCGCCTGCTCTGACGAGGTCGAGAACCTTTGGCGAAAGCGAAGATTGCCTATCTGTGTACTGAATGCGGCGCTCACAGCCTGAAATGGGCCGGGCAGTGCCCGGATTGCTCGGCCTGGAACACCTTGACCGAAACCAGCATTGCCGCGACGAAGACGGGCGGTACGGCGGCGGCGGCAACTACGCTCGAAGCCCTGCCGGACGATATTGAGTACCGGCATACGACGGGCTTCGCCGAATTTGATCGGGTGCTCGGCGGCGGTCTGGTACCCGGAGCGGTGGTATTGCTCGGTGGCGATCCGGGCGTTGGAAAATCAACCTTGCTGCAGCAGGTATCTGCACACCTGACGCAGGAGTTGCCGGTTTGCTACGCAACGGGTGAGGAATCGCTCCGGCAAATCGGACAGCGTTCGTTGCGGCTCGGTCTTGATGCGTCGAAAATGAATTTGCTGGCGGATGTTTCGATCGAAAATGTGCTGGCAACCGCCAGCAAGTGCAAGGCAAAAGTTCTGGTCATCGATTCGATGCAAACCATGGTCAGTACCGATGTGCCATCGGCACCCGGTTCGGTCGCACAATTACGAGACGGTGTTGGCAAGATCGTGCAATTTGCCAAACAAAATGATGTCGCGGTTTTCATCATCGGGCACGTCACCAAGGAAGGTGCGATCGCAGGACCGCGTGTCGTTGAACATATGGTCGATACCGTGTTGTATTTTGAAAGTGATCCGGCGAGTCGTTACTCGATGATCCGTTCCGTTAAGAATCGCTTCGGTGCCAGCGGCGAAATGGGTGTCTTTGCGATGACCGAAACGGGGTTTCTCGAGGTCAACAATCCGTCGGCAATTTTCCTGTCCAGAGAATCGGTCGACGAGCCGGGTAGTGTCGTTTCCGTCACCTGGGAGGGCAGCCGGCCTTTATTGGTCGAGATCCAGGCATTGGTCGCGGACAGTAACAGCAACTATGCGAAACGCCTGGCACAGGGCGTTGATCAAAATCGTCTCGCACTGTTGCTCGCGGTACTGCAACGGCACGGATCCCTGTCGATCACCGATGAGGACGTATTTGTCAACGTCGTCGGTGGGCTGCGCATCAGCGAGACGGCGGTCGACCTGCCATCCTTGCTGGCGATTGTGTCCAGCTTTCGCAACATGGCTGCGCCGGAACGAATGATCTGTTTCGGTGAGATCGGACTGGCTGGTGAGATTCGGCCGGTCAAGTTCGGCGCGGAGAGAATTTCAGCGGCGGCCAAGCAGGGCTTCACGCTGGCACTGGTGCCAAAAGGGAATGTGCCCAAATCCGTGCCCGACGGCATCAGGGTGGTTGGTGTGCGCAGACTGACCGAAGCGCTGGACGAAGTATTCTAGGCGTCCTGGTTTTCGTCAGTCTCGATGCCTTCCCTGGCGCCGACCCGAACCGTGCGGATGCGATTCTCATCCGTCTCGACAATCTCGATGGGGTATCCGTCGATTTTCAGGCAGGTCGCAGGCGCCGGAATGGTTTCCAGGTTTTCAACGATCAGGCCGTTCAGGGTTTTCGGACCATCCGTGGAAAAGTCCCAGTCCTGTGAACGGTTCAACTCACGAATGTTCGCAGTTGCGTCGACAATGTAAGCATCGGCACCATCCTTGATAACGTCATTGTCGTCGTCGGCCGGATCTGTCGTAAACTCACCGACGATTTCCTCAAGGATATCTTCCAGCGTCACAACGCCCTGGATGTCGCCGTACTCATCGACAACCATCGCAATGCGCTCCCGTCGCCGCTGGAATTGCACCAGTTGTTTGCTGAGCGGCGTGCCTTCGGGCACAAAATAAGGCTTGGACAACAGTGCCTGCAGTTGCTGTTTGTCGAATTGCTTGTCGGCGAGATTTGCCAGTCGGCGCAAATGCAGTATACCGATTACCTTGTCAACGTCATTGCGGTAAACCGGCAGTCGCGTGTGCTGGCTCTCGGCAATAATTTTCATGATTTCGTCGTCGTCGTCGTCGAGATCGATACCGACAATTTCGTTGTGCGGCACCATGACATCGTCAATAGTGACTTTTTCCAGGTCCAGTATGCTCAGCAACATTTGCTGGTATCGCGACGAGATACGCGCACCTGCTTCGAAGACTACGGTGCGCAATTCCTCTCGCGTCAGCGATTGCAATTCGTTGCCTTTGCTGCGTACGCCGCAGAGATACAACACACCGTTCGACGCAACATTGGTGACCCAGACAAACGGGTAGAGGATTTTCAGGAGCGGCGTGTAAATCAGTGAAGCTGGAAACGCAACGCGCTCCGGATGCAATGCGGCCAGCGTCTTCGGGGCTGCTTCGGCAAAGATGACGACGACCAGTGTCAAAATGAGCGTGCCGAGCGCGATTGCCGGCTCGCCGCCGACACGAATGGCGATCAGCGTAACCAGCGATGCAGCGGAAAAATTGACCAGGTTGTTGCCGAGCAGGATCAGACCAATCAATCGGTCCGGTCTTTGCAACAGCGCTTCGGCGAGCTTGGCGCCGCGATGGCCTTCCTGTGCCTTATGGCGCAACTGGTAGCGATTGAGGCTCATCAGCGCTGTTTCCGAGCCTGAGAAAAACGCGGACAGAATCAGCAGCACAGCAAGCAAACCGAGCAGGCCTGCTAGTGGAATGTCGTCGCCCAAAAGCAGGGCACCTCCAGATCAATCGATACCGCCCAGTTCAACAGCACACCCGGGGACTGTCAAGAACTCGCGTCTCAGCTCCAGCTTCGGTCGAGCTGCTCCAGGATCATTCGGGTACCGAAATAAGCAACACAGAGCAGCAGGAATCCGCCGAGATACAACTTGACGGCGCGCGTGCCGCGCCACCCGGCAAAGAATCGTCCGGCCAGTAAGGCGCCAAACACCAACAGCGCGAGAAGCGAAAATACCGTCTTGTGGGCGAGGTGCTGTGCAAACAAATTGTCCACGAATGTCAGGCCGGAAAGAATCGCGATTGCAAGACCGGCAAATCCGGCTGCGGCAATACCAAACAACAGACGCTCGGTTGTTTCCAGGGGCGCAAACAGATGGTTGCTGGGCGTCAGTTTTCGCGCATGCAGCCGACGTTCCTGCACCATCGCGTAGATCGCAACTATCGCGCCAACGGTCAGTAGCCCGTACGACAACAGTGAAATCAGTACGTGCGCCTGAATCTGCCAGGGAAGCGCCGCACTGGCGATTGCCGCATCGCCAAATCCCGTTACCGCGGCGGCAAGCGCACCGAGCAATAGCAAGCCCGCACTGATACCGCGCAGTGCGGGTTCGAATGCTGCGAGCAAGGCAACCAGCGCGAGTTCCAGTCCCACGAGTGAAGCGGTATTTGCCAGCGACAGGTTAAATCCGCCATCGATCAGGATCAGTGCGTACAGCTGTTGCGCATGCAACAGCATGCCGGCAACAAGCGCCACGAATGCAAACGTTACAAGGAGCGAGGATTTTGCTGCAAGCCGCGGCAGGCGCGAGCCACCGAACATGACGGCAGCACTGGCGTAGAGCAGGAAAATTGTGATTTCAGACACAGAAACCCGGTAGGCACTAACCTAACTTTGAACTCTCTCAATCATCCCATATGGCGCAGATCAAGAGAACCCTCCTCAATGAGAATTCGTGTACTGGGCTGTAGCGGTGGAATCGGCGCAGGGTCGCTGACCTCGGCTCTGCTAATAGACAATGACGTCCTTATCGACGCTGGAACCGGTATCGGTGACCTCGAACTGGAGGACATCGATTCGATCAGGCATGTGTTCCTGACGCACTCGCACCTGGATCATATTGCGGGTTTGCCGATGCTGGTCGACCGATTGTTCGACGAAAACTTCACGACACCGCTGACAGTCTACGCACGCGAAGAAACGCTGCGTGCGGTTCAGGATCACCTGTTCAATGGTGTCATCTGGCCGGATTTCTCCAAGTTGCCGTCGGCCGAAAAGCCAATGCTGAGATACCAGGTTTGCAGTCCCGGTGACACGGTGCAGGTTGGTCATCGGGACTTTTACGCAGTTGATGTGATGCACAGCGTCCCATCGCTGGGTTATACGGTACAAAATTCAGGTGGCGTGTTTGCGGTCAGCGGCGACACCAAGACCAATGAAACCTTGTGGCCGGTACTGAATGCCTGCGATGAGCTGAAGGTGCTCGTTATCGAAGTTTCATTTCCGGATGAAATGCAGGAACTGGCCAACGTCGCCGGACACTATACGCCGACGACATTGACCGCGGATCTTCGTCGCCTGCAGCACAACCCGGAGATTTGGGTAACGGGAATGAAACCCGGTGAAGAAGAGCGCATCCTTGAGCAGGTGACTGTGGCTGCGCCTGACAAAAATATTCGAATGCTCTCGCGCGGGACCGT
>TARA_R110002096_G_scaffold434278_1_pt1 | contig 25391 bp, 23 predicted proteins | sample TARA_R110002096 | Tara Oceans TARA_R110002096 (sample SAMEA4397295) | marine metagenome | biome: Polar Biome; feature: [DCM] deep chlorophyll maximum layer (ENVO:01000326); material: water (ENVO:00002006), including particulate matter (ENVO:01000060) such as... | depth 35 m
TCCGATAGCTTTTAACCGACAAATGAATATTAACTTTACACTAGCAACTTGGTTAACATTCAGTATCAATTATCAAACTGCGTTGCAGGGTCACAAATTGAACAGTTATCTTCTCCGCCATCATTGCATATTCCATATGGTTTTCCTTCTACGCAAGCTACGAGGCACTCTGAAACACAATCTATACAGTCAATAGTAGAATTATCTGAACTTTTTGAAGGCATACTTAGAATTAGAAATAGGGTTGAAGCTAATAATAACAATCTCATTTTATAATTTAGTTAATGATTTTAAACACTATAACTTATAATCTATAATTAAGCAGGTACCTATGCCATTTTTTTAGTCGGCTCTCGGGAAAAAATCATAGTGAAAGTAGTGCCACCCTGTTCGTTGGTATGTTGGCGAGATTCTGCATTCAGTTTATCTCCCAATGTTTGAATTACAACCGAAGCCAGATTATCAGAAATAGTACCGTCTAAATATTGTGAAATTCCATTTCCGTTGTCAGAAATACTAATTAGTACTTTATTGCCAACATCTTTTTTTACAGCTATAGCAATTCTTCCTTTATCGTAACCTATAAAAGCTTCTCTATACATATTCAAGATCACTTCATTAATGATCAAACCTACCGTTAGGGCTGTTCCCGCTTTTAACTTTACCTTATCAATTTCAAGATTGTAGGTGATATCCTTTTCAAAGTCTCCAAAAATATCAACAACGGTGGCTGTTAGATGACCTATATAAAATCCTAGATCTACTAATTCATGTTCTTCTGAACTGAATAAAACTTCATGAGCATGAGCAATGGTTTCAATTCTTGAGCCTGTAGCTTTCATCATAAATTTAGCATGCTCATCACTCAGCATCGGCACTTGTAGCTGAATTAACGCATTTAATGCTGAAAGGCTGTTTTCAAATCCTTTATGAATCTCTTTCAGCCTTTCCTCCTTGTCTTTTATGCTGTTTCTAAGGTCGTCTAGCTCTCTTACTTTCTCAATAGAAATTGCTACATGAGATGCTAACGTTTCAAAAACCGGAATATCTTTTTCTGAAAATTTTCGACCTTCAGTTTTGTTAAGTGCCTGCATAATCCCGATAGGCTCGTTATCATGATCAAACATCGGAACACAAACCATATTTCTGGTAGTAAAATCTTTGCTGATATCACCAAAAAATTCTTCACTCTTGGTCATATCGTTTACCAAATACGGTTTTTTATTTTTCAAAACCCAACCGGCCACTCCTTTATCTTTTGGAATGATTTGACCCTTAATCTCATCTTTTACCGGACCTGTGGGTATGCTCAAATACAACCTGCCGGTAATTTTATCCAACAACATCAAAGAACTTGCTTCGGCATCTATTACGGTACATACAGATTCCATGCATTTTAATAAAAGCTGCTTTAACTCCATTGTGCGATTTATACCTTCAATCGCATAAAGAAGCAATTTCATATTTTCGTTATTCTCAGACATTGATGGCACATTTCTAATAAGATGATACTAAAAAAGTAAAAAACAAAAGCCCTGACTCTAAAAATCAGAACCTTAGAAAATTTAAATAAGATCTATATAACTAGTGTAGCGTCATCCATGAATTGTCCTAGACCTGCCAGGTTTTAGGGCTATTGTAACTTTTCGTAACCCATTTAGTTTGAAATCTGGCAGGTGTTTTACGACATCTGAACATTGACTTTACACTAGTTCTTACTCTTCTTCAAATAATCAAGTAATACCGTATGTAGAATTCCTCCATTTCGGTAATAATCTACTTCCACAGGTGTATCGATTCTGCTGTTTGTTGTAAAATTGATTTTATCGCCGCTTTCTTTAATCGCTGTAACTTTTACTTCCCCACGAGCTTTGATATTGTCATCTAGCTCAATGTTGAACGTTTCCGACCCATCGATTCCTAAAGATTCCGGAGTTTCTCCATCTTTAAACTGAAGAGGAAGTACTCCCATTTGAACCAAATTTGAACGGTGAATTCTTTCGTAAGATTCTGCGATTACAGCTTTAACACCAAGCAAGATGGTTCCTTTAGCCGCCCAGTCACGAGATGAACCTGTTCCGTATTGGTTACCTGCAATGGCGATTAACGGAGTGTCATTTTCTTTGTACTTCAAAGAAGCATCATAAATCGTAGTCACTTCATTATCAGGAAAATATTTGGTGAATCCACCCTCGGTACCCGGTGCCAATTGATTCTTAAATCGCACATTTGCAAAAGTACCGCGCGTCATTACACGGTCATTTCCGCGACGAGAACCGTAAGAATTGAAATCTTTTTTCTCCACACCATGAGCTTTCAAATATTCACCTGCAGGTGCGTCTTCTTTGATATTACCGGCCGGCGAAATATGATCAGTTGTGATAGAATCTCCAACTTTAACAAGAACCCGAGCTCCTTCAATAGATTTGATTGGCTCCGGCTCTTCTTTCATATCCATAAAAAATGGTGGTTCCTGAATATATGTTGAATCTTCACTCCAGGCGAATAAGTCGCCTCCACTAACAGGAATATCTTCCCAGGTCGGTGATTCAAAAATATCGGAATACATTTTGTCAAAAAGATCCGGGCGAATTGCATTGTCTAAATGCACTGCAATTTCTTCCGTTGTTGGCCAGATTTCTTTTAAGTAAACATCTTTGCCATCTTTATCTTTACCAATAGGATCGTTGTTCAGGTCAATATTAACGGTTCCGGCAAGTGCATAGGCTACCACCAATGGCGGGGATGCCAAGTAGTTCGCTTTTACCCAAGGATGAATTCGCCCTTCAAAGTTTCTGTTTCCTGAAAGAACACCGGCAGCAATTAAATCACCTTCTTTGATCGCAGTTTCTACTGCTTCGGGAAGCGGCCCTGAGTTACCAATACAGGTTGTACACCCATAACCCACTAAATTGAATCCAAGTTTATCCATGTATTCGGTCAAGCCGGCTTCTTTTAAATATTCGGTTACTACTCTTGAGCCCGGAGCCAATGACGTTTTCACGTAAGCAGGAACTTTTAATCCTCGTTCCACTGCTTTTTTAGCAACAATTCCTGCACCTAACATCACACTAGGATTAGAAGTGTTTGTACAACTTGTGATTGCAGCAATTACCACATCACCGTGAGTCATTTCAATATCTTGTCCATTCTTGAACATACCTTTGCTCGTCAATCTTTCTTTAGCAAGATTGAAACCCATGGTAGGGTTATCGCTCGTTAAAGAAGTTTCAAAAGCCTTCTTCATGTTACTGAGCGTAATTCTATCATGCGGAAGCTTTGGCCCGGCAAGAGAAGTCTCAACGGTACTTAGATCCAATTCCAGCGTGGTAGAAAACTCCGGATCAGGAGTGTCATCCGTTCTGAATAAACCCTGAGCTTTTGTATAGTTTTCAACCAAATTCACTAACTCTTCTGAGCGACCGGTTCTTCTCATGTAGCGGAGCGACTCGCTGTCAATCGGGAAAAAACCCATTGTAGCTCCATACTCAGGAGCCATATTTGCGATAGTAGCTCTATCCGGCAAACTCATGTTACTGATTCCGGCGCCATAGAATTCAACAAACTTACCAACTACACCATGCTTTCTCAGCATCTGTGTTACGGTAAGCGTAAGATCCGTAGCTGTTACTCCTTCACGAAGTTTTCCGGTCAATTTCATTCCTGCAACTTCAGGAACTAACATCGAAATTGGTTGGCCCAGCATGGCGGCTTCCGCTTCAATTCCACCAACACCCCAGCCCAAAATTCCAAGACCGTTGATCATGGTTGTGTGAGAATCTGTTCCCACTAATGTATCTGGATAAGCAGTTTTGGTTCCGTCTTCTTCTTCACGGGTAAATACTCCACGGCCTAAATACTCCAAATTCACCTGGTGAACAATTCCTCGTCCCGGAGGCACAACTCTGAAATTATCAAAGGCTTCTTTACCCCATTTCAGAAATTCGTAACGTTCGTTATTACGCTCCATTTCTTTTTCAACGTTGAACATGAGTGCCGCTTCTTTACCGAACATATCAACCTGAACGGAGTGGTCAATAACCAAATCAACCGGAACTTGCGGGTTGATGTCCGTTGCTTTACCACCCATACGCTCCATCGCAGAACGAAGTGCTGCCAAATCTACTACGGCAGGAACTCCGGTAAAATCCTGAAGAACTACACGTGAGGGTTTAAAAGGGATTTCACCTTCGGGGCTTTTAGCATTATATGTTGCCAGTGTTTCGATGTCAGCATCTGTGATTGCATATCCATCATTTTCACGTAAAACTGCTTCCAACAAAAGCTTTATAGAAAAAGGAAGTCGGCTTACTTTATCGTAACCCAGTTCTGCTAATTTAGGAAGACTATAAAAAGTCGCTTCCCCATTACCCGTTTCAAATGTTTGTTTGGTACTTTTAAATTTGTCGCTCATTTCAGAATAATTTTAAAATTCGAGTAGATTTGCAAGATACAAATCTTTTAACCCTTTGTCTTTCTATGGATAACCTTTTTGATGGGGTTATCATTTCAATTTAGAATCTTACTCAAATCCGTAAATATTTTATTTCTTGAATTTATTTTTGTTTTTTAGTACAAATCTTAGAACTATATCTTTTTATTATGAAAATACTTCTTCTCGTAGGTTCTGTACTATTTCTTTCCTTTGGCTTAAAGACCGGTACAGATACAAAACTTCAACCTCTCAATCGCACTATCGAAATAAATGAATGTTTAGAATTTCCAGATACCGGATCAGGTTGCACCATTGAAGACATAACATGTAGTAGTTGTGAGGCTTCTGCGAGCAATGTGTGCTGTCAAAAAGGATCTCTGGCTTGTTATTATTGGATTACGCATACTATAGATTCTTAACGGTATGTTTTTTTTATCACTTTTACTTTTTATGCAAGTTGGGGGTACGATCCCTTATTTAGAAGAGCCTTCTTCTCAAACAATTACTGAAAGAATATTTCCTTCAGAAAAAGAAAAACGAAACATAAAGCAGATTTCAATTGATTCAATTATAAACAGACCTGGCATTATTAAAATCTTTAATAAGTCTGTGTACATACTTGATTACAGCCCCTTCCCGCTTATTAAAAAACTCGATTTAGAAACGGGTCAAGTAATACAAAAATATGGTAATGGAAGAGGAAGAGGTCCCGGAGAGCTCATAAATCCAACCGACTTTTCAGTTACAACAGATGGAAAACTATGGATATCAGATCAACCCCAAAGTAAACTTGCGATTTTTAATGCCCAAGGGAATCATATTGACGATTGGGTGATTGAATTTACACCTTATAAAATTGCAAGTAGCAATAATAATATTGCAATTTATGGGTTTCTGGAACCAATCATTAAATTAGTTGACAATAAACAGACTGTATTGTGGACCTCAAAATCTTTAGTAGAGAATTCCAGAGTTTGGTCAAATTTAATAACTGGTTTTTTGGTATCTAATGATGAAACCATATTTAAAATTTCTAATTATTCTGCGACAATAGTTGGTTACGCCCAAAATGGGGAGAAACTCTTTTTCCGAAAGCTAATCAATCATACACAAGTCCCTATAGGAAAACCTATAGAAGACCGTGAATTTTTGTCTTATCAAATTGATCGTTCGGAACTAGCTTTTGCTGTAGCAGATGGATTTATTCTGGGCAGTGAAATACATGTTTTAGTACAAGTTTATGGTGATAACCCCTATCAAATTTTTGATGTGTATAGTTCAGTAAATGGGAACTATCTGTATAGTTATACATTGGATGTGTCACTCAGAAGTGTAGCTGCTTTTAAAAATGGCACCATAATTGGATTAACGCCAGATAAATTAATGCTTTGGGATTAGAGAGCCTTAGTAATTATTATTGCTCGCTCATTTCAAAAAATGTTTAAAAATTCGAGTAGATTTGCAAAATACAAATCTTTTAACCCTTTGTTTTTCTATAGATAACCTTTTTGGGGCTTTTATGATTCCATGGATAAAATTCATCTTTTTAAGATCTAGGAAAGTTATCCTCTTATTCGTGCAAATCCGCAAAGCAGAATATTTAGCTAGTCCAATACGGATTACGTCTCATCAACTACTATTAAAATCTTGATCTATATAAAGGCTAAAATAAAAAAATTGTAAGGAATTGGCCTTCAACCTGTCTTACTTAATACAATTACAGATTATTCTACTTACACAAACCTCCGAGGTCTTAAAGACCTCGGAGGTTTCTAGAATTATAAAAAAAACCACCATGCCACAACCTCGAATTCCGCTAAAGACCGACACACCTACCACATTTGGACGCACGCCAACGGTAGCGAGAACCTGTTCCGTTGCGACGAAAATTTTAGATATTTCATGAAACGTTATCACCACTATGTTCATCCTGTTGTAGAAACTTTTGCCTATTGTTTGATGCCTAATCATCTGCATATTATGGTAAGAGTGAAAAGTGAAAAAGATATTTTGGAATTCGTTCGGGTCAAAAAAGATGATATAACTATAACCCTCCAAGGTCTCAAAGACCTTGGAGGGTTGGGTAAGATAGTTAGTCGTCAATTTTCTCATCTTTTTAACAGCTATACCCAAGCTTATAATAAAATGTTTGATCGTAAAGGCAGCCTTTTTATTCCTAATTTCAACAGAAAGCTTATTGATTCCGATAAATACTTCGTTCGCTTAATTGCTTATATCCACAACAACCCGGTCCATCATGGCTTTGTAGCAACACCTAAAGACTGGCCATTTAGTAGTTGGCATGCTTATTTATTAGATAAGAGCACGCGTATCAATAAAAAAGAGGCGATGCATTGGTTTGGTAATAATAAAAATTTTGAAGCCATTCATCGAGATTTAAATCATAAAAAAATGAAGTCGGTATTTGAAGAGTAAAAAGTGGCAAATTAAACACAAGTACATAATTCGCTTCAGTTTGAGATTTTTATCAAACTATCTTTAGCATAGTTATTAGTGATAAATTGCTCTCCTCTACTAAAACTTGATAAAGTTGAGGTAACGATTCTAAAACCATGTCTAAGAATGACTGTTCTATCCTCAATACAATTTTGATGCAAACTGTTCTCAACTCAAAACATTCTATGTAACTATACCCATAAAAAAGCCTCACACTGTAAACAGAGTGAGACTTAATTTGTTTGGACGTAGTACTTCCTAAAATTTCTACTCTAACTTCATTTTTGAACTAACTCCCAAAACTGTCTTGGAGTTATAATTTTAGGTTTAACAAGTTGATCAGAAATCACCAATAAATCTTTGTCACCAGTTATTAGAACATCTGCTTCTGCCTGCATTGCCGATTCTAGTACCCATCTATCATCTTCATCTCTAACTTTTATTTGTGAAGGGTTTTCCGGTATCGGTTCAATTTGATAACGTCTTAAAAGTTGTTCTGCTTCGTTAACAATTTCTTCTGGAACTTTTATTTTTGTGATTAAGACTCTTCTGAACTCATTCAGAACAAACTCACCCGTTATCAAATCGTGTTCAGTTAAAATTAATTGAAAAACATCTGCACTCAACCCTCTTGAAGCAATAGCACTAACTAATACATTAGTGTCTACAAATACTTTCATGAAATTTCATTCCAAATATCTTCATCTGTTAGCAGGCCTTGAGATTCAGCAAATGGCAAAACTCGATTTCGTAATTGCTGAAAAACTTCGATAGATAATTGTCTTCTTAACGCTTCCCGAACTAATTCACTTTTCGGACGTCCCGTTCTCTTAGAAGTTTGTTCTAATAACGCCTCAATGTCTTTGTCTATTCTGATAGATAAGGTAGAATTCATAATTACTCCATTTGTATTACAATGTAACACATGGCTCTGTAAGAAACAATCCTTATAATTCTAATACACAGGAACGGTCATGTCTGTTGTGGTTTGAACTCTTTTTGAGATTGATTATAGGATTTATAATATTATTTGCAAAAGTAATTAAGTTAATTATATTCGAGATAGGTCGAAAATACGACTAAAGCTTTACATGGAAGGACATGTGATTGATGATGTACGATTTGGGGTTTTGCTCAATCGGCTCATCCTGAACTGAACGGCTCCTCCTTCTCCGAGACTTCGAAGAACAGGTCAATTAAATAATTTTAAACTAAAAGTAACAAGCCGCTCCAAATCCTGGCTTATAAATACTAAAGCCGACACGCCTCAGGAAACTGGAATCCGTGGTTTTTTATTTGATTTTGAATGTGCTGTCCCGGCGGAGCTGCTTAAGTTCGGCTATGTAGCTGGTTTTGCGGAAAAGAATACGCTGGAGTTTGGATGTGTGGAGTTGGATTAATTAAATGCTTTGTTAATTCAATAATGTAATGTTTAGAAAGTAGTATAATTTGATTACTTTTTATCGAATCATAAAGGAATTGAAATCCGATGGATTACACGAAAATAATTACTTTACAGCCTGGAAAGCGCAGCGGAAAGCCGTGCATACGGGGGTTGCGTATTACCGTATATGATGTCTTAAGTTACTTGGCAGCAGGAATGACCATAGAGGAAATTGTGGATGATTTTCCAGAATTAACTGAACAAGATATACTTGCCTGCCTTGCTTATGCTGCCGATACAGAAAAAAAATTGCTAATGTCTGCATAAGAAATAGCTTGTGCTTGTAAAAGCATTTTTCCCATTGTTAGCTCGCTAATTTGATGTATGTATAAAACAAGAATATTAGTTGATGAGAATCTTTCCCGGAAGTTGTCTTTATTACTAAAAGATGACTTTGCAGAGATTGAACATATTTCCTCTAAGGGTTTGCTTTCGGAAGCAGACCTCCGTATTTGGGAATATGCGAAAAAGAATTCCTTTTCCATACTAACCAAAGACTCGGATTTTAAAAATCTGAGTACTACTTATGGATGTCCTCCAAAAGTTATTAGAATGAACTGTGGAAATAAGACTACACTATTTATCTCAGAACTATTAAAATCAAAGAAGAAAATTATAAAAGAGTTTTTAGCAGACGGTATGGATTGCTATCTCGAAATTATATAATCGTACCAATCTGGAACTGAAATTTGTTTGCAAGTTTAGTTAAGTTAATTATATTCGAGATAGGTCAAAAATACGACCCAAGCTTTTTTAGCAGTTCTATGAAAGCTTTACATGGAAGGACAACATACTTACTGAACCAACGTCCACTTTTAACCGCACTATTCCATGCGATTTAGTTTTTACTTATTTGAAGTTTTTTGTTTTTGGGTGACAGGAGTTGGCACCCTTGGGGATTATGTTGTAAAAAATAAAAGAACCCTCGCCGGGATTCGAACCCGAAACTTCCAGCTTAGCTACTGGCGTTTTATCCATTTTTACCACGAGGGGTTTTGCAAACCTTGTTTTTATGGAAGAGAAGTGTGCTTTTCAGCGTATGTTTCAATCCTTATTACGAAAGGTTTTAATAAAGATATAAATAAAACTTGTGCTTTTCAACATATTAAATTATTTTTATAAAAAAATTCAATGTTAAATACACTTCACAAAATTGGGGAACAGCTTTTAGAAGGGCAAGGAGCTTGGGCAAGGTTGACTACTGAACCTAAATTCAAACCTGATAAAAAGAACTGGGTTTGCCCAATTCTTTTTGATTGCATAAATAGTGAAATACAATTTCAAAAAAAAGAGATTGAGCTATTCAAAAAAGATAGTTCATCTATTTCGAATAGATATATACCCCCTGCAATATGGGGACCTCGTGGCAAAAAGTGTGCCCTAACGGTGGAAGAGAAGAATTTCAAAATGTTAGAAGAAACTTTGTTTGGGAAAAAAGTGGGGGATCAGGGAAGCATGCTCGAATCGATTGAAGATTATGACGAGAAACTTATAGATAGTTCTTTATCACAAACCCTTAAAAAAATTAATAGTGAATTATCTGAACTTCGATCTGCTCTTGATTTGAAAGCCTTTAAAGAAGATATCTCTTTAGGAAATGGTGAAGCCGTTGTTCTTTTTTATGCAATCGTTAAATCGGAAGATATAAATGGAGGAAAACCAATACCCCTTTATGAATTAGATGGCTATGAGGATTTCGTAATTGGGAAGTTTGGTTCGGTAGAAAAGGGAGAAAAAGGCATCAACTATTTAACGGGAAATTCGAGTGAGGAAGTTATTGAAGCTTCGTTTTCTGGTCGCTACAATATTCACAAAATATTCCAGACAACGGCTTCTAATTACGCCTCAGGATTTTTAGACTTTAAAAAGAATTTCCAAGCTACCTCTCAAAGCTTATCTGCTTTAGATAAAGCTTCTGAATATGTTTTGAACAAATTACAAACTAGGATTGCAGGGATAAATCACATCACTATTCCAAGTCTTTTACATAAAGATTTAGATGAGTTTGACGTTACAGAAACAGAACTTTTTTTAAATAAGACCTCCGATTTACTCTTTAATTACTCAAGTCTTAATACACCGTTAGAGCAAGAACTCTCACATTTGGATGTTTTTTGGGTTAATTATTTTGCGTTTGAGTCAGACGGGAATTCCTTTAAAATTATAAACCACATTAAAGATGTGAATAGTCTTTTCTTGATTAAAACTATAGAAGCTTTTGCTAGTTCAGGAATCGAGTTTAAAAATTTTATTGGAGATAAATACCGCTTTAATTTGCAAACTATTTATCACTTAATCCCAGTGAAAGACGGGCAAAAGTCGAAGAAAAATGTAGCATTAGGTCTTTTCAAATCTATTCTTGAGCAACAGATAATAGATCAGAATCTGCTTTTCGATCATTTTATTAGCCTTTTACTTTGCCATTGGTACAAAAGATATCCTGCATACCAGAATGTTAGAGAATCTGAATCTTTTGATTTCGCCGTCAAAGATATTGTATTTAAATACTCAGCCCTTTTATACGCCCTAAAAAAACTAAATCTGATCAAAATGGAAAACGAAAGTACAGCAAAAGCTGAAATACAAGAAAAAAACCAATCAGAATTCCAACAACGAATGGAAAGCTTCTTCATAAAGATGGACTACTCTGAATACGAAAAAAGTATGTTTTATTTAGGAAGGGTTCTTTCCTCTATAGCTTATGCACAGTACAAAAAAGGGCATGAGTCTAAGCCCGTATTGAATAAGATTAATTTTACAGGAATGGATACTGATTCGATTATCAGGCTTAGTTTAGACTTAGCTGAAAAAGCAAGACAGTATAATATTCATCGTGAAACTGACTGGGACTTTGCTCGCTTCAGGGAGAATTTTAATGGAAAAGATTGGTCACTCACCAAAGAGCAGAATGTCTTTTATTTAATGGCTGGATATTCATTCGGGCTAACTAAATCAAATAACGATTAATCATACATACCATGAGCACAATTCAAAACAACTCCGATTTCCTCTTTATTTACGAAGCAATTAATTGTAATCCTAATGGCGATCCCGATCAGGAAAACAAGCCTCGCATGGATTACGACACCCAAACAAATTTGGTAACCGATACCAGATTGAAAAGATATATTCGAGATTATTTTATGCAACAAGGGGATGCAGTTTTTGTATCTATGGAAGAGGGTAGAAAAGTTAATCCCGATCAAAAACTTGAAATCGTTGTCAATAAGTTATTGTCAGATCAAGAGTTAGTTAAGAAATACTTTGAGGGAAACGATGAGATGAAAGAAGCTTTTGAGGCTATCGTCTCAGAAAAGAAAGATAAAGAAGGTGCTTTCAAGGCGTTGCAAGGGAAAAAGAACAAGATTCTAAATGCTTTTATTTTAGATAAAATAGTTAAAGAGTCGTTCATTGATATTCGTCTATTTGGCAGTGCATTTGCTGTTGGAGGCTTCACTCAAGCTTATACTGGTCCGTTACAAATCAATTGGGGATACTCTTTAAATGAAGTACATCTCATTGATTCAGATTCCATCGTCACTATTATGAACGATGACAGCAGTACATTTGGCAAAGATTATAGAGTGCATTACAGCTTACTTGGCTTTCATGGTGTTGCTAATAAACATGCAGCTATAACAACGGGTTTAACAGAGAATGATATGGAGAAATTTAGAGATGCTATCTGGAATGCCATTCCTTCTCTGCCAACTCGTTCTAAACTAAATCAGTACCCAAAGTTGTACTTAGAAATTATCTATAACGATGGGTATCATAACGGGCATTTTGGCGATCTTCGGGATTATATAAACTGCACACCAAAAGATGGGACAGAGTCATTCAAAAAGGTCAGGAAGTATGATCATCTAAATGTGGATTTCTCAAAACTCAAACAACTTATTGACGAGAATACGGGAACGGTTATTAAAGAAGTGAAAGTAAAAACTGCACATGGTTTGTCATTTAAATCCTAAGCTATGGAAATTCTTTCATTCGATATAAAAGGTAAATTCGCCCACTTCAGAAAATTTCATGGCAACAACACCGCTATGAGTTATTCTATCCCGCCACGTACCACCATCATTGGTTTGTTAGCCGCTATGATGGGAGAGGAAAAAGATACTTATTATGAAAAGTATCGATCTGAGAACATTCATATTGGGATAAGAGTTTTAAATGATATTAAGAAGTCTTTTCATCGACTAAACTATCTCAAGATAACAGGCAAAGATGATTTTACCGGGCGAAGTGGCAGAATTCAAACCCCTTTTGAAATAGTATCAGGTATGGATGTAAAAAAGGATTCGGTTAAATACCGAATCTTTATCGCTTCTGGTGAAAATTCTGAACTGTATCGCTCATTAAAAGAACGTCTTCAAAATGATAATAGGCAGTTTAACATTAGTTTTGGAATTGCTGGGTTTTCAGCATTTATCAATTACGTTCAAATTTTTGAGTCAGAACCGATTTCTGTACAGAATGAGTGGGTTGATATTCATTCGGCCTGTAATAGTGAACAAGTATCTGAAATTGACTTTCCTGAGCAACCAGAAATTAAATTCAATCATATTGAAGAGGAGTTGCTACCCGCTGATTTTATTGGAGGTGATAAAGGAAGAGAGCTGTACAGAATGAACAGAGTGTTATTCTCAACTCGTTTGTTTCCCGTGCGTGTAAAGCTTGAAGGAAGTTATTATCCTTTAAAAAGAGCAAACAATGAAGTCGAGAACATTCAATTTTTAGAATATGCCGGTGTTTTCGCATAGCAAAAAAAACGAGAACGGAGAGAGAGTTGGAAGTAAATTTCTAATCGATCACCTTGGTGGAGTTCGTCAAAAAGCATTTCTTCATAAATCTAACAACGTACAATTTTCAACTTCTCCTCAAGATATTGACCCACTACTCAATGCAATCTCTTGGCTTCATGACTTAGGCAAATACACAACATATTTTCAAGAGTATTTATTAAACCAACGAAAGGTTGATCCCAAGTTAAAAGCACATTCTAACCTTGGAGCACACACTGTTTTTCATCTTTTTGATGATGAGCCAGAAACCGCATTGCTTGCATTCTATCTTATAAAAATGCACCACAGTAACCTCATTAACTTCGATAAGGTTTTGTGGCCAGATAATTACACAGAACTAAAAATTGAAGAACAAGATATTTTTGATAAACAGGTTAATAGTTTATCAGGTTTAGATGAGTTAAAAAAAGAATTTCCTTCTTTTGCCAATGATTTAATGCAACTATCAACTGCAAAAACCTTACGTGATTTATGGATTAAAGAATTAAAAAGAGACCCGCAAATAGCTCGCTACTTCAAAGTAAACTATTTGTTTTCACTTCTAATTGAATCTGACAAACTGGATGCTTCTGATACAAGCCCATATCAACTCACTTCTCTACCTAAAGATGCAGTAGATGAAAGACCAAAATTTGGAAAACCTCACTTTCCTGATAAGAAACTCAAAACTCTTTCCCAAAATGAATTAAGAAATTTTGTTCGAGCTGAAGTCGTAAAAAACATACAGCGAGATGATATTCTTGAAAGAAGGCTTTTTACCTTAGCCGCTCCTACCGGAATTGGTAAAACAATGACTTCACTTGATTTTGTTTTAAAGCTTCGAGAAAAAATTGAAAGTGAAGAAGGGTATTTGGCTCAAATTATTTATGGGCTCCCTTTTATAAACATCATTGAACAAGCTTTAGGTGAATATGAAGCTACCTTGGGGAAAGAAAAAATAATTGGCCATTATCAGTTTGCTGATATTTTTGGGAAAGATGAACCATCTTTCAATAAAGTATCTGATGAAGTTGCTTCCTATTCTCAACAAAAAATGGCTTGGGATACATGGCAAAGTGATGTGGTAATTACTTCCTTTGTACAGCTTTTTGAAACCCTTATTGGAAACAGAAATAAACTTCTCAAAAAATTTCACCACTTTGCTGATTCAATTATCATCCTTGATGAAGTACAAACACTCTCTATCGAAAAATTACCCCTAATTGGTGCTGCACTTTATTTCCTTTGCAAACATCTTAATGCCCGTGTGTTAATTATGACGGCAACTCAACCCAAAATTTTTGAGTTGATGGAGAGAGAATTAGATATTTCAATGGATGACCCATGTTTAGAGCCACTAAACTTGTTAGCACGAGACAGCGAAGTGTTTAACTGTTTCAATCGGACCAAAATTATACCAAAAATAGAATCAGAAATTGATAGCGATGATTTTATTGAACTTTTTGATAATAACTGGACACCCTCAAAAAGTTGCCTGGTTGTAGTTAATAAAGTAAGTCGCTCTATTGAACTGTTTAACAAAATTTGTGAACTAAAAAAGAAGCAGAAATTTGATAATCCTGGTTTATATCTATCCACTAATATTACCCCAAGAGAACGAATAAAAAGAGTAAACTGGCTAAAATACAAGATGAAATATGGGGCAAAGCCAATCTTAATTTCTACACAGGTGGTAGAAGCAGGCGTAGATTTAGATTTTGATATGGGCTTTAGAGACCTCGGTCCCATTGACTCCATTGTGCAGGTTTCAGGACGAATTAATCGGGAGAATTCTGAGGAAAGAAAAGGAGCGCCGTTATTTATTGTCGATTTTGGAGACTGTAACAGAATATATGGATTCGTAACAGATGCAAAATCTCGAGTCGCTCTCAACCAACAAGAAATACCTGAGAATGAGTATAAAGAAATGGTTGAACGATATTTCGAGGATGTATCAGACCCAAAGCTTTCGGATTTCTCCATATCTACTGAAATTTTTGAGGCTATGGCAAATCTCCGTTATGCTTATCCACATAACAAAAATCAAAACAAAAAGACCGTAAGTGATTTTAAGATAATTGAGAATAGTTATAAAGGGGTCTCAGTTTTTGTAGAATTACCCAATGATACTAAAGCAACGGAAGCCCGTAAAGCGTACCAATTTATGCTTAATGGAGAGCTAAATAGAAATGACTTTGAAAGACATTACAAAAAAGATTTCCACCAAAGAATTATAGCCGTTCCTAACTATTTACCGAATATACCTCAGTTAGCAGAAGATAGTTTATCAGATGGAATACTCTGGATAAAACCCGACATCTCCGAATATTATTATGATGTACATACGGGATTTATAAGAACAGGAGAATCTGAATCAGTGGTCATGTTTTAATTACATATCAATGTCAGTCAATCAAACTTAAAAAAAGGAAACCTTTGAAAGAGAAAGAAGAAATAGCTGAGGAAAAACAATTCAAAAAGTCGATCCACCCCGATTATCCCGCTGATTTTGAACTGCTATTCGGTTCTATCAGTGATGAAAGTTTTACCGTGCCTGATAGATTGCCTTTAGAGGCGAATACCAAAAGGGAGCGTCATAGTGTTCTTCTTTAACCTCTGGTGTACATAATCTGCAATTAAAAACCTCCTTGATAACCCATGACCCTTCCCCAAACCATTATCCGTTTTCCTGAAATTCAATTGCGTACCCGTGATGCCCATAAAATACGCGGGTATTTCGGGAATTTATTATACTGTGAATACAGTCTTCATCAGAGATTAAGAAACTGAACCAATGTAAATGTTTTAATTACTCATTATGACAACAAAACAACACATCATAGAAAAAATAAATCAGGTAGAAGATCCTATGCTCTTACATGAAATAGATATGCTTTTATCTTCTTTTATTGATTCGCCCTCTTTAACTCCAGAATTTTCAGAAGAGGAGATCTCAGCCGTTCAAGAAGGTTATCACGAATATAAAACCGGTAAAAAAATTACTCAACAAGAAGCTGATACACTTTTTGAAGAATGGGCAGAAAACAAATAACCTGGACTACCAAAGCCCTTCAAGATCGTACTGCTATCTATGAATATTGGTATCAAAGAACTCGTTCAATAGATTACCCAATTCAACTTGAAGCTCTGTTTAAATCTGCGCTTCGAATACTTATTGAATATCCAAATACAGGAGTTTTATTCAACGAAAAGCGAAATATCCGATTTGTGATTATTAAATACTATCGCCTTTATTATACACTTACAGACAACGAATTTGCGGTTTTAAGAATATGGGATACTCGTAGAAATGAAAATAGCTTTACTGTTTAACCCATGACCCTCTCCCAAACCATTATCCGTTTTCCTGAAATTCAATTGCGTACCCGTGATGCCCATAAAATGCGCGGGTATTTCGGAAATTTATTCATGGAAAAATCAGAATTACTGCATAATCACATGGGCAATGGCGAATTTCGATATGCTTATCCTCAGGTGCAGTATAAAGTAATAAACGGAACTCCTATTCTAATGGGACTGAAAGACGGTGCTAAATTACTACCCGAACTCTTTCTCAAAATCAAAGAGCTGAATATCGATGGAAAAATTATTCCCATTCATCAAAAAAATATTGAGGCGAAGCATATAGAAGTCGGTATTTCTGAGCAACCACTGGAATATACATTTGAAACACTTTGGATGGGAGTAAACCAAAAAAACCACAAACGGTACGAACACAGTAATCCTGCTGAACAGCAACAGCTATTAGAACGTATTTTAACGGGCAATTTTCTCTCTTTCTTTAAAGGTATGGATCACTTTGTGGAACAAAAAATTACTGTAGATGCTCAATTTCAGGAAAAGAAAACGCATTTTAAAAATACGACCATGCTTGCTTTTGAAGGTTCTTTCAAAACCAACCTGCAACTTCCTGATTACATCGGATTAGGAAAATCGGTAGCCCGGGGTTTTGGAACTATAAAGCAATTGTAATTAAATATTGTTTTGAATTCAGAACAATATTAAGCATATTTTGTTTTCAATTCAAAACAATATAATGGAAGAACTGTTTTCATATCAAAACAAAATTCTGCAATCTATTACTGATAAATGGATGCGGGCAGCCTATGCCAAGATAGATTGGAATGAACGGCTTTTTGGGATTAAAGGTCTGCGTGGCGTTGGTAAAACTACGTTATTGCTTCAGCATCTTAAATTTCATTATCAGGAAAAAGATAAGGCTCTTTATGTTTCAGCAGATAACCCCTGGTTTTATACCCATAATTTATATGAGCTAATTACTGAGTTTGATAGATCCGGAGGAAAGCTCCTTTTAATCGACGAGATTCACAAATATCCAAAATGGGCTACCGAACTTAAATCGGGATATGATACCCATCCAACTATGCAGTTTATTTTTACTGCTTCTTCTGCCTTCGATATTTACAAATCCGAAGCAGATTTAAGTCGCAGATCTACGGTTACACAACTGCCGGGATTATCTTTTAGGGAATTTCTCGAATTCAGACATAGCGTCTCATTTCCGGAAATTACTTTCAAAGATTTATTAAAAAATGCGGTTCCCTTAAGTAATGAAATCAATGAGCAGATTAGACCTCTTTCTTACTTTAAGGAATATATGGCAACCGGTTACTTTCCTTTTTTAAAAGGAGAAGCAGAGGCTACCTCGAAGCAAAAACTCATCGCCATCGTAAATGCAGTACTTGAAAGTGATCTCGCTTACGTACAGGATTACAGCCCATCTAATGTGCAGAAAATAAAAAAACTATTGGGTGTTATCGCAGGTACCGCTCCGTTCACTCCAAATATTTCAAAAATTGCGGCTAAACTGAATGTGGGTAGAAATACCATCTACAATTACTTAAAGCATTTAGAAGATGCTCACATTCTAAATCTGACTCACAAAAGCGGTCGCGGTATTTCTATTTTGCAAAAACCTGATAAAGTCTATTTTGAAAATACGAACCTGGCAATGGCTCTTAATAAACAATCAGAAATCGGAGCACTCAGAGAAACATTCTTCGTGAATCAAATTCGAAATGCAGGTCATGACATTTATCTGGCAAAACAGGGAGATTTTTTGATTGATGATGAAATTACCGTCGAAATTGGAGGAAAAAATAAAACGTCAAAACAAGTACAGGCACTTGAAAATGCGTATGTAGTAAAAGATGATATCGAATACGCTTTTCAAAAAAATATTCCGCTTTGGATGTTTGGAATGCTTTATTAAAGGAGACAACACATGCATTTATATATCACCACATACGGCTCGTACATTCATGTAAAAGATGGAATGTTCGAGGTTAAGTACGTTGAAAATGAAAAGGAGATAAAAAAGAAAATTCCTCCAAAGAAAGTTTCCGGTATTGTATTAGATCGGGGAACCACACTAACCTATGAAGTAGTGAAGGTTGCTCTTTCACATAATATTGATATTGTATTCACGGCCGGAGATGGTGCGCCTATTGGCAGGGTTTGGCATAGCAAATTAGGAAGCACCACCAAAATCAGAAAGCGACAGTTGCAGGCAAGCCTTAATGAAGAAGCGATTCATTGGATAAAACAATGGATTAGCGATAAAATTCAGAATCAAATGGAATTCATCAAAGATCTGAAAAAGCACCGTGCTACTAAAGCAACAGAAATTGAAGGGGCGCTTCAAAAACTAGAGAACCAACAACAGAACGTGGAAAAGTTAGAAGGTGAAACTATTCTGGATATTGCAGACTCTCTTCGGGGACATGAAGGAACTGCCGGAAGAGTTTATTTTCAGCTCCTTTCTTCTTTGCTTTCTAAAGAATATCAGTTTAAAGGCAGAAGCTTTCGACCGGCTGAAGACCCATACAATGCCTTTCTTAACTATGGATATGGAATTTTGTATTCACGAATCGAAAAATGCATAATGATAGCGGGGCTCGATCCTTACGTGGGGTTTCTACATCGCGATGATTATAATCAAACCAGTTTCGTGTTTGATTTTATTGAACCCTATCGACCATTTGTTGATTTAACGGTGTATCGTTTGTTTTCAGGTAAGAAAGTAAATCAGGATCACTATAAAGAAATCACCAATGGAATTGGGCTCAAAAAGGAAGGTAAAAAACTGATTGTTGAACATTTTATTCAGCGATTTGACGTGGATAAGATTCGGTATCGGGGGCGCAATCAAACTCGTATGAATGCTATTCAACAGGATGCCCACACTTTCGCCAATGAGTTAATATCTCTCAAATAAAAACTCTTAATCAACCAATACAGATATTATGATTTGCTGGGTACTTTACGATATCAGAAATGACAATGCACGAACAAGAATCTCCAAAGCGTGTGAAAAGTCGGGCTTGTATCGGGTGCAATACTCGGTATTTTTAGGAACTATAGAAGCCAATGAAAAAGATAGTTTACAGCTTCAAATAGAAGAGTTAATGAATGAAGATCATGACTCTGTGTATATCTTTCCGATGAGTAAAGATGAACTAAAATCAACGGCACTACTCGGACAAGCCTTCAACAAAAAAATGATCACTGACGAAGTAAAAGCTATGTTCTTGTAGTACGCTTTTATGGATAAGAAAAAATTACTATGAACCTGAACTCGACGTAAAAACTTTATTTCAAATCTATGTAGAGTCATTCCACGGCGTATGCCTGGGATCTGGATCTTTTTTAAAGAAAACTAATGATGTTATAACACAATCTAGATTCCTGCCTTTGCAGGAATGACGTTAAAACACTCCTTTTGAACTATCTTATATCGAACTTACGTTATGAACAAAATAAGCGTCACTCCTTCCGAAATTATCCAGTATTTGTACTGCCCGAGGTTCATCTACTTCGAGAAAGTTTTAGGGATTCCTCAGTTTGAAGAAAAGTCGTATAAAGCAATGCGTGGCAGAAGAGTTCATGAAAATAAAACACAAATTAATAAAGACTATCTCAGAAAAAGTATTGGGGCAACAGATAAACTACAAGAGCAATATCTAACGAATGATCTATTGCGGGGAAAAGTAGATGAAGTACTAACTTTAGATGATGGGACGATGGCTCCTCTAGATTACAAATTTGCTCAATACAAAGATAAAATATTCAGTACCTATAAAACCCAGTTAGCTTGTTATGCCTGCTTGATTGAAGATAATTTTGGCAAGAAAGTAAATCGGGGATTTTTAGTTTATACACGCAACAAAAATAAGTTGATTGAGATTCCTATTACAGATCAGGAGAAAGAAGCGGTAAAAGAATGTGCATTAGCTATCGGTGAAATTATTAGTGAAAACTGGTTTCCAAAGGCAACTAAGTATAAGAAAAAATGCGTTGACTGCACCTACAGAAATATTTGTATTCAATAAAAAGTCTATTAACTTCTTAAAAGTATTTTTTTGGTGTGATTTAGAGGGCTCCTTGAGTTTCCAACCCCGAATTTATTGAGTTATCAAAAAATTAAACTTATATGTTACTAATTTTATAATTGTTTATAGCTGATTATTTTCTCGGAAATTGCTAAATAATACGTTTTTAATCAGAAATTAATGCACAGTATGCGTTTAACTAAGACACAATATATTCTCTATAACACAAATGATAACAAATTTTTATTGAAAGCGAGCTGTTCGAATCACTAATCCACGATAACAAGGATTGAAACGTTCCATCTTGATCTTGCCATCGTTCTGCTCTTCGGTTCGAATCACTAATCCACGATAACAAGGATTGAAACATCGATAACTACCATTCTCGTCTTTTTCATAAGCGTTCGAATCACTAATCCACGATAACAAGGATTGAAACATGTCACTGGAAAGCTGGTCCATTTGACGGGAAGGTTCGAATCACTAATCCACGATAACAAGGATTGAAACTCACTGTTGGTGACCAACCTCGTTCCGTTTCCTTCGTTCGAATCACTAATCCACGATAACAAGGATTGAAACAACTAGCCATGTGTATTTAGTTGCTAAAAACTATGTTCGAATCACTAATCCACGATAACAAGGATTGAAACAACAATACAGAAGAAAACAAATAGCAGAATTGAGAGTTCGAATCACTAATCCACGATAACAAGGATTGAAACATGCACCCTAACGTAGTATATACGCAATGCGCTTTAAGTTCGAATCACTAATCCACGATAACAAGGATTGAAACGCCTAAGAGAGATCGGCTACTCTTCTAAAAAGTCGGTTCGAATCACTAATCCACGATAACAAGGATTGAAACGCAGCTACATCAGCACCGCCAAGTACACTGTACCCGGTTCGAATCACTAATCCACGATAACAAGGATTGAAACATATGGCAATAGTCGGAACCTTCCACAGCTTGGTTGTTCGAATCACTAATCCACGATAACAAGGATTGAAACAAAAAGTTGTTTCAGCACCATCTAATTGCGCCCCTAGTTCGAATCACTAATCCACGATAACAAGGATTGAAACTCCAAATACTCAAACTTAGGCTGTGGCTTCTGCTCCATTGTTCGAATCACTAATCCACGATAACAAGGATTGAAACTAATAGCCATAATTCGATTCTAAGGCTTTATCTCTTGTTCGAATCACTAATCCACGATAACAAGGATTGAAACGAGGGAGAATGTGGTGCTGGATGCAAAGTTTTCTGTTCGAATCACTAATCCACGATAACAAGGATTGAAACTTCAAGAGACTAAGTGAATCAGCGCTAAATAACGGTTCGAATCACTAATCCACGATAACAAGGATTGAAACTGAGTTATTTGAAAAGTATGGTTCATACTTTTTACAGTTCGAATCACTAATCCACGATAACAAGGATTGAAACATAATGCCATCAGGGCTTGATCCTATTAAATCAGAGTTCGAATCACTAATCCACGATAACAAGGATTGAAACAAATTAAGGCGAGAGAGATAATCCCTCGCCTATTGTTCGAATCACTAATCCACGATAACAAGGATTGAAACATTGAAGCGTACGATGGTTCTTCTTGGAGAGTTCGTTCGAATCACTAATCCACGATAACAAGGATTGAAACTCTGTATGCTGAAGAAGTCCTGATAATGCACCTGAGTTCGAATCACTAATCCACGATAACAAGGATTGAAACAGATCAATATCATACGCTTCAGCATAGGATTCCGTGTTCGAATCACTAATCCACGATAACAAGGATTGAAACGAAATACTGCAAATCGCTTGAAATATGATATTGATGTTCGAATCACTAATCCACGATAACAAGGATTGAAACGCTCCAGCAGCTGATCCAAGAACAGCATGACGATGTTCGAATCACTAATCCACGATAACAAGGATTGAAACAGGCTAAGAAAGCTTGAAGAAGAGAAGAAAACAACTGGTTCGAATCACTAATCCACGATAACAAGGATTGAAACTGGATAGCGTTACATATCTGACGAGATACTGGATTGTTCGAATCACTAATCCACGATAACAAGGATTGAAACACCACTGCTGAATAGAAAGAACCATTTGTATAGGGGTTCGAATCACTAATCCACGATAACAAGGATTGAAACGTTTAGGGTTGTCTTTATATGACTTCCTCACATCTCGTTCGAATCACTAATCCACGATAACAAGGATTGAAACATTAAACTACAAAACAATGTCAACAGATCAAAAAGTTCGAATCACTAATCCACGATAACAAGGATTGAAACTTAAAAAAAATAGAAGATTGGGAAGAGATCGATTGTTCGAATCACTAATCCACGATAACAAGGATTGAAACATACTAGGCTTATACCCCACTTTCCCCGTGAATTGTTCGAATCACTAATCCACGATAACAAGGATTGAAACTATATAAGTAATTACCGGAGTAAGTCACAAAAAAGTTCGAATCACTAATCCACGATAACAAGGATTGAAACCCATAATAATCAAAGGAACGGCAGTCTCCATGTAACCAAGTTCGAATCACTAATCCACGATAACAAGGATTGAAACTTTCAGAAACGGGCTCCGAGGACTTGTTTTACAGCGGTTCGAATCACTAATCCACGATAACAAGGATTGAAACATTTGGATACAGCTTCTTCTAAAAACTTTACAACTTGTTCGAATCACTAATCCACGATAACAAGGATTGAAACAAGAATCTCTTGTTTTGAGAGTTTTTTCTATAAAGGTTCGAATCACTAATCCACGATAACAAGGATTGAAACAATCACCATTCCAAGTCCAAGCATTTGTACCTTGTGTTCGAATCACTAATCCACGATAACAAGGATTGAAACGGGTCAAACCGGACCGCTTCAAATAACAAATTATTGTTCGAATCACTAATCCACGATAACAAGGATTGAAACTTCAAAGGATAAGCGGCTTACAACAAAGAGCGGAGTTCGAATCACTAATCCACGATAACAAGGATTGAAACAAAAGCAAACTCCAGACTAGCTACGAGAATCAAGAGTTCGAATCACTAATCCACGATAACAAGGATTGAAACTGACTTTTTAGGTAGTACCTTGTTGTGCCGTAAGGTTCGAATCACTAATCCACGATAACAAGGATTGAAACATAAATGGAGTATGCAAGCATGAAGGTTCCATAAGTTCGAATCACTAATCCACGATAACAAGGATTGAAACATGTATCATTATCCGTATCCAATAGTGCAGTTATTGTTCGAATCACTAATCCACGATAACAAGGATTGAAACGCAATATTGATGCTGAGTATTTATTTCCAGACAAGTTCGAATCACTAATCCACGATAACAAGGATTGAAACCACATTCATTCAGTCTCTATAATCATTAAAATTAGGTTCGAATCACTAATCCACGATAACAAGGATTGAAACACGCTTTTTTTTATTTGGACGATGCACACGAGCAGTTCGAATCACTAATCCACGATAACAAGGATTGAAACAGATTATCAAACAATATTAAAGCCTCATTTATATGTTCGAATCACTAATCCACGATAACAAGGATTGAAACATGTTTTAATTTATTATTATCGTTTAAACCTTAAAGTTCGAATCACTAATCCACGATAACAAGGATTGAAACATGATGAAGTTACTGCCGAAAAGGCAGAGTTTGACTGTTCGAATCACTAATCCACGATAACAAGGATTGAAACCCTCACTTGGCAATACTTCATAATTTGCAAATAAGTTCGAATCACTAATCCACGATAACAAGGATTGAAACAGGAAGGGGTTTTCTGTATTGGGAAAGATCGTATAGTTCGAATCACTAATCCACGATAACAAGGATTGAAACCAAAGGAAAACTTTGACCGTAAAAAGAAACTAAATGTTCGAATCACTAATCCACGATAACAAGGATTGAAACAATTCGGCCTGGCATTACCTCGAATATTAATATGGTTCGAATCACTAATCCACGATAACAAGGATTGAAACATCTCTTCTTCAAGAGGTTCCTGTAGTTGCTCATTGTTCGAATCACTAATCCACGATAACAAGGATTGAAACATTCTATTTGATCCCGAGCCACAAGCGCAGGCTCAAGGTTCGAATCACTAATCCACGATAACAAGGATTGAAACAAGTAGTAAAAGCTAATCCATACAACCCAGATGGGTTCGAATCACTAATCCACGATAACAAGGATTGAAACATCACTAAATTTACTAAACAATAAGCAACCAAATAGTTCGAATCACTAATCCACGATAACAAGGATTGAAACTTGAAAGGAGAGGATGATCCTCCTACCGTTTATTTGTTCGAATCACTAATCCACGATAACAAGGATTGAAACACAAGATCAATATTGGATGTGAGGACCCTTCAAAAGTTCGAATCACTAATCCACGATAACAAGGATTGAAACGGAAACGCTTTTACCGGGGATGCTGGGGCTAAAGGTTCGAATCACTAATCCACGATAACAAGGATTGAAACATAAAGGAGTAAATGTAATCATTGGGAAATCGGATGTTCGAATCACTAATCCACGATAACAAGGATTGAAACAGAAGAAGTGCTAGAAGATGTTTGCAAGGTCAATTGTTCGAATCACTAATCCACGATAACAAGGATTGAAACGAAGGGTGCGCTTTACTATCACGTAGTATAGAAAGGTTCGAATCACTAATCCACGATAACAAGGATTGAAACTAGTCTATTATTCTGTCATAGACTCTAATAATCAAGTTCGAATCACTAATCCACGATAACAAGGATTGAAACTTGAATGAAATTCGTCCACGAACTACCGGAGCTAAGCAATATACTTTTGATCCTTCCGGCATA
>TARA_R110002096_G_scaffold205015_1_pt1 | contig 25376 bp, 21 predicted proteins | sample TARA_R110002096 | Tara Oceans TARA_R110002096 (sample SAMEA4397295) | marine metagenome | biome: Polar Biome; feature: [DCM] deep chlorophyll maximum layer (ENVO:01000326); material: water (ENVO:00002006), including particulate matter (ENVO:01000060) such as... | depth 35 m
ATCTACTTCATCTAAACTATCGTATTTAGGCTTGCTATTTGGTGCGGAATAATAGGATATGCCTTGAAAATCAGGCTTTTTGTAATGCACATTTGCCCATTCTGGTTCGGTCATTTCTTTCCAAACTCTAAAGGCTTCTAATCTCCAATCGGTCATCCATTGCGGTTCTTGTTTTTTCATTGAAATAGCGCGAACAATATCTTCGTTTAAACCGTTGGGAAATGTATCCGATTCAATATCGGTATAAAAACCGTATTCGTATTCTTTGGTTTTGAGCTCTTCTCTTAAATCGTCTTCGGTATATTTACTCATGTTCAAAATTTAGTTTTTAAAAGTCTTCCCTTTGGAAAAATTTAGATGGGCTTTTTAGAGTGAAAATGATTCGCCGCAACCGCAAGTACGGTTAGCGTTTGGGTTGTTAAACACGAAACCTGTTCCATTTAAACCTCCTGAATATTCTAGCGTAGTGCCTATTAAATACAAGAAGCTTTTTTTGTCAACTAAGATTTTCACACCATTATCTTCAAAAACCTTATCACCGTCTTGGTTTTCTTTATCAAACTTTAAATCGTAAGACAAACCAGAACAACCACCACTTTTAACACCAACACGAACAAAATCTTCGGTTGGATTAAAGCCATCGTCTTGCATAAGTTCGACAACTTTCTTTTTAGCTGTTTCAGAAACTTTTATCATATTCTTTTTTTTAAATTTAGTAATCTGTGCAATAGTATTTTATTAAGACAGTTTCTAAATAGAGGACAAATATACAATATAAGTCATGGATTACCATATAACCTAACATTATATTAGCATATAGTTTTATAGCTTTTTCTTATGGGTTTATGAAGGCAGGATTATTTACGAATTCGTTATCTGAAAGGGAAAGCAAAAAGGCTTTTAAATCAGCTTTATCTAGGGCGGTTAACCCAACACCACCTTGAGCTACTTTTTTCATTAAAGGAGCCAATAGTTGATGAGTTTTTTAAACCTTCAATGTAATGATTTATAACGTCTTCAAGCGTTGCAAATCTACCATTATGCGCAAAAGGTTTTCCCCAAATCAGATTTCCTTCTTCCGATAGTTTAAGAATCCAAAAATCATAAGATCCTTTGTTTCCAGTAATATAAACATCGTTACTATCCGAAGAGCCTATTATGATGTAATTATTGGTTTCAACTTGAATGGTCTCGCAAGACGTATCAGTAAACGTACCACCAAAAATTTACTCGATTGCTTTCTCCTGAAAAGCCGAACGATTTTTTCCAAGTTATATTTCCAGAAGCATCTATTTTTGATGTCCAAAAATCTTCAAAACCATTATTTTCTGACAGATTGCCATAATTACTTTGCACATGCCCAAAAATGGTATAACCGCCATTTTGAGTTTTAGTTATAGTTTGAGCACTTTCGTTTTTTGAACCACTTAAGGTTTTTACAAATGCGATATTTTTTGAATGATCCTCAACTTTTTAGTATTTCCATCATCATTTTTAGTGCAACTTAGAATGATAGAGAAGTTAAGCACCGTAAATAAAATGATGTATGGATATGGTTTTTTCATTTTGGAAAGAAAGACTTTTTATAAATCACTTTTTCTAACCACAAATAACCCACGATTAATATCGCTAATAACAATATTACCGCTTTCAAAATAAGGATATATACTCCAAACGCCATCAAATCCTGCAGCATTATTTTCTGGGTAAGTGTCAAAAAAAGCAGTTTCTATAAACGTTTGACTGCCTATTTGAGAAATATCTAAAGCCCTTAGGCCGGCTGTATAACTTGCTTGATAATAGAAATTTCCTTTTACATAACCGTTATGATCTATGGCTTCTGTTGGACCTAAATAATCGAAATGAAACGCTGGATTATCTAAATCAGTAAAATCGAAAATAATGGTTCTAGTATTTATTACAATATCTTTTTCATCTAATTCATCACCTAAAATAAAATATCTCATATCTTCTGTAAACCAGCCTTGGTGTGCATATCGCACATTACTGTAACTAATAGTAGATATTATTGTTGGGTTAGATTTATTAGTAACATCTGCAATAACCACTTCGTTTTCATTACTGCCAATTAGAATTTCTTTTCCAGTATAATCAGTATCTGGACCAGAATAAGTTACTACTTGGGCATCGTGAGAATATCCACCTTCTGAAAACCCGCCTTCTAAAACAGGATTTTTTGGATCTTGTATGTTTATAAAAACAGGGCCACCTGCAAAAGTATTATTGCGGTTTCCACCAACAATGTAGGCATAGCCACTGTCTTCGTTTATCACAATGTTATGTGCTCTTCCAATACCTGTTAATCTAGTATCTGCAGTAAATGTTTCTGGCGGATTTGTTACATTTCGCAAACGCGTTAAATCGAAAACTTGCATACCATGGTCGTCATTACAATTAGGGTCGCTAAAGCTACAATCGGCAACTATAAATGCATGGTCTTTATAAACTTTTACATCACGCCAAGGGCTGCTTGTGGTTGCTGTAGGTAAATTGCCTAAGTAAATTGGGTTTTCGGTATCTGTAATATTAACAAAAGCGGTATTAGCATTTGTTGCAATTAAGGCGTATTCATTTCCAGTAGTAGTGTCTGTCCAGCCCCAGGAGTCGTTTCCTCCTGTAGCTCCGAAAGTGTTTAAGGGTATTTGTGCCATTAAATCGTAACCGTTACATGGATAAACACCAGCAAAACCATTTTCGCATTTTGAAATTGGAGTTGGACCAGTTTCGATAACTAGGATTTTTTCAACAGGTTCATTATTACAACCTTGAAAAGTTGAAAATAAAATCATTATCATTAAAAACAACGAGGTTTTACATAGTAGTTTCATTCTTTTAGCAATTTTTCAAAATTTAGGACGACTCATAATAGAACGCTCTGTTTTTTACAATTATTGCTGTAAATATGTTAAGCGATTCTTAACAAAGTTAATTTATTAAAACTAATTGTACTTGTAACTAGTCGAATATATTGCAAAAACCAAACAGGTATTAATTTTAAAAGTTAAAAGGCGTTGTTTTACAAATTGCTTCTTATTTTTGCATTATGATAGAAGATAAAAATCAGCAACTTACTCAATTAAGTGATTTAGGAGAATTTGCACTCATAGAGCATTTAACTAAAAATTTTAAAGTAAAACACAAATCAACCATCAGAGGTATTGGCGACGATGCGGCTGTTTTAAATTTTAATAAAAAGAAAATAGTAGTAACCACAGATTTATTGGTTGAAGGCGTGCATTTCGATTTAAGTTATATGCCTTTAAAACACCTTGGTTATAAAGCTGTAATTGTCAACTTATCAGATGTTTATGCTATGAATGCTACGGCAACACAGGTCACTGTTTCTGTAGCGGTTTCAAACCGATTTCCCTTAGAAGCTTTGGAAGAATTATATGCAGGAATTGAAACAGCGGCCAGTATTTATAATATTGATGTTATTGGCGGCGATACAACATCTTCAACAACTGGTTTATTAATTTCGGTTACCGCAATTGGTGAAGTTGAAGCCGACACTGAAGTTTATAGAAATGGCGCAAAACCAAATGATTTATTAGTGGTCTCTGGTGATTTAGGTGCCGCATACATGGGTCTTCAAATACTTGAACGTGAAAAAGAAGTGCATAAAGTAAACCCAAATAATCAACCAGATTTAGAGCCGTATACTTATATTATTGAGCGTCAATTAAAACCTGAAGCTCGTAAAGATATTATAAAACTGCTGAGTGATTTGAAGGTAAAACCAACGGCTATGATTGATATTAGCGATGGGTTATCTTCTGAAATTATTCATTTATGCAAACACAGTAAAGTAGGATGCGATTTATATGAAGGTAAAATTCCGTTGGATCCTCAAGTTATTTCTACCTGTGAAGAATTTAATATTGATAGTACTACAGTAGCTTTAAATGGTGGTGAAGATTATGAACTTTTGTTCACCGTTTCTCAAGATGATTTCCCTAAAATAAAAGCAAACCCAAACTTAACCGTTATAGGTTTTATGAAAGAAGAAAAAGAAGGGATACATTTAGTAACTCGAGCAGAAACTAGAATTCCTTTAAAGGCGCAAGGGTGGAAAAATTTTAATGCTTAAAAACCAACAAACGATTCTTTTTAAGAATATTTTTTACAATGCGTTTATGATGAATATGCTCTAAAACATCATTTATTTCTTTGAATTTTGGTGTAAGTTCAGTTAAATCTCCGCTAGCGTTTATGGTTAACTCGTTTTGGCAGTTTTTACAAGTGTATTCTTTAACATGATTAGTCACTTTTCTGGTAACGCGGTAATCATGACCAAACATCTTGCAATGAATGTTTTTCATCTTTTTTAAATGTTATTAATTAATATCTTTTTAGGAGAGACCCTTTAAAAGTATTAAAAACATTTTGAACTTATTAACAAGATGTTAATAAATCGATGAAGCGAGAGTTTTTTCCTTTAAACGTTGTGTTCTGCTAGCATGAATTCGTTCTAGTATCGCATTTATTTCTTTAAATTTAGGAGTAAGCTCTGTTAAGCTACCATTACTATTTGTAGTTAATTGTTTTTGGCAATGACTACAAGTGTATTCTTTAACGTGGTAAGTCACTTTTTTTGTTACCTTATAATTATGGCCAACAAGATTGCAGAACATTTTTGGAATTAAAGTAGTTTTTCTCATGATAAAAATAATTTGGTGGTTAAATTTATATAAAAAAAACAAATAAACGTTAAAACGTCACATATTTTCGATGAAATGCACTATTTCGATTAAAAACGCACTCTTATTTTCAATATGACTCATATGTCCATCTGGAAATTCGACAACTTTTACGTTTGCCTTTTTGGCTTGATTAATTAAGCTATCAAATTCTAAAACAGGATCCTTTTTACTAATAATCATCATTTTTTTTAACTTTGGATTTTGTAAAATGTGTTCTCTATTTTTTCTAATTTTCATGCCTTCTAACGCAGCAATAATACCTTGTAAAGGTGTTTGCAGCGCTTCTTCAACTATTTCTTTGATGTTTTCAGAAAACAAAGTTCTGTTTTTTGGTCTGAATAAATTTGCGATTCCCATTTTAACGAATAGTCTATGACTTTCTTTAACTGCAAGTATGGCTCTGTCTCTATTATTTTTTCTTTCAAGATGATCTTCCTCGGCAGTAGAATTCATTAAACATAGGCCGTTAACCATATCTGGATTTTCTTCCGCGAAAGCGAGTACCACATAACCACCCATAGAATGCCCAATAAAAGTAGCTTTGAAAATGTTTAAATTTTGAAGAACAACTTTAACGCATTCTGCCATAAGTTCCATGGTGTGCACATAGCCCAAACATTCGGTTTTACCATGTCCTAATAAGTCAATACAAATTATTCTGTGGTTTTTAGATAATTTTGGAATAAAAGGGTTCCACATGTTACTGTTTTCTAAAAAACCATGAAGTAAAACAACAGCATTTCCATTTCCGTTATCGGTGTAATATATATTGATGTCTTTATATTCTAAATTCATTTTAGTTTAAGGAAAAAAATAAAATTAAGATTTAACCTTTTTAATGGCTGCAAAAGCTTTATCAACATATTCATCTTCAACCAAAATAGTAAACTCGTTTGTTGTTGAAAGTACTTCATAAAGTACCACACCTTCCCAAGCTAATCGTTTAAAAAAGTGATAATATAAACCTGCAATTTTTGAGTTGTCTTGAGGTAAATTTATACTTATTGCAGATAAACCTTCCTGTACAGCAATAAGTGTTTCGTTTTTTAAATTATCATGAATGAAATTATTTAAACTACTGGAAATAATAATATTGCTTTCGTGAATGCCTCGTGTAAACGTGTAAAATAATTTAGATTCTTGATTTATTCTGTCTAGAATTTTAGCATGATTATCAATTATAGTATCAGAATTTTTTACTGTAAAATCGGTTAAGTTAGAGCGCACAGTAATGTCACCTAAATTCTGGATAACCTTTTTCATTTTTATCGAATTGCCCAAAGTAGGCGGCGGATTATAACGCCTTAACGCCATCATAATAGCGCCAGGTTTCACCTCTTTTTTAAGCATTTTACTTATAGGTTCTGTTAATTCAATAGCCAGTGCGCTGAAGTTTATAATCTTTCTAGAAAGTGCTTCTTCCAAGTACGGTTGGGTAATTAAAATGTCTTCTACACAGTTTGATACAGTCTTCATGTTAATTATTTAACAATTTGTGCAAAAATAAACTTTTTTTTAAATAAATATCTTTTATATAATAATGAGTTATAATTTTACTTCATAAAATTGTGAAAATGAAAGTTTTAAAATTTGGAGGAACATCTGTTGGTTCCATAGAAAATATAGTTAATGTTAAAAATATTATTAATGATGGTGTGAAAAAAATTGTAGTGCTTTCAGCTATGTCTGGTACTACAAATCAATTACTTGCTATTTCAAATGACATTAAAGCGCAGGCTTCAAATGAGGCTATAGATAAGGTTAATAATTTACACGACCTGTATTTTAAAACCATAGATGATCTTATTTTAAATAACGATTTGAACAGTGCTGTTAAGCATTATGTGTCAAATATTTTTAACTTTTTAGTAGAATGCACCAATAAACCGTTTTCAAAAATTTTAGAAAACAATATTGTTGCACAAGGCGAGTTGCTTTCTACACATATGGTAAATGCATATTTAAACGAACAAGGCGTGCGTTCAACCGTATTGCCTGCTTTGAGTTTTATGAGAATTGATAGTGCCAAAGAGCCTAATATTGAATACATAAAACAACACTTTGAAACTGTTTTTAAGGCAGCAGCAGATTCTGAAATATATATTACTCAAGGTTTTATTTGTTTGGATGATAATGATGAAATTTCAAATTTACAACGTGGTGGCAGCGATTATACCGCAACCATTATTGGAGCAGCTATAAAAGCCGAAGAAGTTCAAATTTGGACCGATATTGATGGGATGCATAATAACGATCCGCGACACGTTGAAAACACAAAACCAATTTCTAATTTATCGTTTGATGAAGCTGCCGAATTAGCTTATTTTGGCGCTAAAATATTGCACCCGCAAACCGTTACGCCGGTAAGAGAAGATAGTATTCCTGTGCGATTAAAAAACACTATGGACCCGGAAGCTTACGGGACTTTAATCTCAGATGAAACTTCAGAAAATGGCGTAAAAGCTATTGCAGCAAAAGATGGTATTACGGCTATAAAAATTAAGTCTGGTAGAATGTTGCAGGCTCATGGGTTTTTAAGAAAAGTATTTGAGATTTTTGAGGTTTATGAAACGTCTATCGATATGATTACAACATCGGAAGTTGCGGTGTCATTAACCATTGATGATGATAAAAATTTAAATAAAATTTTAGCAGAATTAGAAAGGTTTTCATCTGTTGAGGTCGACCAAAATCAAAGTATAGTATGTTTGGTTGGGCATTCTATCGTTAATCATCAAGATACTTATAAATTATTCCAGATATTACAAGATGTAAAAATTAGAATGATTTCATACGGAGGCAGTAAAAATAACATCTCATTATTAATACACTCAAAAGATAAAATCAATACACTCCAAAAACTAAACGATTATTTATTTGAATTAGTCACTCTTTAAAAATATACTTTAGTGTTTTTGTTAAGCGGTTTGATGATGTTCATCTAAACCGCTTTTTATTTTTATGAATTCATTAAATCCTCAATCTCATCGGCCTCAATAGGAATATTTTGCATTAAGTTAAAAGGGGTACCAGTTTTTTGAATAACTACATCGTCTTCTAAACGAATACCAAAACCTTCTTCGGGAATGTAGATTCCGGGTTCCACAGTAAAAACCATATTAGCTTGCATGGGTTCGGTTAAAATGCCATAATCATGCGTATCTAAACCTATGTGATGTGACGTACCGTGCATAAAATATTTTTTATAGGCAGGCCAATCTGGATTTTCATTTTTTACATCAGCTTTATCGAGAAGTTTTAAACCTAATAATTCTGAGGTCATCATTTTACCAACTTCAATATGGTAATCTGCCCAAATAGTTCCAGGAGCTAATAGTTTTATAGCTTCATTTTTTACTTTGTTTACAGCGTTATAAACTGCTTTTTGTCTTTTTGTAAATGTTCCAGAAACAGGGATTGTTCTTGTTAAGTCACTTGAGTAATTGGCATATTCTGCAGCAACATCCATAAGTAGTAAATCACCAGCTTTACATTGCTGGTTGTTTTCAACGTAGTGCAACACATTGGCACTACTTCCTGAGGCAATTATGGGCGTATAAGCGAATCCTTTGGACCGATTATTTAAAAACTCATGCATAAATTCTGCTTCAATATTGTATTCCCAAACATTAGGTTTTACAAAATTTAAAATGCGACGAAAACCTTTTTCAGTAATATTACAAGCCTGTTGCATTAAATCAATTTCAATTTGATGTTTAATAGAACGAAGCCTTTGCAAAATAGGATTGCTTTTTGCAACGGCATGTGCAGGATATTTTTGTTTTAACCATTTTGTAAAACGGTCTTCTCTGGTTTCAGTTTCAACGCTAGCTCTGTAATGTTCGTTGGTATTTATGTAAACGGTATCGCATTGCGACATCAATTCAAACATAATTTTTTCCATGTCTTGTAACCAATACACTGTTTTTATACCGCTAGTTTCAAACGCTTTTTCTTTGGTTAGCTTCTCGCCTTCCCAAACAGCAATATGCGCGTTGGTTTCTTTTAAAAATAAGATTTCTCGATGTTTTTCTTTTGGGCAATCAGGAAATAAAACCAAAATACTTTCTTCTTGATCTACACCACTTAAGTAAAAAATATCGCGGTGTTGTTCAAAAGGCATCGTGCTATCTGCACTAATAGGATAGATATCATTGGAGTTAAAAACGGCTAAACTTTTGGGCTTCATTTTAGAAGCAAAACCCTGTCTGTTTTTAACGAAAAGTTTGTTGTCTATTGGAAGGTATTTCATATTAAGGTTTTATTAAGTTTGATAAATGTAAGAAATCTTAATAAATCATTTGGATTATAATTCCTTATATTTGGTAAGCCCAGATTAAATGTGCATTAATTTATTGTTATGAAAAAATACTCTTTCACAATCACATTCTCATGTCTCTTAGTTTTAAATGTTTTAAACGCTCAAGTTCTACTAAAAGAAGTGCCACTAGAAAAACAAATTGAGAATTCAAGTTTGGTTGTTGAGGGTAAAGTAATTTCAAAACAATCTTTTTGGGATGCAAAAAGGCACAATATCTATACATCTAATACTGTTGAAGTGTTAAAAGTTTTTAAGGGAGAAGCTATAGAAACAATCGACGTTATTACACTTGGAGGTGTAGTTGGTTCTGAAGCATTAATAGTTTCACCAAATTTAAAACTACAAAAAGATGATACAGGTATTTTTACGTTATATGATAATAATATTGTTTTAGAGAATCAAAAAAACACAGCGAATAAGCAATTTAAAACCTACAGTTCATTACAAGGGTTTTATAAATATAACTTATATACTGATGTTGCTGTAAATCCATTTTCTAAAAAGACAGGAATTCAGTCATCTTTTTATGATGAAATAATGAATTATACGAAATCGAAATATATTGAAATTAAAGGTTTTAATATAAAATCGAAAACCAGTCAAAATAAAGCGTTTTTGCGGCCTGAAGAAATAAGATTTGATTTGACTACAGCCACTGCTGGAACAAAAACAGTTTTAACCATATCTGGATCTGGTTTTGGAATGGATAAGGGTAAGGTTGGTTTTAGTAATGCCGATGACGGAGGAGGTACTTTTGTAGTTGCAATAGATTCACAAATTTTAACTTGGGAAGATGATGAAATTACAGTTGAAATTCCATCAGATGCAGGTACAGGTCCCATTTTAGTTCAAGATGAAGCTGGAGCTAATGGGTTTTCGGCTAGCGACTTAACAATTACCTATGCTGAAGCTAATGCCATATTTGATCCAGATGACGATAGTGATAATATGCCTTCTGGAGTAGACGGGCCACTTGGTTTTTACGCTTACCCAATAAGGCATATTAGTGATAACGGTAGTGGAGGGTATACGTGGCAAATGGAAACAAATTTTTTTAACGATGTAGAGTTTTCTGGAGCAAAAGGCGATTTTGAAAATGCACTTGATAAATGGCGATGTGCGACTAAAGTAAATTGGACAATTAGTAATTTAGCAACAACAGTTGATGTAATTGCTTCTGATGGAGTTAATGTAGTTAAATTTGATGATCAAACCGTTCCGGCAGATGATTTAGATGATGGTGTGCTTGGACAATGTTTAAGCAGGATTTCTGGATGTGGTTTTCCTACAATCCCTTCCAGCTGGAATGCCCATGTAGTTGAGTTAGATATTGTTTTTGATGATGAAACTAATTGGCATTTTGGTACTGGTTTACCTAATGGATCTCAATATGATTTTGAAAGTGTTGCTTTGCATGAGCTTGGACATGGTCATCAATTAGGACATGTTATAGATCAGGTAATTAATGGCAATAATTTAGATGATGTAATGCACTACGCCATTGCCAATGGAAGTCAACAGCGATTACTTACCTCCGGAAATATAACAGCAGCAAATAACGTTCATTCAAGAAGCACGTCTGTTGTGGCATGTGGACAAACTTTAATGACTAACTCTACAATTTGTAATTTAAGTGTTGATGACAATGAGTTAGCAGATGCAGTAAGTATTTTTCCTAATCCTGCTAAGGATGAATTCTTTATTAAAAATGAATCATTTATAAACTTACAAAAGGCAGTGATTTATGATATTAGCGGAAGACAAATATCAGAATATGATTTGTCTGAAACATCACGGATAAAAAACATAAATATTCAAAACTTCTCAAAAGGTATTTATATTGTTAGTATACACACAAATAAAGCTTCAATTTCCAAGAAATTAATTTTAGATTAATCAGTTTTTTAATTTTAATTAACATAATATCAAGGTTTTGAGTGCCTTTAGTCAATCTAATTAAAACCATTCTAAATAACAAAAACATGACTATTGTTATTTGTTAAAAACTCAATCCTAGCGTACATTTGTTAAACCAATAAATTAACTATATAATAATGGGCAGATTTTTTAAATCTTCAATAGGAAGAAAGGTAGCCATGGCGCTTTCTGCTTTTTTCCTCATGTTTTTCTTATTACAACATTTAGCAATTAATAGTTTATCAGTTTTTAGTCCAGAAATGTTCAATGAAGTTTCTCATTTTATGGGAACAAATCTATTAGTTCAGTTTGCTTTGCAGCCAGTTTTAATATTTGCGGTTGTTTTTCATTTTGTAATGGGTTTCATTTTAGAACTTAAAAACCGAAAAGCTGTTGGCGTTACTTATGCAAAGAATGATGGTAACGCAAATTCAACTTGGGCAAGCAGAAATATGATTTATAGTGGCTTGGTAATTCTAGCTTTCTTCGTATTACATTTTATCGATTTCTGGATTCCAGAATTAAATGTAAAATATATTCAAGGAGATATGTCTGGCCTATTAGAAGGCACACAAGATTTTAGATATTTTGAAGAATTAAAACATAAATTTGTTAGCCCTTTACGTGTTGGTGCTTATGTTATTTCGTTTGTTTTGCTAGGGCTTCATTTAGCACATGGGTTTACATCTGCTTTTCAATCGGTTGGTGTAACAGCAGGCAGAAAGAAAACATTACAAAACATTGGGAAAGCCTATTCAATTATAATTCCATTAGGGTTTATTTTTGTTGCACTGTATCATCATTTTAACCATTAATCTTAGTAAATATGGCTTTAAATTCAAAAGTACCAGAAGGTCCATTAGCGGATAAATGGACGAATTATAAAAATAAAATAAACTTAGTAAATCCAGCAAACAAGCGCCTTATTGATGTTATTATTGTGGGTACTGGCTTAGCAGGAGGATCTGCAGCAGCAACTTTAGCAGAATTAGGTTATAATGTAAAATCTTTCTGTTTTCAAGATTCACCAAGACGTGCGCATTCAATTGCGGCTCAAGGAGGAATCAACGCAGCAAAAAATTATCAAGGTGATGGCGATTCAACATACAGATTGTTTTATGATACTGTAAAAGGTGGCGATTACCGTTCTCGAGAATCTAACGTGCATCGTTTAGCTGAGGTGTCAACAAATATTATCGATCAATGTGTAGCGCAAGGTGTTCCTTTTGCTCGTGATTATGGTGGATTATTAGATAACCGTTCATTTGGTGGTGTTTTGGTTTCCAGAACATTTTACGCTAAAGGGCAAACAGGGCAACAACTTTTATTAGGTGCTTATTCTGCCATGAACCGTCAAATAGGTCGTGGAAAAATAAAAATGTACAACCGCCACGAAATGCTTGATGTGGTTATTGTTGATGGAAAAGCAAGAGGTATTATTGCGCGTAACTTAGTTACTGGAGAAATTGAGCGTCATTCGGCGCACGCCGTTGTTCTTGGAACTGGAGGTTACGGTAATGCATTTTACCTGTCTACTTACGCCATGGGAAGTAATGTTACTGCTGCTTGGAAAGCACACAAACGTGGTGCATTTTTCGCAAACCCATGTTACACGCAAATTCACCCAACATGTATTCCTGTTTCTGGAGATCATCAGTCTAAATTAACATTGATGTCTGAATCTTTAAGAAACGATGGTCGTATTTGGGTGCCAAAACATATGGATGATGTTTTAGCCATTAGAGAAGGTAAATTAAAACCTACTGATTTAGCAGAAGAAAATAGAGATTATTATTTAGAGCGCCGTTATCCAGCTTTTGGAAATTTAGTGCCTAGAGATGTAGCTTCAAGAGCTGCTAAAGAACGTTGTGACGCTGGTTACGGTGTAAATAAAACAGGAGAAGCTGTGTATTTAGACTTTGAAGCTGCTATTGAGCGCTACGGAAAAGAGCAAGCACACGTAAAAGGTTTAGATGAAGATGATAAAGCAGTTGTAACTAAACTCGGAAAAGACATTGTAAAAGCTAAGTATGGAAATTTATTCCAGATGTACGAGAAAATTGTAGATCAAAACCCGTACGAAACACCAATGATGATTTATCCTGCGGTACATTACACCATGGGCGGTATTTGGGTAGATTATAATTTAATGACTACAGTTCCTGGGTTGTACGCGATTGGAGAAGCTAATTTCTCAGATCATGGCGCTAACAGATTGGGTGCTTCGGCATTAATGCAAGGTCTGGCAGATGGCTATTTCGTATTGCCTTACACTATTGGTGATTATTTAGCAGATGACATTCGTACAGGACCAATTTCAACAGAAACTAAAGAATTTAAAGAAGCTGAAAATCTTGTAAAAGCAAGTCTTGATAAATTAATAAACAATAATGGGACACATTCTGTAGATTATTTCCATAAGAAATTAGGAAAAATTATGTGGAACAAGTGTGGAATGGCAAGAAATGAAAAGGATTTAAAAGATGCTATTTCTGAAATTGCTGAATTAAGAGCAGAGTTTTATAAAGATGTAAGAGTTCCTGGCACTGCAAATGAATATAATGAAGAACTTGCAAAAGCAGGTCGTGTTGCAGATTTCTTAGAATTAGGTGAATTGTTTGCTAAAGATGCTTTACAAAGAGAAGAATCAGCAGGTGGGCATTTTAGAGAAGAATACCAGACACCAGAAGGTGAAGCTATGCGTAGAAAAGAATTTCAATATGTATCGGCTTGGGAATATAAAGGAGCGCCTAAAGATGCTGTTTTACACAAAGAAGAATTGGTGTATAATAATATTGAAGTAAAAGAAAGAAGTTATAAATAAGAAATTAGCTATGAAATTAACATTGAAAATATGGCGTCAAAAAAGCGCTAGCGATAAAGGAAAAATCGTTGATTATAAGCTTAACGATGTATCAGAAGATATGTCTTTCTTAGAAATGCTTGATGTTTTGAATCAAGATTTAATTGATAAGAATGAAGAGCCTATTGCATTCGATCATGATTGTCGTGAAGGCATTTGTGGTATGTGTTCGATGTATATTAACGGACGCGCACATGGTCCAGACAGAGCTATAACGGTTTGCCAATTGCACATGAGAAGTTTTAGCGATGGCGATACCATTTATATTGAGCCATGGCGCGCATCAGCGTTTCCTGTAATTAAAGATTTAATTGTAGATAGAAGTGCTTTTGATCGTATTCAACAAGCCGGTGGTTTTATTTCTGTAAATACCTCTGGCAATACACAAGATGCTAATGCTATTCCAATATCTAAACATGCAGCAGATACAGCTATGGATGCAGCGACTTGTATTGGTTGTGGTGCTTGTGTTGCAACTTGTAAAAACTCTAGCGCGATGCTGTTTGTAGGCGCCAAAGTATCGCAATACGCATTATTACCACAAGGGCAAGTTGAAGCTGTAGACCGTGTTAAAAATATGGTAGCCCAAATGGATTTGGAAGGTTTTGGGAATTGCACCAATACTGGTGCTTGTGAAGTTGAATGCCCTAAAGGTATTTCATTAGATAATATAGCAAGAATGAATAGAGAGTTAATGAAAGCTAGTATATAGAATAGTTAATTATTCATAAAACAATAATCCTATACAATTTGTATGGGGTTTTTTGTTTAGTTTTAAATTTCAAACGAGTAGAATAAATATGAAGTCGATTTACACATTTCTTTTAGTAGTATCTTTTCTTAATATAAACGCACAAACAATTTCGGTAAATAAGTCGTGTTTCTTTGATGAAACTCAACTTTTACAGCACGTAAAAATAGTATCTTCAGATTTATATGAGGGCAGGCGAACAGGTACAGATGGTGCTAATAGAGCGAAAAAATATATAATTAATCAGTTTTATAAGTTAGGAGTTTCAAAAATTAAGAACACTTACGAACAGCCATTTACTTTTTTTTATAAGAGAAATGAATATAAAGGTGTAAATGTATTAGGGCTTATAAAAGGCACAACATTATTAGATAAATATATCGTTATAAGTGCACATTACGACCATGAAGGTATTAAACAAGGAAAAATATATAATGGTGCTGATGATAATGCATCAGGGTTATCGGCACTTTTTGCATTTGCAGAATATTACAAAAAATATCCGCCAAAGCATTCAGTGATTTTAGCGGCTTTTGATGCTGAAGAATTAGGGCTTCAAGGATCTAAATACTTTGTAAATAATAGTGATGTTAATTCAAAGAACATAATTGTGAATATTAATTTAGATATGATAAGTAGAAGTGATAAAAATCAATTATACGCCGTTGGAACATGTTACAATAAATCACTTAAATACGTGGTATCAAATTTTAAAAGCTCGAAAAAAGTAAGTGTTTTAATGGGTCATGATGGATATGATGGCTTAGACAATTGGACATATTCTTCAGATCATGCTAACTTTCATAAAAAAGGAATTCCGTTTCTGTATTTTGGAGTTGAAGACCACGAAGATTATCATGAACCTACTGATGATTATGAAAATATTCATCCAGAATTTTATGTTGAAGCTGTAAAATCAATTATTTCAATTGTAAATAAAATAGATAACTCTGGCTTTTAAAAATACGCTTTTAGTTGAATAGAACCCGTATGGATTGTTTTGCTTGTTTCAGTTTTTCTTCCAAAATAACTAAAATTGAGATCTAAAAAATTAGTTAGTTTTTTCTGCGCTAACAAGGTCCAAGTAAAGTTTTTTCCTGGTTGTAATCCTTCTAACATTTGGTAAGCCACAGGTGTATTGGCATTGCCTTCAAAGGTATTTGAGAAAAAGTTAAACTCACCATTTATTGCGCCTTTTTCTTGGTTGGTAAGTGTAAAAGACGCACCATATTTTTGCTGTTTTAAAGATTCTAAATTGCCAACGGTATTATCTTTACTTGCATATTGGTAAAACACATCAAAACGTGAGTTATCGTTAAACAAATAAGATAGCTTTGGGTTTAAACGTGTTTCATCAAAATTGAAATTTCTACTCGCAAAATTTTCACTAATACTTTCATTGTTATCAAAAGCAGAAAGTAAATTTATCAACCAATTTTCAGCAATTTTATGATTGAAATTTAACTGATGACTTTGTAAGCTGTTTTCAATAAATCCAATAGATAAAATATTTCTCGAGCTATTAGATAAATAAGTGTAAGAGGTGGTGTAATCTTGTTTTCCTCGATTAAAAAACAGAACATTTCTGAAATTTAATTGTAATCCTAACTGATTTTCAGCGTTGCTCTCAAAAGGATTTAAATTAAAGCTATTATTGTCTCTTCTAATTTTTCTATCAATTAAGTATGTGGCTTGATTATAAAAATGAGACCAAAATTTTTGTGATTTTTTTTCACTCACAGACCATGTAGAGGGATTTAAAGTTAGCGTTTGACTCAATCTATTTTGATGGGTTTTAATAAAAACCCGATTGGGTAATAATACCCGAATGTATTTACCTTGATCTTGAAATTGAGCGATTTCAAACTCCTCAAGTTCTTGAATGCCGTTTTCATTATAGTCAATCCAAGTATAAGTACCTTGTCCGGGTTCCACTTCAACATAGGTAAAATCTTGTTGTGGTAATGTTCCAGAGTTCGTTTCAAATATGGTATTCCACTGTACAATTTGTTTAAAAAGCTTTTGGTTATATTGAATTCTGGAATTTATAGAACGCTCATCATCAATAGTTTCATCTACATTATTAAGCGTTCTGTAATTTGCATAAATAGATAAATTGGTATTTTTATTTTGCACCAATTTCGCGTCTAAATAAAAGGTATTTGAGGTATTTACTTTTTGCAATTTGTTATTTCTAATACTATCGTTAACCCTGTTTTTATAACCTATTTCAGTAAAAATTTTGGTACTATCACCAACTCCAACAAACACTTCATAAGATTTAAATTTCTGACTCAAGGCTGTTAATTCTTGAGTAGTATTCTCTCTTTGCTCATTATCTTCAATGGCTAATTTTGTACCAATCCAACTTTTTTGCATACCATAAATAACCGTGTTGTAAGATCTTAAAAATGTTGAGGTGTTTATATTAGAATTCACATTTAAAAAGCTAGAGTAAGAAGCGATACTTAATTTATCAAATAGTAAATTGGCATTCGTGACGTGTCGATTCCCATTAAAACCATCAGAAAAATTTAGGTGCTCAAACTGGTAATTGAAGATTCCTTTTTTAGGGTGGAAAACTCGAAATCCTGAATTAAGTAGTGTTTGATTACCTAGATTATTTCCAATACCATTTAAGTTATTTAAGTCTAAATTCCAATCACGATTAAATTCTGGGTTGTACAAACCTTCAATATTTCTGTAATTATCACTTATGTAATCGCTATCAAAAAAGGCATTAATATTCCAAAGGCTATCATTTTTAACGATGCGTTGTTCGATATTTAATTTTCCAGCGAAACCATCATTATCATTATCATTTAAGTCTGAAAATAAGTTTAAATCATTTTTACTAGCTGCTGCTTCAAAATTAATTTGTGTTTTTTCAGATGGATTATAACTTCCATTTACAACTGCAATTTGAAGTTTAACAGGAGCAACCAATTGAATAATTGGTGCATATTCACCTTGATTTACACCAACATATTCGTAAATATTATTAATTGCATTTATACTACTCAAATTATAATCGCCTTGGTTTGCACCAACTCTTGTAAACGTTACTCGAAATAACTCATCATCAGGATTATTAGAAAAAACAAAAGCTTCGAGACCACCAATAAATTCCTTTCTGTATAAAATTCTATTTTCGTTTAAAGCTTCTTGAACTTCTGAAGGCGCTACCATTTGCGTTCTATCATCACCTGCGTTGGCTAAAATTTGAACTTGATCTTCAGATAGATTTTGTTGTAATGGCTGATTTTTAGCATCACTTTCAGAATATACAGAAACCCCAATTTTTAGTTTTTCACTTTCAATACGAGTACCACCGTAAGCAACCAGTCGCGAATAATTACGTTCACTAAATTGGTAATCAACAGTAATTCGCATCTCAGAAGTAATTGGATAAGTAGAGTTGAAAATTATTTCACCAGCGTTATAATCTATGATATAATCTTGGTCTTCACCACGTTTTACCGCAACGCCATTCACATAAACCGTTTCACTACCAGAAACAATTAAAACAAATAATTCGTTATTTGGGCCTTGTAATTTATAAGGGCCTTGGTTGCCTTCTTGTGCTGTAAAATTACTGGTTGTAAATTGCCCACGAACCAAGGCTCCGGCAGCAAATAAATGGGTTTTGGTGTCTTCTTCACCTAAATTAACATTCACAAATAAACCTTGAACTCGTTTTGAAAATTGAGCAAAATAGGAGTTGTTGTTTTGTAAATCAATATCACCAGCACGGATATTCCAATTAGCACTAAAAAGCTCTATAAATACTTGGTCAAATTCATCTAAACGTTGCGAATAACCACTTTCTTGTAAAGGTATATTGGCGTCTTGAATGGAAGCGCGAAGCGACACTTTATCGTTTAACTTTCCAGTAATTTGAAGGTCTAACTCACTATTTAAAACCGAGTTTTGGTTATTGCCAATGGTAACGCCACGCGAAATACTTCCAGAAGTGGTTAAACCATCAAAAGGGATAAAGGCTTTGTTGTCGTTAGGTTGTGATAGTTTGTATAATTTTTGAAGATTATCTGTGTTTTCTACAATAATATTTTCATCTAACGCTTTGTAGGTTTTAGTTAAAAAATCTGGAAACTTGAGATAGTTTATTAAAATTGAATCTGTTTTAATAGGTTTTTTGAAAGTTAAAAGCGCCTTGCCAAAGTCTATAGTATAGAATGTAGAATCTATAATGGTATTATCTTTTTTTCTGATGGAAAACCAACTGGAATTGATGCTTACGCTATCAATACGAACCGTGTCTTTTACAGTAACTTTTACAGTTCTATAATTTGAAGATTGGTTTTGGGCGAACCCATAGAAACCAATAAAAAAAAGAATAAAAACGAGAATATACTTCATTTAGGTATTTAAACTACAAAAAGCTTAAAATATTTTGTTAATACTTTTCGTTAAATCTGCTATAAAATAATAGTGTAAAAGTAACGCATTATTTATTTTAGCTAAAATGATATTAAAGAGATGAAAATTATATCCTATAACGTAAACGGAATTCGAGCAGCTTTAAATAAAGGATTTATAGATTGGTTAAAAGCGGCAAACCCAGATGTGGTTTGTTTACAAGAAATTAAAGCTTTAAAGGAGCAGTTAGATTTAGATGTTTTTATTGAAGCAGGTTACAAATACAATTATTGGTTTAGTGCCCAAAAAAAAGGATATAGCGGTGTTGCTATTTTAAGTAAAGTTGAGCCAAATCATATCGAATACGGCACAGGAATTGAATCTATGGATTTTGAAGGGCGTAATATTCGTGCCGATTTTGATGGTGTTTCAGTAATGAGTTTGTATTTGCCATCAGGAACTAATGATGCGCGCTTAAACCACAAACTGGAATATATGGATATGTTTCAACATTATATAAACAACTTAAAAAAAGAACTTCCTAAGTTAGTTATATGTGGTGATTACAATATTTGTCATGAAGAAATTGATATTCATAATCCAAAAATGAAAGGTGTTTCAGGATTTTTACCTGTTGAACGTGAATGGATTGGACGTTTTATTGATAACGGTTTTATTGATTCATTCCGTTATTTAAACCCTGAAAAGCAACAATATAGTTGGTGGAGTTATCGCGCAAATTCTCGTGCAAATAATAAGGGTTGGCGATTAGATTATGCTATGGTTTCAAAACCATTACAAGAAAATATAAAAAGAGGCGTTATACTCTCGGATGCGGTTCATAGCGATCACTGCCCCATACTAGTAGAAATTAATAAATAAAATTAGAATAAAACAAACCTAACATGATCAAGAATATTTCATTTTTATTAATCACAGTGGTTTTAATAACCTCATGTGTATCTCCAAAAATTTACAAAGAATTAGAAGGAAAGTATGCCAATTTAAAACAAGAAAACAGAAAGCTTTCTGATGAAAATGAAGTGCTTTCAAGAGCAAAAATGGCTGCAGAAAACGAATTAAAGCAATTAAATTCTGCTTATGATGAAGCCGTTTTAGAACGCGATAAGTTGCAGGCCGATTATAATGCTACCAAAGCTATTTATGATAACTTAAAGGGGTCTTATGATGCGCTAGAGAAAAACAGTTCAGCAGCAATAGCAGCCAATTCTCAAAAAAATAGAGAACTATTGGCACAATTAGAAGCCAAAGAACAAGCTTTAGCTGCAGAAAATGCACGTTTGGAAAAACTTAAAAAAGAATTAGAAGACCGCTCCAACCGTGTTGCAGAATTAGAAAATGTTATTGCGTCAAAAGATGCGGCAATGACCGCATTAAAAAATGCTATTTCAAGAGCATTAACCGACTTTGAAGGTAAAGGATTAACAGTAGAACAACGTGACGGAAAAGTTTACGTATCTATGGAAAACAAACTGTTATTTAGTTCAGGAAGTTGGGCAGTTGGTAGTGAAGGTCGAAGAGCTGTACAACAATTGGGAAGTGTACTTGGTGATAATCCAGATATTGCTGTTTTAATAGAAGGTCATACTGATAATGCACCTTACCAAGGTAGCGGTAACTTAAGTGGTAACTGGGATTTGTCAACAAAGCGAGCAACAGCGATTGTAAATATTTTGAGAGAAAATGCAGAAATAAATGCTGAAAATTTAACAGCTGCAGGTCGTGGAGAGTTTGCGCCTATTGCAACAAATGATACACCAGAAGGAAAAGCTAAAAACAGACGTATAGAAGTTATTTTAACGCCTAAGTTGGATGAACTTTCTAAGTTGCTAAACGAGAATTAGAATAACGTCATTGCGAAGGAGGAACGACTGTGGCAATCTGTTGAATATGAGTTTAAAAGTTAATTTTAATTTTTAAACAAAAGATTCTTAAGCTTTTTTTCAAGCTCAGAATGACAATCCATTAATAAATCCTAATATTTTTAAGACCTTTCAAGCCTAAAAAAAGCTATAAATGAAATACAGAACACTCCCAAATACCAATATAAAAGTCAGTAAAATTTGCTTAGGTTCTATGACTTGGGGAAACCAAAACACCGAAGCTGAAGGACACGAGCAAATAGATTACGCCATAGATCAAGGTGTTAATTTTATTGATACAGCCGAATTATATCCTGTTCCTGCCACAGCAGAAATGAGTGGAAGAACCAGTAAAATAATCGGAACTTGGTTAAAAAAATCTGGTAAAAGAGATAAAGTAGTTATTGCATCAAAAATTGCCGGAGGAGGTGATTATACATCACATATTCGTACTACTGGATTTAGTCCAGGTGCAATAAAAGAAGCTATAGATTTAGAGTTAGCAAGATTGCAAACCGATTATATTGACTTATACCAATTACACTGGCCAGAGCGAGATACCAACAGATTCGGAGATAGAGATTTTAAACTCGACACCAAATGGGAGGATAATTTTAATGAGATTCTCCACACTCTAGATGCTGAGATTAAAGCAGGAAGAATTAGAAACATTGGAATCTCAAATGAAAATTCTTGGGGAACTATGCGTTATTTAGAAGAATCTAAACACCATAATTTACCAAGAGTTGCAACTATACAAAATGCCTACTCGATGTTAACCAGAACTTTCGAAACCGATTTAGCCGAAGTGGCGCTAAGAGAGAACGTTGGTTTGTTAGCTTATTCTCCAATGGCATTCGGTGTACTTTCTGGAAAATACATAAAAGGAAATGCTAGTGATGATGCACGACTTAAGTTATTTCCTAGGTTTGCAAGATATAGCAGTGATCAAGCAACTGAAGCAACTAAGCGTTATTTGCAAATAGCAGAAGACAATAATATGACTTTAGCACAAATGAGTTTAGCTTTTGTTAGCCAACAACCGTTTTTAACTAGTACAATCATTGGAGCAACTAATTTAAAGCAGCTAAAGGAAAATATTGAGAGTATTGATGTTATTTTGAGTGATGCCGTTTTAGAGCAGATTGATGAGGTGCATCAGGCTATGCCAAATCCTGCACCTTAGCAATATCTTCATTAGACTACACCTTATTTCTATAAACTATTGAAAGTTGACGTTTTTTTAGAATCTTAACCTCAAATAAAAAATAGCGTCATATATATTTTTAGAAAACCACACCTATTTTGAAACGTTTCAAATTTTTATTCGTTTTTATAATTGAAACGAGTTAATAACTACATGCCAACAGAACATAAGCTTTTAATTAAAAGATGCATTATAGGAAATACTAAAGCCCAAATGCAACTATACAATTTGTATTGTGATGCTATGTTTAACGTGGTCTGTAGATATTTTAAGAATAAAGAAGATGCAAAGGATATAATGCAGGAAGGATTTTTAAAAGCGTTTTTACATATCCATAACTATAAAGACGATTATAGTTTTGGTTCTTGGCTTAAACGTATAATTATAAATCAGTGTATCGATACTCTAAGAAAACAAAAAATAACGTTTGTAGATATCGATACAGAACAACTAGAGGTCTCTGATGATAACATTTGGGATTTTGACGTGTTCATTTCAAAAGAACTTATACTTGATAATATTGAAAAGCTACCAGAGAAACATAAAATAGTAGTTAAGCTCTATTTAATTGAAGGTTACGATCATGAAGAGGTATCTCAAATTTTAAATATACCAATTAAAACATCTCGAACTCATTTGCGAAGAGGAAAACAACAACTAAAACAATTATTAAAAACTAAATATAATGAAACAAGATATTAGAAAAGTATTTAAGGATATTGATGTTTCTAATCATAAACTCACCGAAGGACATAGGGAAGAATTTTATGCAAAACTAAAAGCATCAAAGTCTATTAATAAGAAAAGAATAAGTTATCAGCACTTATACAAAGTAGCTGCAATTGTATTGGTTTCACTTGCAATAGGGTATTTATTGTTTCTAACAAATAAAGATGATGCTATTAGGAATGAAAAAGCATTTATCAAACAAATAAAAACTATTGAAAAGGATTATATGGTAAGTATCAATAAAGAGTGGAATAGTTTTCTAATACTAGCGAAAGATGAAAATCTGATAAGTAGATATAAAAAACGATTAGACGATTTAGATTTGGATTATAGAGAGATTTCAAAACAATATGACGATGATACAAGTGATATTTTAATTATTGAAGCCCTTGTAGAAAATTTACAAACACGGGTAGATTTGTTAAAGGATATCCAAAAACATATCACATTATTAAATCAACAAAATGAACATTATGAAAACACTACACTTTAAAATCACGCTATTACTATACTTTTCATCAATAGCAATTATAGCACAGACAGAGAATTTATTCTCTAAGAATTTTGAGACCAATGATAATACAACAGTTTTTATTACATTAAGTGGCGAATATGTTGAGATTGAGTCTTCTCCAGATGATAAGTTTTATGTAGATTATAATATCAATTTTGAAAATTATCCGGATAGAAAAAAGCAAAATATAAGAGATTATGTGAAAATTAAAGCTGAAATTAATGACAATCATATTACCCTTGAAAGCGGTTCTAAATCTAATAGGTATAGACTTGACTATATTTTTGGAAGTTTATACAAAAAAGACACACTTAATAAAGTTAGTAGTAGTCAGAAGACTAAAGCAACAATATTAAATGAGATTAAAGAGCTTACAATAAGAAAACCCTTTTATATAAATTATTTAGAACAGAAGTATAGAAATGATATTAAAAAAAGAGACGAATTAATTGAAAAATATAATAGAAAAAAGAAAAGGGCTTTTAATAAGCAAATTATAATTAAGGTTCCAGTTAATTTGAATCTAACAATAGATGCAAAGTACGCTACGATTTTGATAAAAAACGATTTAAAAAATAAATTATCATTTAGACTTGATGGTGGTAGATTTATTTCTAAGGTATTGAACAATAAAGCTAATATTATAAAAGCAGAAGATGTTGTTTTTGCAGTTGAATCTTTAAATGGAGGTGAGATATCTTTAAAGAACATTAATAAAGGTTTAATAGGAAGTATAAGTAATACAATTTTTTCTGCAGAATTTTCGAGTATTCAAATTGGAGAACTCAAGGAAAATAATGTGTTTGACGACTTTAGTAATGAAACGGTAATTCATAATTTTTCTAATGATTTTAAAAGCTTCGATTTGAATTCTGAGTATTCTAAAATCCATTTTTTTCGACCAAAAAATGACTTTACCTTAAAGGCTATTGGATATAATACAATAGTTAATTTACCTAATAAGGATATAAAAGGAACAACAAAGCAAGAAAACAAGAAAGAAGAATTTTTTAAGCTAAACACTAAAGACAAAGGAATTTTTTCAGGATATATAAATTTTGATATCATCCATGGTTTTATATTTATTTACTGATTTTTTATAAAATAGAATACTGGCTGAGTTAGGGGTTGAACAGCATGTTTGAAATTCCCGGCATAGGAGGGGTTGAGTAGTGAAAGCCCCCCTTTTTGTTAACGCCCAAATTCTCAATGTAATTCTGATTTAAAAAATAGAAATCACTTGAAGTGACATTCATAAAACCAAAAAACCCGCAAACTTCAAAAGTAGCGGGTTTTTTAATTATTTAATTTGATTACCATCTTTATCGAAAAAATGGTATTCTAAATATGTGTAAGCATCTCTTGGTAAAACTTTAACCCATTTTTTGTGATCTAAAAACCATTTAGATCGCACAGATGGAATACCTTTTGTTAAAAAGGCTGCTATAAAAGGATGTGTGTTTAAAGTCATCTTTTTGTAGTCTTTTTTTAATAGTCTTTCTAAGTCTTGTGTTATTTTCGACACAATACCTATTGGTGCTTCAACCTCAGAGCCATTAATAATTGCGTCTGGATTCTCCTCGCGCGTTTTAATGTCCATTTCTGGTCTAACCCGTTGTCTTGTTATTTGTATCAATCCAAATTTACTTGGAGGCAATATTTTGTGTTTTGCTCTATCATCCTTCATTTCATCACGAAGGTGGTTAAACAATTTTTGCCTATTTGCAGCGTTAGTCATATCAATAAAATCTACTACAATGATGCCTCCCATATCACGTAATCGTAATTGGCGCGCCATTTCTGTAGCAGCTATTAAGTTAACTTCTAATGCTGTATCCTCTTGGTTGTTTGCTTTGTTAGATCTGTTTCCGCTGTTTACATCTATAACATGCAGTGCTTCGGTGTGTTCTATTACCAAATACGCACCTTTTGCCATAGAAACGGTTTTACCAAAGGAGGTTTTTATTTGTCTTTCAATCCCGAATTTTTCAAAAATTGGGTTTGTAGACTGATACAATTTGACTATTGATTCTTTTTCTGGCGCAATTTCTTGCACGTAATCTTTAATTTGATAGTAGAGCTCTTCA
>TARA_R110002096_G_scaffold4954_1_pt1 | contig 25373 bp, 23 predicted proteins | sample TARA_R110002096 | Tara Oceans TARA_R110002096 (sample SAMEA4397295) | marine metagenome | biome: Polar Biome; feature: [DCM] deep chlorophyll maximum layer (ENVO:01000326); material: water (ENVO:00002006), including particulate matter (ENVO:01000060) such as... | depth 35 m
AGCTCCATAACTAACAATTTGGGCATTTTTTGGTATTTCAGTCAATAATTTTACTAACGGCTATTGAAATGTGTGATACGGTGTCCCAGGCAAAGACACCCGCAAAAAATTTAGCTAACTCTTTCATTGTTTTCTTTTTTATGTGTTTCAATATGGTTTTGGAGCAAGTTCTTTAAGCTATCCAGATAATCAGAGAAAGTTTTGACAGTCAACTCAGGATGCTCACAACATGGTATGGTTACTGGAGTTTCGTCTAAATACTTATACAGTTCTGGATACTCTTGCTCTATTCTTAATGTTAATTCGTTAATTTCCTTGGTCAATTCTTGGAGCTTTTTCATTGCATTGAACTTTACAGTTGATCAATTACCTTTTTTAATTTATCCCGTACCTGAGAAGCTACTTCGTTCAATGCTTCATTCTCTACTGCACTCATGGATGCTGCGGGGTCAACAGCAGAAACTTCTATACGGCCTGCTTCTTTTTCCTGAACAATAACATTGCAAGGCAACATTGTACCGATTTTGTCCTCTGCTTGCAGTGCCTTATAAGCAAATGGGGGGTTGCAAGCTCCCAGGATTCTGTAATTATAGAAGTCAACATCCAGTTTTTCCTTTAAGGTGGCTTTGATGTCTATTTCTGTTAATACGCCAAATCCTTCTTTTTTTAATTCTTCGGTAACTTTTTCAATAGCTTGCTCAAAGCCTACATTAGTTAATGTTTTTTCAAAATAGTAGTTCATAGTTTTTGATTTTTAGTACATATTATTATTTAGTGATATATATTGTGTCGTATCAACACTTTTTCTTTTATAATCGTTCTACAGAAAGATCCATTGTTATCCAGTCATGCATTCCTCCTCTGTAATATAAAAATGTATCCTGAGGCACACCAGACAAATTTATTTTCCCACTTTTTTTGTGTTTTTACCAAAAGCATAATAAAGGAACCCTACTGTTAGAAGGGTAGATACAGCCAACATTATTTTATGAGATGTTGCAGTAATAATTGTAAAGCCGAAAATCGAAAATGGGTATTTGTCAATTTGCAAAAAGAAAATACAATCGATAACATCCTTTGTAAAGAAGCCTGCCAAAAATATTGCAATAGCAATTTTTGTTTGTTGTTTCATTTTATTTGTTTTTAATGGTTATTGAATTTGTTGTTTATTTTAATTCTTTAAAGGAATTAATTTGGAACATTTTTTTCATTTTCCAATACTCTTTTTCTTTCTTCAAACTCTTCAGTGGAGATATCTCCTGAGGCGTATTTTTGCCTTAAAATTTCCAATGAGGAATCTTTTCCTTTTTTACCCATCAAATATGGTTTTAACACCATAAAGATTACGATTAATAGGATGACCCAAAAAAGCCACCAAAATCCGTGCATTCCAAAATAATGCCAATAGTTGTTACATTCGTACCACATAATTTTACAATTTTAGTTATTTAATGTTTTATTAATTATTTTATAAAAGAACTCCGATAAGTAATGCAATGTATGTGCATTTATCTTTCATTACACTTATCACAAGTACCCTTCACTACTAAAATTATTTCTTCTAAAATAAATGTTTTGGGTAGATTGAGTGCTGGAATCTTATTGTTTGGTAAACAGGTAGTTTTTCCGCAAATCTTACAATGAAAATGGACATGCAAATCAGAATCTATTGAACAATGGCAATTTTCTGGGCAAATGGCATATTTTGTTATTCCAGTACCATCCTCTACTTTATGGGCAATATTATTGTCAACAAATGTTTTGAGGGTTCTATACAATATAGTTCTTTCAGATTTGTAAAAATGATTTTCAATATCAGTTAAACTAGCCATTACTTTATTACTAATTAGATAACGTAAAATCAGTAACCGCATGGCTGTCGGTTTCACATTGTTTTTTTCTAATATTTTATCAGGATACTCCATTATTATAAATAATTTAATAGGTTCTACTCCTTTAATATGGGGTTTAGTTTATTTTTTAAATACTTTTCAGCATCGCCAATAGTTTGGAGTCGTTCTACATCCTCATCTGGTATAACTATATTAAATGTCTTTTCAAATTCAATCGTTAATTCAACAAAACCGAGTGAATCTAATCTGAAATCATTGGTAAAATTTGCTACGAGCTTTTCCGCCTCTACATGACCATACCCTTTTTAACAAAATGAAAGGTTTTATTTTCTTCAGTAACGATGATATGTTCAGGAAGTCCATTTATTTAGATAAAATGTGCTTTTCAGATGAGCAAACCATTTGGGTTATTTTAAAGATCTATTTTTTCATTTTTCATTTCTGTTTTTTTTATTAATAGCAAAATTACAACTCCTATTATTGCAGCTATTAAAGAAGCAATTAAAACACTAATTTTCGAAATTTTTACTAATTCAGAGTCAGCAAAAGCAAGATTGGTAATAAAGAGAGACATAGTAAAACCGATCCCTGCAATCATACCCATGCCTACGATATGCCCCCACCTCAAAGATGTGTGTAATTCAGCAACACCCACCTTTTTACCAATAAATGCAAAAAGGCTTATGCCTACTACTTTTCCTACTGCTAAACCGAATAAGATACCTAATCCTAATGAACTTGAAACTACCTTTAAAAGATTAACATCTAACTTCACTCCGGCGTTAGCAATGGCAAAGATTGGGATAATAAAAAAGGCGTTAAAGTCAATTAAGGCATTTTCTAATTTTAAAAGCGGTGGTCTAGAGTTCTCTGTATCCACTTGCAAAGCTTTTAGAATTTTTCTTTGACTAATATCTTGCATCGGATTCCGATTCTCAATATCTGTTTTTTCCAGTTCTATGATATTTATGGCTGTACGCTCTTTAAGAATTTTGCTGTCCAATTTAGGTTTTACGGGAATTGTGATGGCGAAAAGAACTCCCGCTATAGTAGGGTGAACCCCTGAATTGAGAAAGCAATACCACAAAGCCAAACCACCCACAATATACCAAATTAGGCTTTTCAAACCAAAACGATTACACAACATTAATAACACAAATATGCCAAGCCCTGAAGCAAGAAATATCCAACTAATTTCATTACTGTAAAACAAGGCAATAATTAGTATAGCTCCCAAATCATCTGCAATAGCAAGTGCCACTAAAAAAAATTTGAGCTGCGTGGGGACTCTTTTACCTAGTAACCCAATAATACCCAATGAATAGGCTATGTCGGTGGCCATAGGAATACCCCAACCGATTGAGCTTTCGGTACCTGCATTAAAACTTACAAATATAAGTGCAGGGACAACCATACCTCCAAGTGCAGCAAGTAGTGGCATAGATGCTTTCCTAAATGTTGATAGCTCTCCCACCATAATTTCTCGCTTTAATTCCAAGCCGGCTACTAAAAAAAATATAGCCATCAAGCCATCATTAATCCACTCTTCTATGGTTAAGCTAAAAGTAAAATGATTTGAAATTTCAAATAAAAAATCATCTTTGAGGTAATGATGATAAGCATCAGCCCACGCAGAATTTCCAACTATTAAAGCAAATACAGTAGCTGCAATTAGAATCAAGCCTCCGGAGGTTTCTCTATCTAAAAACTTACTTGCCGTTTGTTTTATATATGTCAGCGTAGAATTGCTATTTACTGACTGATCCATTCTAGTGCATTATCTTTATCTGTCAAATTAAAATACTTTACTTCCGAATCTGTAAAAATATTAGTTGTTTTGGCTACCCATTTTTGCCATTTCTTTTTACCCACGAAAGCCATTTTTCCATAATCTGAAATATGCGAAGCATCTACTTTCATATCTGCCCAAAAACCCTGCAAATCATAACCGTGGAAGTCGTTCATTTCAAGGTAAAAATCTACTTTGTTTCCTTTTTCGGCAATGCTATGTATTAGTGGATGTAACTTTTCAACATCACTTTTCGAGATTTTATCCTCTAATTTTACGGCGATTAGGTTTTCTTTCTTTGTTTCTAATAAATGTATCATAATTTCAATTTTTAATTAATTAAATTCATAAGTGTAATGGAAGTACAAGTGATTTCTATCCCTCCAAGTCATAAAACCATTCTCCTACTCTGTCAGATTTCGTGTTTCTTTTTCAAGAGAACCTTCAAACTTAGGCAACGATCTGTTTTTCATTTCATCTTCTGTTTCTACCAAACCATTTTTTCTTATATCATTTATCAACCATTGCATTTCCATAATTTCCCTACGTTGTGCTTTAATAATTTCATCGGCTAATTTTCTTACTCGTACATCCTTAATTTGTGCACGATCACTTGTAAGAATAGCAATAGAATGATGTGGGATCATTCCTTCCATGTAGTCAACACCAGTAACTGTGACTTGTGTTCTTACTAATCCGATTCCTCCAGCAATTAGCAAAATACCCAGTAAAATGACAGTAAAATTGACACTACGCTTTTTGTACATATTTAACATAAACAACAGCATAATGATAATCATAGATCCAGCCATAATGAATGTCATAAAAAGCCTTGTTTCACTAAACCAAAAATGGTCAATGATTTGATAAGAGTTGGTGTACATCAAAAAGTACATTGCTACCATAGCGGTTGCAATCATTCCAAAAAATTTGAAGTAATTATTTTCGTTTTTCATTGTATTTAATTTTAATTCATTTATTTAAATTTGGTTATTACTTTTTATAAGCCAAAAGCCTTAAAGCATTAAAAACCACTAATAATGTAGAGCCTTCGTGTATAACGACTGCAATACCAATGCTTGCCCAACCCATAATGGTTGATGGAATAAGTAGAGCAACAATACCAAGGCTGACCCAAAGGTTTTGCTTAATAATGGCTTTTGCCTTCCTGCTCAGGCCTATGGCAAAGGGCAGGGTTTCCAATTTATCGGCCATAAGGGCAATATCTGCGGTTTCAAGAGCGACATCGCTGCCCGCTGCTCCCATGGCAATTCCCACTGTGCTGTTAGCCATTGCTGGAGCATCGTTCACACCATCACCTACCATCGCTACTTTAGATTCTTCCTGTTTTAATTTTTTAATTGCTTCCACTTTCTCCTCGGGCAGTAAACTTCCCCAGGCATCGGTCAGCCCAATTTCTTTGGCTACAGCATCGGCAACTTTTTGGTTGTCCCCGGTTAGCATTATCATCCGCTTTATACCGATTTCCTTTAATTTTTTCAGTGTTTCCTTGGCTGCTTCCCTTGGGGTGTCCATCAGGGCGATGATACCGATATATTCTTTGTTCCTTCTTATGAGCATCGTGGTATTTCCGCCACCTTCCAACTCTCTAACTTTGGATGTTACTTCTTCGGATGGTTTATCGCTGTCCAAATCTTCATATAGGTCAAGATTGCCAACATAGATTTGGTCATTTCCCAAGGATGCTTTAATACCTTTTCCGAGAACCGCTTCCAAATCTGATGCATCGGGAATTTCAATACCTTCCAAACGCTCCCTGCCGTCACGAACCACGGCTTTGGCCAAGGGATGGTCGCTCAAGTTTTCAACAGCAACGGCTATCTTTAACAGTTCATTTTCTTCAATATTCCCTAATGGTACTACTTTGGTAAGTTTAGGCTTGCCTTCGGTAAGTGTACCTGTTTTATCGAAAGCCAAGGCAGTAATCACTCCTAAATCTTCCAGCGGTCGCCCGCCTTTTATGAGTACGCCACCCTTTGCAGCTCTTGCAACACCACTTAATACGGCACTTGGTGTTGAAATTGCCAATGCGCAGGGACTTGCGGCGACCAATACCGCCATTGCACGGTAAAAACTTTCACTAAAAGGTTCATCAATCACTAAGAATGCAAACAATAAAATACCGACCAAAATCAATACCGATGGAACGAAGTATTTTTCGAATTTATCGGTCAGCAATTGTGTAGGCGATTTTTGAGTCTGTGCCTCGTTAACCAATTTTACCAAGCGAGAAAGCGTAGAATCTTTTGCTTCTTTAATGACCTTAATCTCCAAGGTGTTATTGCCGTTGATAGTTCCAGCGAATACACGATTTTCGTCTTTGATATCATCGTCTGCCGAATAATCCTTGCCCGTATCTTCCACGGAAATTTTGTCTACAGGTACACTTTCTCCGGTAATTGGTGCTTGGTTTACGCTGCTTTTTCCATTGACCACGACACCGTCAGCCGATATTTTACTATTTGGCTTGACCACTATAATATCGCCTATACTTAATTTTTCAATCCCGACTTCTTCGGTCTTGCCATCTTTTTTTAGCAAAGCTGTTTTTGGTGCAAGATCTGCAAGCGCAGCAATGCTTTTTCTTGCCTTGTTCATTGCATAATGTTCCATAGCATGTCCCAAGCTGAATAAAAACAATAAAAGTGCACCTTCTGCCCATTCTCCCAGAATGGCGGCACCTATGGCAGCAACAAGCATTAAAAAATCAATTTCAAAACCGCCCTTGGCCACAGTTTGAACCGCTTCTTTAGCAGTAAAGAAACCACCGAAAAAGTAAGCGCCTATGTACAAAGTAAGACTGACCCAATCCGGGATGGATTCCACATAAGAAAGCCCGAAGCCTATTCCGAGAAGTACCCCACAGGTAATGGAAAAAATAAGCTCCGTATTTTTTCCAAAAACCCCACCATGTGAGTGATCGTGATCTTTACCCTCTTCATGATTATTGTCTTCTTCACCTGTTTTATGATCATGCTCTTTATCAGTTTTTTGAGGTTTTATTTTAGTGTCTTGTTTCAGATACTGCTCTGCACTAACCTGAGTATCTGAAAGGTCCAAACCTTCTTTTCGCAAGCCTTCGAGTATTTCAGCCTCATTGGTCTGAGTGGTATCAAATTCCAATCGTATCATACCGGAACCTGAGACAGCGGCTTCCAGAATTCCTTCTTTACTCCGTAGGTTTCGCTCTATGTTACGGGCATGTCGTATATGCCTAATACCTTCCACTTCAATAAGTTTATGACCAAACTTTTCTGTAATTTTTGCTCCGGTTTGCTCCGCTAGTTTTTGAATCTGGTCAAGTGATATCAACTCAGAATCATAGTGAAAACAGAGCTGCGGTACACCATTGTCGGTTTCATCAGCTACATGTACTTTATTAAGTCCCTCTTTGCCTTTTAATTGTGTGATGAGCTTTTCTACACATTGGTCTTTTTCATCAGGTACTTCGGGAAGTATCAGAGGTATTTTTATTTTTATTTTTTTCATATCATAAAATTTTGTATTCTTAGAGAACGTAATATTTATCTGATTCTACTTTTGAAGGAATATCCTTCTCTCCAATCATTTGCTTTAAATTAATTTCAATTGTTTCTGCTAAATCTGTCATTGGGGTATCCAAGGGTTGATTTTCGAAAGGGTCTTGCATCAGAATTGATGTTTTTTCAATAGCTAAAAAAATAATTGGGATACCGATGGTCAAACCTATCTCTACTGCCAAATATTGGTCTGATAACCCAAATGGAAGCATGGTAGCAAATACATAAATAATGGTATGAATGAGCAAACTATGGGCTTTAGGAAATATAGTGTTTTTTATACGCTCACATTTTCCCATAGAATCGCACAAACGAGCTATTGTGCTATCTATTTGAACTTGCTGAAAATCATTAACCATATTGTTTTCTTTTGCTGCTAATAGCGTTTCAGAATGTTCCGAAAGTAATGCATTTGGCAGGTTAAAAGCATCAATATTGTTCGTATCAAGATATTGCTTTACCCTATCTGAGTTAGGCAATTTTCTTAATGCTTCGCCAAGGGCATAACACCAAATTATCTGACGATGGGTCATTTGCTTTACCGTTAGACCATAGTTTTCATGGGTTCTGTTAAAAAAAGAAACGCACTGTCTTATGAGTGTTCTAGAATCGTTTACAATTGCTCCCCAAATAATTCTTGCTTCCCACCAACGCTCGTAAGCTTGATTGGTACGAAAACCTAGGAGTAAAGCCACAGCGGTGCCAAAAACCCCTGTAATTGCAATTGGTACAGATATGTTACTCAAAAAACCGTATTGATCTAAAATACCAATAGATATGGCATAAGAAACGATAAATAAAATATCAAATTTTATTGTCTTTAAAAAATCTAAAATAGATATGCGTTTATTTAATAACATGATATGTTTCTTTTTTTTAACCCTATCTGAAAATGTATTAATCCCATAGCCCTTTTTTTTGTTGATGTTTGATATAGTCTAACGATTCCTGAATATTTAATTCTCTTGTTCCGTTTCCCGTCCGTATAAATACACGGGTATGTTTATTTTCTTTAATATAAGCAGGAGAGGTATAAGGTTTAACCTTTATGCGGCATATTTCCTTTCCTTTAATCTTATAGAATTTTGTAGTAATCAGGGTACAATAATTTGCTCCAACTTTAGTAGTAATTAAAGTCATTATAAATTGTTCAAATCCATCACTATTTTGCTTTTTTAATGTTTTATAATCATCTTCAAGCCCTAAAGATTCTCCATTATCATCAATACCAATAAAAAGGTTTCCACCATTAGTATTTATAAATGCTGCAATTGTCTTTAGAACTGCCATTTCTATTTCTGAATTTCGTTTTTCCATTCTTAAATCCCATCGTAAAGTAGATTTGAATTCAACGCTACTATTTTCTCCACTATTTATTAAACTTATGGCTTCATTTATGTGGTTCAACTTCTTTACTTTATTCATAAGTGATCTAATTAAGATGATACTTATTAAAATCGTACCTCCTGACAAACCGAAAATTCCAGTAATGATTAGGTCATGCCAATCGCTAATCAAAAAAATTGATTTGTACTCATTAATCAATAAGGAGAACCAACTACCTTTATCATTGTGTGCATCGTATGTAAAAAGGGAGAGGGTAAATGGTTTTATAACTGTTATACCTGATAGTATGCCAATTAAAGACCATTTGAGAATATGCTCTTTCTTTATTGATTTTATAGTTTTATCCGCACTCATTTTAAATAATCATTTACATTTTTTGCACCATCGTCCTTTTCGTATGCTATCAGGAGTTGCTTCAAATTGGTGTCCTTTCTGACATTCCCAAGTCAATTTGGTTTTGACATTTACATAATTATTGGACAAACATTTCCCTTTTTTGGTGGCTGCAAGCCGGTTCATTTCAACTATGCCTAAAGGCTGATTACTTGCACAACTAGGACACCAACTACCTCTCATTTTTACACTAAAAGGAGTAGCCTGCCAACGATGACCATAAATACACTCCCACCAAAGGTTAGTTTTGGAATTGATGTAGGTTTTAGACCAGCAAATCCCACCTTTTGATTTTGCCAATAATTGCATTTCTTGTATGGTTCCTCTTCCTGTTTGTCCCATTTGTATAAAAGCTTTTATTTATCATTCAATATAATAGGAGATTTACCATCAGAAATTATGATTTTTGCATTGTTTGATTTCACTAAATCTCTTGTTATTTCTAAACTTTTTAGTTCGATTAATTTATCAGTAAGTGTAGAATTTACAATTTCTTGCTGCTTTTTTATGGCTTCTGCTTCTATCAGCATGCGTTCTGCCTCTTTTTTTTGTTTTTCTATGTAAAAGTCAATATCGAGCCGTTGTTTTTTAATCTCCAATTCCTTAATCTTTAGATCTTTTTCCAATTGAAAGTCGAGTTCATTTCTTTTCACTTCATTATCAATAACTGTTTTCTTGGCTGTTTCTTCCGCATTTAACTTTGCTTCAATGGTTGCAATAACATTAGCTGGAAGATCCACTTGCTTAAGCATCACCAAATCCATTGCAAAACCATATTTTCCAACAATGGAGTCCATTTTTTGCTTTACCTTTTTTTCTATGTTTGCTCTTTCTGTGATAAGTTCTGTGGCACTGTATTGAAGTCCTGTTTGCCGAAGAATGCTAATTAGATTATCTTCCACAACTTTTTCCTGATAATCTTCTCCAAAAGTTTTATACACACTAACAACTTCGAAAGCATTTAAATGATAGAGTAGTGTGATTTCAGAAGTAACTTCAATTCCTTCTTTGGTATGAAAGTTTATGTTGTTAGAATAGTTAGTCACACGCGTGTCAAAGCGTACTATTTTCCTTCCGAAAATGGCAAAAAAGTGATGAGGACCAGGGTCAAGAGTTTTAGTTTTCACTTTCCCAAAGTGTACATCAACACCCACTTCTCCTGGTTGCACTACGGCACAGCTTTGAACAAGCAAAATGGCTATTACAAAAAGAGATATAAGTTTCATTTTTTTCATATTACATATTTTAGTTAAAATTTAATTTTTTCTCTTAAATAGCCTTCAGCCCCACCTATTGTTTGGAGGCTTTGTGCATCTTCATCCGATATGGTTATCTTAAATACCTTTTCAAATTCGATCGTTAATTCAACCAAATCGAGAGAATCAACTCCTAAATCATTTGTAAAATGGATATTGGGTTTAATGTCCTCCTCATTAATGCTAAGAGTTTTAATCAAGACCTTATCAAATATTTGTTTAAAATTTTCCATTATTTTGTGTTTTTATTAGATGCAGTTAAATCAATAGCTAATAAAAAAAATGCACCTTAATCATTGCAAGCAGCACATTTTCCTTTCACCACAAGGTTTACTTCTTTTTTACTAAAGTTTTTAGGCAATTTAAAGCCAGGTATTCTAAAGGTTGGAATACAATAAGTTTTACCACAGTTTTCGCAATGAAAATGAATATGAGCATCATTATGTTCTTCTATATCACAGGCATCCGTGCAAAGAGCATATTTAGGAACACCAGTACCATCATCTATAGTATGCACCAAACCATTTTTTTTAAATGCTTTTAATGTTCGATATAAGGTTGTTCGGTCTGATTTCACAAAAGTTTCGTATAAATCTGTCAAACTAATTGCAGTTTCTTTCTCCATTAAATATTCTAACACCAACAAACGCATAGCAGTTGGTTTAATATGATGCCGTTTTAAATTGCCCTCTAATTCCTTAATCATACAAACTCAAACTTATTTCTTAATAGACTCTCCTGTCTTTATTTGGAAAGCATTTTCCACTTGTGAAATGTAAATTATTCCATCTCCGTCTTCATGTGTCTTGGCTTTTCCAAGTATTAACTGCACAGCTTTATCCACTTCTTCATTTTGGCAAACTAATTCTAGTTTTACTACCGGACTATCCGTTATATGAAAATCAAGCGAAGGGGAAGCTCCTTCTGTTTTAAAAGCCCCGGTACCTTCTGCCTGCGAAATAGTCATACTTTTAAACCCTGCATCGCTTAGTGCTTCGATAACTATTTGCACCCTTGTTGGCTTAATAAATGCCTTTACTTCTTTCATTTTTATTAATTTATTCAGTTAATTATTTTTTAATTTCTAGGCATAGATTAATGACTATGCTCTGTTTCTCCTTTACCCATTTCTGCTAAAATATAATAAGCTCCGGTCCCAGCTATTTGCGCATTTTTTGGTAATGGTTGTAAAAGTTTAATTTCGATATAACCATCACTTTTATCTCCAGTTATTACTTCTACCATTTTAAAAACCCACTTGCCTTCTTCATGCCCTTCATGGTGTTCGTCTTTTTCAATTTCGTGTGCATGCTCATCATTACTTTGTTCTTCTTTTTCATGTCCATGATCGTGTTCTTTGCCTTCTTTTTTAACAAAAATGTAAGTTTTACCTTCTTCAGTAACAATGGCATGTTCTGGAAGAACATTTGCTTCAACGTCATTAGCTGTAACTTTGCCTTTAACGTACATTCCTGGTAAAAGCTTTATGTCTTTGGTAAGTATATTGGCGTGAATATGCATAGCCTTAGGGCTTTGTTCAAAAGAAGGACTAATAGCAAAAATTTTTGCTTCTAAAATTTTATCTGGTACACCTGTAGTTGAGAAATATACTTTTTGACCTAATTTAATTTTATCTATGTCTTTTTCAAAAACCATTAAGTCGGCATGTATCTTTTCATTATCCACTATTTCAAATACTTTAGTAAGAGGTTCAATGTATGTACCAACGTTAGTTTCTACTAAACTTACTATACCATTAATAGGTGAAGTAAGATTTACTAAAGGATAGATTTTTCCTTTTGCAACTTCAGAACTATTTATACCAAGCATATTCAATTTTGCTTTAAGTGCTTCGGCATTTGATTTGCTGTTTAAATAGTCGGCACTTGTTTTTTGAAAATCTTTACCGGAGCCCACTTTTTCTTCATATAATTTTTTCTGTCTTTCATAGTCTTTTTCCAAATATTCTAAACTGTTAACAGTATTAATATAATCCTGCTGTAGTTGTATAAAATCAGGATGCTCTAGAGTAGCAAGTATTTGCCCTTTTCTAACCTTATCTCCTTCAAAAACATTTATTGATTTTACAATACCTCCAATTACCGGACTTACATCTGCTTTGTCTTGGGGTGCCATTTCTAATGTACCAGAGGCAAATACTGCCATGTTCAATGTTCTTTTTTCAATTTGAACCATTTTTAAGCCAATGGCATCCATTTGTTGCTCAGTTAAAGAAACAATTCCTTCTTCTTCTTCTTCTTCTTCATGACCCTCTTCTTTATGTTCTCCATGAACTGCTGATTCCTGCTCTCCATGTTCATCTTTTTCTTTTGGTGATGAAGAATCGCAAGCAGTCATTAAAACTGCCATTGTTATTATTCCGATTATGAATTTTATGTTCGTTTTCATATTATATTATTTTTTCTATTTAATTTTTTGAATGAGAATTATTTACCTCCTAAGTATTCTATGGCAATAATAGATTGATTGTATTGGTTCAGTATATTCAGGTATTCATTTTTTATTTCCAAGCCATTGTTTAAGCCTTGAATGTATTCTACATAATCAATTGCCCCATTTTCAAAACTTTTGGTAGAATTTGACAATATTAATTCTGCTTGTGGTAGAGCATTAGTTTCGTAGGTTTCGATCGTATATTTATATTTTAAATAATCCTGAACTACTCTTTCATACTCTCCCAACAAAACAGTCTGATAATAATCAGCTTCAGTCTGTGCTTTTTGTTGGTTTAGTTTAGCTGCCTTAATGCGAGCTAAATCAGGTTTCGCCCAAATGGGTATAGAGATGGTTGCTTGAATTCCCGTAAACCGTTGACTTCTTCCATAGAATTGTTCAGAACCATTCACATTGTATGAACCAATTAAAGACTGATTAAAATAACCAATGGAAAAATCAGGTAGAAACTGTGCTTTGTTTACAGCCTTCTCTTTTTCTCTAATTGTAATTAGATTGGTTAAATATCCCAAATTGGGGTTGCTAGAAACAATAGCTGTATCTAATGTGAGTTTTAATTCCTTTTTTGGATTAAACCCATTAATAATATCAACAGGAGATGGACTATTTAAAAGGGTTTGAAGCCTTTTCTTGTAGCCTTTTATGTCTGCTTCGTTTTGGATAATGAGTGCTTTAACAGCTGTTACTTTAGATTCAGCAGTCACTTTTTCAAGTAAGGTTCCTGCTTCTGTTTGATACCTTAAATTGGCAGCTTTTAAAAACTTTACATACATACTATCTTGATAAAGAAGCAGTTTATTTTTATCCATCAAATAAGTAAGTTGATACCAGCTTAGTTTTATTTCCTTAATCAACTCATTTTCAGTAATCGCCTTATCAAATTTACCTGCTTGAATGTTAGCTTTTGCCAATCCATTTCTACTTGAATAGACAGTGGGAAACTGAAATTTTTGATCTATCGAAAACGCAAAGTCATTTTCAAAGCTGTTGTATTGCCCATATTGAACGCCTACATCGGTTTTACCTAGATTAAAAGATGTTCCTTTTAAAGCTTCTAAGCGTTTAATCTCCGTTTCAGCAGATTTCACATTTCCGTTATTACTCAATCCAAAACTAATCGCTTCATCTAGAGTGAGTTGTTTTGCATTACTAGTTTGAGCTTGAACATTTTGACCAAATAAGGTAAGTGTTCCAATCAAAGGAATTATCAAAAGTGTAGCGATACTTGCTCCGCCAATATTTAAGCCTTCATTTGAATCTCTTTTAAGCTTTTTACGTTCTGCTCTTACTTCTACAATACTATATAAAATTGGGATGATGATTAAAGTTAGAATAGATGCTGTAAGCATACCTCCAATTACAACAGTTGCCAGTGGGCGTTGTACTTCTGCTCCTGAGGAGGTAGATATAGCCATTGGAAGAAAGCCCAATATATCAGTAGATGCAGTTAAAAATATGGGACGAATCCGCTCTTTTGTTCCTTTAATAATTCGTTCTTTCAAACCCATCCCTTCTTGTTTGAGTTCGTTCATACTGCTTATAAGGACGAGACCATTTAACACAGCAACTCCAAACAGAACGATAAATCCCACACCAGCAGAAATACTGAAAGGCATGTCTCGTAACCAAAGAGAGAATATGCCACCTATTGCAGAAAGCGGTATTGCCACGTAAATCATCACAGTTTGACTAAACGATTTCAAGGCAAAGAACAGGAGTACAAAAATTAATGCCAAAGCAATAGGTACTACAATCATTAATCGTGATTTTGCTCTTTGTAAGTTTTCAAAAGAGCCACCGTATTTGATGTAATAACCAGGTGGTAAATCAAGTTGACTATCTAACTTTTCTTGTATCTCATTAACTACAGATTCTACATCTCGTCCTCTTACATTTATCCCTACATAAGTTCTGCGGTTGGTTCCTTCTCTTGAAATTTGCATAGGGCCTCCTTGATAGCTGATGCTTGCAACTTCTTTTAAAGGTAATTGGTCGCCATTCGGTAGTTCTACATAAATATTTTTAAGATCATCGATGCTAGTTTTATGCTCATCTTTTAGTCGAACAACTAAATCAAAGCGTTTTTCTCCTTCAAAAATCACTCCTGCTACTTCACCACTAAATGCAGTTCTTACAATCGTGTTCAATTCCTGAACGTTTAAACCATATTGAGCCAGTTTATCACGTTCATATTTAACTGTCATTTGGGGTAAGCCTTTTGTCGCTTCTACTTTTATGTCAGCTACTCCTTCTACAGTACCTATTATTTCGGACATTTTTTGCGCATAGCTTGCCAAAGCATCTAAGTCTTCGCCAAAAAGCTTAATTGCAACATCCTGTCTAACACCTGTCATTAATTCATTAAATCGAAGTTCCAGAGGCTGTGAAAATTCATAATTTACTCCAGGTATAAAAGCTAATTTATCTCTAATTTTATCAATTAGCTCTTCTTTAGTTTCAGCAGAAGTCCATTCACTTTGAGGTTTTAAAATAATGAACATATCCGCGATATCCATTGGCATTGGATCGGTAGGTAACTCTGCCACCCCAATACGTGAAACCATTTCAGTTACTTCAGGAAAATTATCCAATATGGTTTTCTCAATTAAGGTAGATACTTTTTCAGTTTCTTCTAAAGAACTACCGGGCTTTAATAAGGCTTGCATGGCAATATCTCCTTCATCTAGTTGAGGAACAAATTCTCCACCCATACGCGAAAATGTAAATATTGCCAGTACAAGAAAAGCTCCAGATAAAGAAAGAATTAATTTCTTTCTTTTTAAAGATTTTTGAAGTAATGGTTCGTATTTATTTGCCATCCATATGATAGCTTTATCTCCCCACATTAGTTTTTGAGATGGTTTCTTACTCATAAAAAGAGCCGAAACCATAGGAACATAGGTTAGGCATAAAACCATTGCACCGATTACAGCAAAACTAAATGTCATTGCCATAGGGGTAAACATTTTACCTTCTACACCTTGTAGTGTAAGAATTGGAATAAATACAATTAAAATAATAAGCTGTCCAAAAAATGCAGCATTCATCATTTTACTAGATGATGTATTGGATATTTCATCCATTTCTTGCTGCGACAGTTGCCCATTAACTGTATTTCTAACTCTTTGTGATATGTAGAAGGCTACACTTTCTACAATAATAACTGCTCCATCTACTATTATTCCAAAATCTATCGCTCCTAAACTCATTAGGTTTGACCAAACACCAAAAATATTCATCATGATGTAGGCAAATAAGAGCGATAGGGGAATGGTAGATGCAACTATTAATCCACCTCTGAAATTCCCTAAAAACAAAACCAATACAAATATAACTATCAATCCACCTTCTAAAAGGTTAGAAGATACAGTACTTGTTGTCTTCTCAATTAAAGATGCCCTGTCAATAAAAGGTTTAATACTAATTCCTTTTGGTAAGGATTTTTCGATCTCCACTACACGATCTTTTACTCTTGCAATTACATCGTTAGAATTTTCTCCTCTTAACATTAATATCATTCCACCAACTGCATCTCCTTCTCCATTTTTGGTAAATGATCCAAAGCGAACAGCGTGACCAAACTTCACAGTGGCTACATCCTTTATTAAAGTTGGAATATTATTTTCAGTGGTAACCACAATGTTTTCCAAATCTGATAATGATCTGGCTAATCCCTCTCCTCTAATAAAATTGGCTTTGTGATCTTTAACAATGTAAGCCCCACCAGTATTTTCATTATTAATCTCCAGAGCTTTAAATATATCAGCAATGGTAATGCCCATACTTCTCAATCTGTCCGGATCAACAGCTATTTCATACTGTTTTACCCTGCCTCCGAAACTATTTACTTCTACCACACCCGCCAGCATAGCCATCTGTCTTTTCACTATCCAATCTTGATATGTTCTTAAATCAGTATCGGTGTATTTATCTTTATAGTTGGAATCTACTGCCAAGGTATATTGATAGATTTCCCCCAATCCTGTGGTTATGGGTCCCATAAATGGTTCGCCGAATTTTTGTGGAATTTGATCTTTTACGTCTGCCAATTTTTCAGAAACCAGTTGTCGAGGAAGATAAGTTCCCATATCATCTTTAAAAACAAGAGTTACAACGGACAAACCAAAACGCGAAATAGATCGAATCTCTGTAATGCCGGGAAGGTTAGCCATGGCTACCTCAACTGGGTAAGTTACAAACTGTTCTATATCTTCTGTGCCTAAATTTGGAGAGGTAGTAATTACTTGAACCTGATTGTTCGTGATATCAGGCACGGCGTCTATTGGCACTTCTTTCATGGAATAAATTCCAACACCAATCCATGCCAACATCATTAATCCTATGATGAGTTTATTCTTTATTGAGAATAGAATTATTTTGTTAATCATAATTATTTTATTATTTAAAGTGAATAGAGAAATGGTGTTTAAAACGCGCTATAATTCCAAGTAGGAGAATTAAGCAAGCCAACACAATAAAAAACCACTTTACTATTAATTTAGATGTGATTTTCTTCTTTTTTCTTTTTTTCTTTTTATTCAATTTTTTTCTCAATTAATCAAGCCAATAAATTGACTTTAATAAATCGAAGTATTTAGGGGAGTTTAGCAAATTATTAGATGAAATGTTAGTCTAGTTTGATAAAATAGTTTTATCGTTAAGACAGACTTATCTTGCTAAAAAGAAAAATTATGATATAGGGGGAATTGGAAAGTCAGCGATTTCAACTTTTTTGAAATTCTGCAGATAAAGAGCATGCAGTTGAGGAAAATTCTTTTGCAATTTCAATTGAATATTTGAAGATGACAGAAAACTTACATGACAGCAATTACAAGAACATAAAGGAGAACAGCCGTCCCAATCACTTTCTTGAGCGTGATTATGAATATCGCTGCTAATAGCTGTAATGATATCTTTTGAATTGTCTATAGACACTGTATCAGCACATGAAACTCCTGCCAAGGCCATAAAGTAAATACTAAGTATGTAACATGCACTTTTCACTGGGACAAATTTACATAATTAATGTTTGCAATGGTATTGCAAAGTAGCCAAAAATAATTATGGTTATCTCAAACTCCTTTACTGACCATAATTACCATTGAGCGATTTATTGTCAAACAAAAAATAGAAAAGTTAAAGAACTGCTGTTTTACGGTAATTTGACTTTAACTGAAATTTCTTTTCAATTAAATTACGGCAGCGTTGCTTATCTATCGGCTAAGTTTAAAAAATAGGCAGGAATGAAACCTACAGCCTTCTAATATATTTATGTAAGTTTGGAAATTCAATGCAGAAGTATATTCAAATAAAAAGCATTTTTTTGTTAATCGTTTTTTCTATAATAACGATTCACAATACTTTGCCTCATATTCATCATTCACATGATAATTCTGAGGGGGTTGCTTCAATTGAAAATATCCACCACTCACATGATGAAAGTCATGATCATCATCCTAAGGATCAAGAAAACTCTGATGAAGATTCTGAGAATTTCTTATTAGGATTATTATTAAATAGCCACTCTCACAATTCAGAGGTTAGCGAAGATTCAGAAATACTACTAAATCTAAATAAAATAATAATTGGTAAAAATTTACCTGTCACTACGCTCACTACCAATCATCAAGTTCCTAAGATTCCTACACTTTCTCTCAAAAAGAAATATTTTGAATATCAACAAGATTATAAGCAGGAACATCAACTGCTCAACTGCCCTCTAAGAGCTCCTCCGACTTTAGGATAATCATTCTTTGATGAAATAAAATCATCAAATCCTATCGAATTCTTTTCGTTAGAATATTATTGATTCATCCTATAATCAAAAATCATGTATAAAAAAATAGTGTTCGCTTTTTGCGGATACCTTATTTCGTATGGACTTTTTGCCCAAAATAACGAGATTGAAAAGGTATTGCAAGAGGTTGAAAGAAACAACAAAGAATTACAAGCATTTTCATCCTTAATAGAGAGTAAAAAACTCGAACTAAGTGCTTCAAATAACTTACCTGACCCTCAATTTGGAGCTTTTTATTTGCCTTTGGGAGAGCATAGTACAGGCAATTATTCAGAATTTCAAATCTTCCAAACCTTTGAATTTCCGACGGTTTATAGTTCAAGAAAGAGCCTTATAAAAAATCAACAAACTCAGCTTGAATTAGAATATAATTCTAAACGGCAAGCTATTTTATTAACTGCTAAAAAGCATTGTTTAGAGCTAATTTATTGGGATAAAAAAGAAACTCTTGAACAAAAAAGAGTTAAGCAAGCCAAGCAAGTTTTTAATCAGTTGAAGGAGCTTTATGAAAAAGAAGCAGTTGGAATATTAGATTACAACAAAGCAAAAGTAGCTTGGATTCAAGAACAATTTAAAGTGTCACAAATTGAAGTGGAGCAAAAGAATTTATTGCTTTTGCTCAAAAACTTAAATGGAAATATTGCTTTAAATTATAAACAATCAGACTATTCAAACTCTCTTTCTATTGCTGCGATTGATTCAGTTTGGAGTAAAAAGAAAGAATTAGATCCCGAAATACTTTTGTTGCAAAAGGAAGAGGATATAGCACTTGCAAATATAAAACTCAATAAGCAAAAGTCATTGCCCAACTTAACTGCAGGGTTCAACTATCAAGGGGTTGCAAATTCAAATTATTCAGGAATTTATGGTGGTATTTCAATTCCCTTATGGAGCAATAGAAATAAAGTTAAAGCAGCAAAAGCAAGCTATAACTTTAATCAATTGAACACCAATAGTCAAGTTTTACGCTTTTATTCTGATTTTGAAAAACAGCACAATGAGTATGACATCTTACTATCAAAATTTAAAGAATATCAAGAAACTTTAAGTGGATTGAATAGTGATGCCTTGTTATTGAAGTCGTATGAATTGGGCGAAATATCCTTTATGGAATACTACATAGAGTTAAAGTTTTACCAAGAGGCAACCAATGTAATGGTAGAAATGGAAAGACAACTTCATCAGCAAAAAGCTGATATGTTAAAATACCAATTATAATATCTAAAAAATACAATTATGAAATTATCAAAAATCAGCTTTATTATTATCGTCATATTTTCAGTCGCTTGCTCATCAAACAATGCAGAAAAAGAGCATGGACATGAGCACAACAATGAAGAACATGAACATCAGCATAGTGATGAAGAAAATAATAAATCACATGAACAAGAAGAGTTTATTATAGAAAAAGAAGAGAATCATATTAACGAGCAAGAAAAATTTATTGTTAAAAAAGATTCTGTTCAAGTTAAATCCAAGTTCGACGACCATGGACATAGTCATGATAAAGAACATAATCATAACCATTAAAAACTGACGACATGAAATATATAATAATATTAATGGCACTTGCATTTACAGCATGCCAATCATCAGAAGAACACGAACATGATGAAGAAGGGAATCACGTTGCGACAGAAACGCCTTCAGTAGTGCATACTGTATGGACAAATAAAAGTGAACTGTTTGTTGAATTTCCTGCACTTATTGTAGGACAAGCAAGCAGGTTTGTGGCACATTTTACTTATATCGAAAAACACCAGGCAGTGACCGAAGGCAGTTTAACCGTAAGTTTAATTGGGAATGAGAAAGGCATTCGACAAACGGTTGACAGTCCTGCATCCGTAGGAATTTTTAAACCCACTTTAGTACCACAACAAGCAGGTGTTTATCAATTGAAATTTGAATTAACAACTCCTACAATTTCAGATACCATTATTATTAGTGATGTGCTTGTTTACGAGGATTTAGAAAGTGCAATTGAGGCATTAAAAAATCAAGAAGAGAATCTAGGGTCTATCACTTTTTTGAAAGAACAAGCATGGAAAATTGATTTTCAAACGGCACCTGTTGTCAGAGATAAAGTCTATGAAATTATTCCCACTTCAGGGATCTGGGAGATTGCCCCATCTGATTATAAAACCATGGTTGCAACCACTAATGGAATTGTTGATTTTTTATCTATCAACCTTACTGAAGGAAGTAAAATAACAAAAGGTCAGTCTCTTGCGATAGTAAATAGCTCTGATTTAAGTACTAATAATCTGAGTGCAGAAATACAAAAAGCTAAAGCCGTATATGAACAGGCTAAATCAGAATATGACCGAAAGAAGCAGTTATACGATTCTAAGATAGTTCCTAAGTCTGAATTTGAAGAGGTTCAAGAAAGATACCAAGTGTCAAAATCAACTTATGAAACGCTAAGTGCAGGATATTCAAATGGAGGCAAAAAGCTAGTTGCTCCTTTTGACGGATTCATAAAATCAATAGCTGTAAAAAATGGAGATTTTGTTGAGCAAGGTGCTTCAATTTTAGCTATTTCAAAACATAACTCAAGTGTTTTGAAAATTCAAATTAGCTCAGATTATGGCTTAATTAAGGAGCAAATAAAAGAGGTATGGTATCAGCCATCAGCAGGTAATTGGTCAAGCTTATCGGCCAACAATGGCGAAATACTTTCTGTTGGAAAGGAAGTAAACAGTAAAAAACCATTGGTCTCAGTATTTGCTAAAGTGAAAGAATTGGTACAAATGCCGGAGGGTAGTTTTACAAACGTTCAAATAGCTTTTGGTCAATCAGAAAAAGTGTTAAGTATTCCCGAAGCAGCACTATTAGAGGATTATGGAAAGTACTCCGTAATTGTTCAGATTTCAGGAGAAAGTTTTGAAAGAAGAGATGTAATCATCGGAAAACGAAATGGCAAAAATGTAGAAATAACAAATGGTTTACGGGCAGGCGAAGTTGTAGTTACAAACGGAGCTTATCAAGTAAAAATGGCTTCAATGTCAGGACAAGCTCCTGCCCATGGTCACGATCATTAAAAACGAACTAAGATGTTAAATAAAATATTATTACTATCACTTCAAAACCGTTTAATGGTTTTGTTTGGTGCATTGGTGTTGAGTTTATCGGGAATTTACATTGCAAAAAACATGAATGTAGATGTTTTTCCTGACCTCACAGCACCAACGGTTACTATTTTAACCGAGGCTCATGGAATGGAGTCTGAAGAAGTAGAAAGGTTGGTTACGTATCAACTTGAAACCGCAATGAATGGCTCACCCAATGTAAGGCGAATTAGGTCATCATCGGCAGCAGGTATTTCAATTGTATGGATAGAATTTGAATGGGGAACAGATATTTACAGAGCAAGGCAAATTGTAAGTGAACGTATTCCAATGGTAAGAGAAAGTTTACCAACAGGAGTTGGCTCTCCTACAATGGCTCCAATTTCTTCTATAATGGGAGAAGTAATGCTTTTGGGCGTAACTTCTGATAGTTTGTCGCCTATGGAATTAAGAACATTGTCGGATTGGACTATTCGACCTCGAATTAAATCTATTGGAGGAATAGCAAATGTGATTGTTATCGGCGGAGATTACAAGCAATACCAAGTATTGGTAAATCCTGAGAAATTAAAATACTACGATGTAAGTCTTGGGGAATTGCTTCAAAAAGTTGAAGAATCGAATGTCAATGCACCGGGAGGTGTTATCAATCAACATGGCAATCAATACATTATAAAAGGAAGTGGAAGAGCCTATTCAATAGAAAATTTAGAAGAAGCAATTCTGAAACAAGTAAACGGACAAAGCATTAAAATCAAAGATGTCGCAAGTGTTGAAATTGGTGCAGCAGATAAAATTGGAGATGGTTCTTTAAACGCTTCTCCTGCTGTTATTCTAACTATATCAAAACAACCTAATGTAAATACGCTTGAATTAACTGAAAAGTTGGATGAAGCGATTGCTGATTTACAAAAAACGTTGCCTAAGAATATTGAAATAAAAAACCACATTTTCCGACAAGCAGATTTTATTGAATCTTCGATTGATAACTTGAATCAAACTTTATTAGAAGGTGCTTTCTTTGTGATGATTGTGTTGTTTATCTTTTTAATGAATTGGAGAACAACAGTTATTTCATTATTGGCAATTCCTATTTCATTATTGGTCTCAATTATTGTTCTAAAACTTTTAGGATATACCATTAATACTATGAGTTTGGGTGGTATGGCAATAGCAATTGGAGCATTAGTAGATGATGCGATTATTGATGTGGAGAACGTTTTTAAACGCTTGCGAGAGAACATTAGGAAACCAAAGGAAGAACGTTCACCAGTTCTGGAAGTGGTACGTACAGCATCCGTTGAAATACGAAGCTCGATCATCATTGCAACGCTCATTATTATTGTATCATTTATCCCTCTTTTCTTTCTAAGCGGAATGGAAGGGCGATTGCTTCAACCATTGGGGATTGCTTTTATCACATCGGTATTGACCTCCTTAATTGTAGCTGTTACCGTTACACCGGTGTTGTGTTCTTATTTGCTGAAAAGCGAGAAAGTATTGAGCAAACAAGCTGATGGAACTAAAGTGGAAAAATGGTTGCAATCCATCTATTTGGCTGTATTGGATCGTGTTTTATCATTTCCGAAAATGGTTATTGGCATTACCGTTGGAGCATTTCTGATAAGCTTAGTGTTTCTTTCTGGTTTAGGTAGAAGTTTCTTACCTGAGTTTAATGAAGGTTCTTTAGTTATTAGTGCCGTTGGTGTTCCCGGAATGTCATTGGATGAAAGTAATAAGAATGGGAAACTGATTGAACAGCTCTTATTGGAGATGCCAGAAGTAGATGTAGTAACTCGTAGGACGGGACGTGCCGAATTAGATGAACATGCCCAAGGGGTTAATGCTGCAGAAATTGATGTGCCTTTTACGCTGGATGGAAAATCAAAGGAAGAATTCTTTGAAGAAGTGCGTACCAAGTTGAGCGTAGTGCCTGGTGTAAACATCACTTTAGGGCAACCCATCGCACACCGAATAGACCACATGCTTTCAGGAACCCGTGCCAATATTGCTGTTAAAATATTTGGTGATGATTTACAGCGTTTATTTCAATTAGGAAAAAGCATAGAAACCAATATCAAGGGTATTGAAGGTATTGCAGACGTAGCCGTGGATCAACAGATAGAGGTTCCACAAATACGCATTGTTCCTGACAGACAAATTTTGGCTGCTTATGGGATGAGCGTAAAGGAATTGATGCAGCAAGTAGATATTGCCTTTGCTGGTGAAAAAGCTGGAGAGATTTATGAAGGCCAAAAGTACTTTGACCTGATTGTTCGTTTTGAAGAAAAATCAAGGCACTCCATTGAAGCGATGAAATCCGCATTGATTAGTTTACCCAATGGGGGAAAAATTGCGCTAGATCAATTGGCTGATGTGCTTTCTGAAAGTAGTCCGAACGGGATTAGTCGAGAGAACGTACAACGTAAGATTGTTATTGCAGCCAATGTTTCGGGGCGTGATTTACTCGGTGTAGTCAACGATATAAAGCAGGTAATTAATACTGAAATTGAATTGCCAGAAGGTTATCACATTCAATATGATGGGCAATTTGAGAGTGAATCAAAAGCATCTCAACTGCTAATGATAACCGCTCTCGCTGCCATACTTATCATCTTCCTTTTGTTGTATTTCGAGTTTAAGAATGTGAAGCTATCCTTTGTAGTTCTTATCAATTTACCTCTTGCATTGATAGGTGGAATTATGATAGTGTACTTCACTTCTGGAATCATCAGTATAGCAGCGACCATTGGATTTATCAGCCTATTTGGTATAGCAACACGAAACGGAATTTTGCTAGTGTCGAGGTATGAAGATTTGAGAAAAGAAGGAATGAAAGGTTTGGAGCTATTAAAGCATGGAGCTATTGATAGATTGAATCCGATATTAATGACGGCATTTACCACTGGATTAGCCTTGATTCCACTGGCTCTAAAAGGAGGTGAACCGGGGAATGAAATTCAAAGCCCAATGGCGATAGTGATTCTTGGAGGTTTGCTTACTGCTACCTTGTTGAATTTGATAGTTATTCCATGTGTGTATGAATTGGTAACAAACAAAAACGATGTAAAAGGCTAAAAATAAATCTGAATTTCGCGATATTTCACAAGTTGACAATTGATCTGATTTTTTATCGTGTAATTCGTTGCTTTGGTAATGATCTACAGTATTTGAGTTAAAGAAGGAAAAAGAATTAGCCTAACATAATTCCTTTTTCTTCTTTAATCTTTGATACTGTTATCGATTTTATTAGTGCATAAGCCAATGCCAATGGCCCGATCCGTCCTATGAACATGCTTGCCATGATGACAGACTTACCAACGGTTGAAAGTTCGGGTGTAATCCCGGTGGATAACCCCACTGTCCCAAATGCCGAAATTTCTTCAAAGCATAATTGAACAATTGTTTTATCGGGTTCTACTATTATCAAGATGATTACACTTACAACAATTACCCCAAAGGAGTAAAGCAGAATAGTTACAGCCTTTTTCACCAGCACACCTGTCAAAAAGGATGTTCCATAATCAATTGCTTTTTCCTTTCTTTTAACAATCGCCAAAAGCAGAACAGTAAATGTGGAGGTTTTGATACCACCTCCGGTAGAACCGGATGAAGCTCCTATAAACATCAATATCATTGTAGCTACTATCACAATGGGGGTAAGGTTTGAGAAGGAAACTGTATTGAATCCTGCGGTACGTGCAGTAACAGATTGAAAAAAGGAAGTTGTTATTGCTTCCGAAAAATCTTGCTTACCAAGTGTGTTGCCATTTTCAGCAATGAAAAATACAGCTGCCCCAACGAAAACCAGCAATATGGTACTGAGCCAGGCAAT
>TARA_R110002096_G_scaffold67332_7_pt1 | contig 25372 bp, 16 predicted proteins | sample TARA_R110002096 | Tara Oceans TARA_R110002096 (sample SAMEA4397295) | marine metagenome | biome: Polar Biome; feature: [DCM] deep chlorophyll maximum layer (ENVO:01000326); material: water (ENVO:00002006), including particulate matter (ENVO:01000060) such as... | depth 35 m
TCTGGATTTTGGGCCAGACAGCTTTTTCCCCAGCGGCGAATTCAAGAAAAGAAGTGAATTGCTCCGAGTCCTTGGACCGGATCGCAATGCGGATGTTGCTGGAACTGAGATGCTCGATGCGAAAGCGAACCTCGGGATGCAACTCGGCCGGAAGTTCAAAAGGAAGCGCGTTGGGAAGTCGGAAGTCGAAATCAGTGGTTGGTGGCGCCAGCAGTGCATCAACGGCAACGGGATGACCGCTTTGTTTCAAGGCGAGAACGAGCGCTTCACGGATTTGATGGCCAAGGAGGATTTCCGGGCGAGAAACCGGTTCTTCGTAGGATGGAAAATCGACGAGGACGTTGGGTTTCCCCAACGCAGTTGGCAGGGCAACCAACCAGAGCAATGTGAACCAGGTCAGGAGTATCTTCTTCATGGATGAGAAGCGTTTAAGAGTGGAGGCGTCACCCTGCGCAATCGCAGCGGTGGTTTGGTTTGATGGATCTGTCCGTTCCTCAGCTGCAGCCCCAGTTTTTGTTCCAATTCTTCGGCGGTGGGGGCCTTGGCCGTGAAGTTCGGCAAATAAATGATTCCGTGACATTTGCTTCCCAACCACCGGGCCTGTTGTCGATCCGGATCGACGTGGATGGAGGAGACAAACTCATGCACCGGGAAGTCGGTGATAAATTCGCCGCTTTCCCAATCCACTGCGCTGATCCGTTGTTCGCGCCCAATCAGGACGACGTTCGATCCGGGAACGGGAGACATGTCTTCGATCGGGCGGATTTCCGATTGCCCGGATTTCGGAAGCTCAATGCGGCGCAACAGCCTGTTCCCGGCCACATCGACGACGAAAATCTCATCTTCCGAACCAACCGCGATCACTCCCTGTTGATTCAGAGATCGAAGAGACCGTGGGATTCCAGGCAACGCGATCTGAGCAATGTCCGGTTGATGAGGATGGCCGGTGATTCCGTAGAGAAAAGGGCGATCCTGGGTTCGATCCACGACCGCGAAGGTCTCGCCGGATTTCGCCATCGAAGTAATTCGAGTGTCGGAGCCAAGTTGCGGCCTCCAGGTTCGCGAGGTTTTGAGTTTGGAAGTTCCATCTTCAGGCACTTCGATTTCCCAAATTTCGGATCGAACCGCGACGGCAAAACTTCTCCGGCCCGTAAACGTCAGGGTGCCCGGTTGGGCGGCGGGCAACGCCAGGATTCGGGATGCTGAAGGTTCAATGCCCGCGTCAAAGAACGTTTTGCCAGCATTCTCCTTGTCCAGTGTCCAAGCGACGACGGCCTCCCAATCGAGCGCGAGAACCAGATCCTCTCCCGGGCCGACAAACACTTCCTCGAAACTTTCGGAAGACGTTTTCTCGGGAACGAGAGTCTGTGATGTCCCGGATTCCCCGACGATCACCACGGTGCGGTCTTTGGGGTGAACAACTCCGTTAGGCGTGCAGAATGCGTGGGAGCCTGTCGATTGTTTCCCCACATCGTCATCAAAACGCGACAGCCGCATGGAGTTGCCGAGTTGAAAGAGTGCCAATTCCCCTCCCGACTCGATCAGTACCGTTTGGTTGGGAAGGGGGACCACTTGGTTGGGAGGTTTTGTAAAGGGTGAGAATGTTCGTTTCTCGGCGTATTTCCCTTCCTTGTCGGGACGGAAAATGGCCAACGCGTTGGTGCTTCTGGAAAGGAGAAATTCCTGGTTTGGAAGCACGTGAATGGAGGCGACGGGTTTGTATCCGGAAGGTGAAATGGGTTTCACAGCCGGTTCGGGAATGACGAGGGATCGTTCGTGGCTGGATCGAAGTGTCAGATCGAGCCCTTCCGCCGAGCCATCTTTGTGGCCCAGCAGAAGCCACCTCCTGTCGGAGAACTGAAAGCTCGACGTGTTGATTGATTCGGGATGAACCGGATGATAGAGCATGCCCTGATTCCCGGAATCACGATGGACGAAGATTTCCATACGACCTCTTGCTGTATCGAGGTTAGCCAGCCAAAGATCTTGAGTGTTCGGCTCGAATGCGGCGGCGGCAGGACTCGAGTTTAAAATCCGCTGGCTGCGCTTCAGAGTTGGGGCATCAAACATGTGAAACCCGTCGTTATAGGGAACCGCGATTTGTTGCCGCGAACCATCAAAAGCCATGGGGCCTTGGTCGACTCCGTAGACGCGAGCTGATGGGGCCGGATTTGAAATTTCGGAATCAAAAAGCTCACTCCATTCGTAAACCTCCAGAACTCCCGGGCGACGCAGAAAGACCAGCCCGGCTTCCTCTTCGACCAAGACGTCATCTGCCGAAATCAGACGGGAGGAGAGCAAGTTCCCGTCTTCCATCGACCGAATCTCGAGGCCGCGACGGGTCTGCAACAGGAACCGGTCTTGGTTGAGTGCCTGGATGTGCCGGACGTCCCTCCACCAGGATTGCGTGAACACCGGTGGCGTGTCGAGCGATTGGTAGATCGACAGGTTGTCCCCGGCTACCCAGGTTGTGTCTCCGACTTTTGCGGTCGCGCTGGTTCCATTCGCATCGGCAATTCGTTGGGTGTTGAGGAAGTTGCCGTTCCAATCCCAAGCCCTGATGGCGCCGTCCCGGCAAACGATCTGGACGCCTTTTTCACGAGCTTGGAAGACCGACATGGCGTCCCAGTGCATGGCAATTCGAATCGGATCGCTGAGGCCGGTGAAATTGCGCAAGATCAACTCATCGTTACCTCGTTGGTGGGAAAGGAGCGCGATGCCATTGTCGTGGCTGGCGAGGCTGCCTGCATACCAACCCGAGTAGTCGTCTTCGAACAGGAGATCTCCGGATGCGAGGGACCAGGCCATTTGATGGTTTTTGTCCACAATCGCGAAGACTTTCCCTTGCGCGGCGTCGATCACGGCGGCGTCAATGGTCGACGCGGAGGAAAGGCCGGTCTGCATGGAGACCTTGACGGTTCCTTTGGAGGGATCAATCCCGAGAAGCTGATTGCCCAGCCAAACCCAAACGTTTTCGGTCACCGACAGGGCAGGCGAAAACTCACCTTCGTCCGCCGCAAACTCCCAAAGCTGCGTCATGGAATTCACGTTCATGGCGATGAGTTTTTGTCTGGTGATGACGAACAGAATGCCTTCGTCTCCGGGCGATGGGGCGATGGTGAAGACCGGCTCGCGGATCGCGTTCAATGCTTCAAGGTTCCAATCTCCATCTTCGTTTCGTGTCGCGTGAAGCAGATCCCGGGAACCGAGATTGAGAAAGACGGATTCGCCCGAAGAACGTGGAACGATTTGCCGGACTCTGCCATTGCTCGGCAAGCGCCAGCGAAAGAAATCTAATTCCGGTTCCAAGGCGAGCAGGCGAAGCTGATCCAGCCGGTTGGGTTGCCCCAGGCGTTGTTTCGCCTCAATCAAGGCGACGTCCCAAAGCGCGGCCTCCGCCAATTTGTGCGATTGTTTTGCAGATCTCGCGTTGCCTTTCAAGATTGCCAGGTTTGCCGCTTCGGTGGCCTGCCGTTCTTCGACCGCCTTCGCCTGCATGCGATTGGCAAAGATGGCAAAGCCGATTGCGATCAGGGCGAGCGTGGAAATTCCGGAGAGGACGGTTCGGCGAATGCGGCGATTCCGGTTTTCCACGCGGTGGACCGCGGCGCTGGAGAGGCGGATAAAGGTGCGGTCTCGCTCGGCCAAGGCGCTTCCATATCGGCTTTGAAGCTCTTCCGCCTCAGCGAGAGGGCGGCCGTGATCCAGGAGAAAGTCCGGGTGTTCTTTGGCGGCTTCCCACGCTTTTCGAGCGGTTTCGAGCCGGGCTCGCATTTGCAGGAAATCGCGGTTCTCCTCAATCCACTCGGTGATTCGTGGCCAGACGCGAAGCAGGGCTTCGTGAGCCACGGAAACCGTCGCCCGGCCCTGTTCATCCTTGCCGGTTGTAAAAAGTCGGGCATCCACGAACGCTTCGATCAAATTGGAAACGGCCGGATGGGTTGCGACCAGGTCGTATCTGGCAATTCGTCGCACCGGCTTGCTCTCTTCGCTGACTCCAACCGTGATCAGGCTTTCGAGCACATCGTCCAGGACTTCCAGGGAACTGCTCTTCAACTGGCCCAGAACCTGATCAGCATGTTGGGATAGAGCGCCCGAAAACTCACCCAGCTTTCGATAGTCTTCCCACCGAAGCCAGCCGTCCTGACGTTCTGCTTGAAGCTGGAACAGCAACTTGAGAACGTGCTCCAACAAGGGAAGACCTTCGGGGCTTTCCATGGCGGCGTCACGCAAGGCTTCGTCGAGCGATTGATTGGTTTCCGCATCGATCTCAAACTGTAAACCGGCGGCTTCCGCGGGACCTCGGATCATTTCCCCGATTTCAATGGGTTGAGGCGGGGTGAGATCGACTCTCCCCGTTTCACCGGCAAGGTTGATCAGCAAGGGATAGCGCTGGTAGGACGCATAGAAATCCGAACGCATCGTTGCAATCACCGCCGTCTCTCCCATTCTCGCGAAACAGTCGATGACCCGCACAAACTCGATTCTGGCTTCTTCGGAAATGGTCGAGGTAAAGAGTTCCTCAAACTGATCGACCAAAATGACCAACCGGGTTTCCGGGGCGGCCATCCCCTGGATTTGCGCTTCCAGTGTCGCCGCGTCCTGACTCCGCCCTTCCCGGCTCAGTTGGCTGGCTTTCTCGTTCAGCTTCACTTTTTCTTCCACCAACCAGGTGTGCCCGGCCTGACGAAGTTCGTCTCGGATTCTATCGGCGACAAACTCCGGCATGGTTCGCAGTTCGGCGGCCAATTGGTGAACGCGCTCGGAATCTTCGATGGGGGCGAGGTTGGGCAGGGCTTCGGGGGAGAGGAGGGCGGCTGACAAGGCATCCATCGCATCGCCGGAAGACCGGCCGGGCATGATCGAGGCACGCCGCCAAAGCCCGACCTTTTCGACGACGCCGGGTTGAATGAGGAGAGGCAACACCCCGGCGCGAACGAGGCTGCTTTTTCCGGTTCCGCTGGCTCCCAAAATCAGGGTGAAGCCGCAACCAGCGTCCCATCTGGACTTCAGGGCATTGAGAACGGACTCGGTTGCCCGGGTTCTCCCATAAAGAATGGCGGCGTGTTTGAATTCGAAGACCTCCAGGCCGCGATAGGGATTTCCCTTCCAACTGGCCTTCCGCTTTTCGGGCGGGGCCAGTCCGCCTTCGGGTCGGTCACGGAGCTTCTTCTCGATCAGCTGAACGATCTGTTTGTTCAAGAGATCCTCAAATTGATCGAGGGAATGGTATTGATTGAACGCGCGTTTGTTCAGGGTCACCGACTCATCTTCTTCATCCTGCTCAAAAAACAATTGAGCCAAAAAGTCGCGGAGCTTTTGGAGTTGAGCCAATTGACTTTGCGCGGCACTAAGATCTTGGGTCGGCACCTTCCAATCCGTCTTGTTCAAAAAGATGCTGAGAATGGGAAGCCCCTGTGGCGGTTGATCTTGAGCTTCAATGGTGGTCAACACCTCAAACTCGGTTCCGGAGTTGAAGCGCCTCCCTTCCGTCGTTTGATATTGCGGTCCGAGACGAGTTCCCAGCCTCGTCCAAAGGATGCAAATGACGAGATCGAATGAGGAGGTTGGGGGAATGTTGCCCTGAAAATCCGCCGAAGACTGGAGCGGTTCGTGTTCCCAAAGATAGGGTTCAATCTCAACTTGTCCGGCGAATCGATTCTCGACCCTCGCCATGACGCGCCGGGCGATTTCCCGTTCGCGGGCCACATCGCCGGGAGAACTGACAAAAACTTTTAACTTGATCATCGAAGCATGGATGAGGGGTTGAGAGCAGGGCTAGGCCATGAACCTCAGCTTGGTGTTCCCAATGCGAATCAGCTCGCCGCCGCGCAATTCGACAGGAGCCAAAACGAGCGACTCGTCTTCCCCCAGATAAAGGAGTGCTGCGCCGGACACGTTGGGTTGCAGGAAGAAGGCTTGTCGCTTCGGGTCGCGCAGGATGAAGGCGTGGGCAATCTGGGCAACCTGTGCATCGCCGAACTGAAGCGGAATCTCGTTTTCGCCGCTGGAACCGATCCGATTGAGGCCTGTGCCGAGAGGAAGAGAATTGCCCTGCCCGGGACCGGCGATGATCTCCAGCGAGGTGACGGTTGGTTGGGCAGGTTTTTGCGGGATCTCCTCAACGGGAGCCGGAGGAGGTAGCGGGGCAACGAGCGGCAATGGCACGGAATCTGGAGGAGATTCTGGAGGAGATTCTGGAGGAGATTCTGGAGGAGATTCTGGAGTGGGGGAGGAATTCGCGGCAGGGGAAGGGATTTCGTTTTCGTGAATGGCTTCCACGGGATCCTCTGGTATGGCCGGTACTTGGTGGTCCGGGACCGAAACCGGTAGGGGGACCGGTATTTCCAGAACTTCGTCTACTGCGGAAGGGGGCTCAATAATTGGGACATCCGCCACCAGGGGCTTGGAAACTGGTGGCGGCTCGGCTGGCAAAACTTCAGGGGGGGCGACAACGGGGTCAGGATCAATGGCGGGAGGCGGTTCGATAATTGCTGGAGTGCTTTGAATCGCCTTGGATTCAACGGGGGCGGACTCACCGTCCTGGTGAAGAAGCTTCCAAAACCCGTTTCCAATTCGCCAACTTCCCCCCTTTTTTCTCCGTGTCAGGATTTGCGCCGGTTTGGGATCTGCTTCATGAGGAGAAAGCAGTTCAGGCAACTCTGACCATTCGGAAGCACTCTGTGGCCGAGTTGCGGGATTTTGACTGGATCCCCGCTCGAGTTCCCTCAAAAACGCAAGGCCATAGCGGTTGATCAGGATCGAGTCACCACTCAGTCCCTCCGCTCCGGATATTTGATCGCGTTCCGGAGAACTTTCGATCAAGGCCCGATGGATCGTTTTGGCGAAAGCATAGATGTCGGAGTGCGGGCCCGCTTCATCGGGCACGGAAGGTGAAAGCTCGGGAGCAAGGCAGTCGCCCGCGATTTCGGAGTTCGTCCAACCGGAGTTTCGCAACTTGGCGCGGGCGATCCCGAATTCCGCCAAGACGGGCCGCTTCGTATCCTCCGCCACCATGATCGTGACCGGTGAGATGCCGAGGTGAGCAAACCCGCGTTGATGGATGCGTTCGAGTCCGGCCAGAATCTGGCTCAGGAGTCTGCGTAGCGTGTGAGCCGGAATGGGCTTTTCGGCAAGGCTCAGAAACGTCTCCAAATTCGGCCCCCGCACGTGCTCGACAACGCGATAGGCCGTGTTGTTTGCCTCAAACAAGCGCAGGACGTGAATCACATTGGGATGAGTGATTCCGGCGACCAATTTCGTTTCCGCGATAAACGCCTCTTTCGCCTGGGCGAACGTAACCGGGCATTCACCATTCGATGGCAACACCGCCTCGCCCGAGGAGCGACCAGCCAGGCCCTGCGGAACCAATTCCTCGACCACCACCGGTTTCTTCAACTGCAGATCGTGAGCGAGATAGGACACGACGAGACCTCCCTGTTGAAGGACTTGGTCGATTCGGTAGTCACCCAATCGAGACCGCGGTTTCAATGGTCGTCGCTCCTGTATCGCGTCCATCACTTGGAATCCTGCCGTTTGATTATCAATATAGCCTACGATCGTTTTTAAACCGTGAGCGCTTTCGTCGGCAAGCCTAATCTTACGAGGCAATCGAATTGGAGCCTCCTACCGCCCGCTTCCGTTGAACTTTCGATGTCGGGAAATGCGAAGTTACGCTTTTACCTTCCTTGGGATCACTTCGACTGGATGCATTTCGAATTCCGGTCGGAACTGTTTGCTCCGAATGCGAAAAAAGTGTGATTCCGGTATTGGGCGAAGGCTTTTGGCGGGGCCTTGTCAGATTGATACTTGAGGTTGACGATCTGATCGATTAGAACAGTTTTTCCCAGATCGAACTTATGCAAAATGGCAGGACATGAGAAAACGCAGCCGCACGATTGAGACGTTCAGTCTGTCCATGGTTGACCTTTTTGCGTGTGCGATGGGGGCGTTCATGCTGCTGATGATCATTCTGACGCAGTATTACCAGAAGACCTCGCGGGATTTTGAGGAGGCTCAACGAAACGTCTTTCTTTTGGAGCAACTGCGGGCGCAAGCGGAAAGCGCTTCCAGAAAGGCCGTTGAAGCACGAATCGAAGCCGAAAAAATGGCTCGGGTGAACGCCGATGAGGCAGAGGCGATGCGGCAGAAGGCCAATCAAGCCCAGGCGGAGGCCCGCAGTGCCGTCGCGAGTTTGGAAGAAGCCAAGAAAAAGGCGAATCGGCAGGTAAAAGACCTGGAAGTCGCTCGTCGCAATGCCGAAGAACGCGCCAGATCCTTGGAACGAGAGTTGGAAGAGGCCCACCGGTTGGCTTTTCTCGGAATTGTGACCCAAGCCAAAAAGCTCATTTTTGTGGTGGATATGTCGGGAAGTATGAAAGAATACAAAACGATTACCGAACAGGCCGTGGCGCAAATGGTCGATCCCATGGATTCCGGTTATCAGATGTCGATGCTGGGGTTTCATACGGACAGTACCGAGGCGACCACACCCATTTTTCACGTTTGGCCGGAACCGTTTCCAACCTTGCGGACGATGAACAGCAGCGGGATTTCGGAAGCCAAGGCGACGGTCCGCAAGTGGACCTCGGAGTTCCGGGGGCAAACCCCAACCCTGACCGCGCTCAAAAAGGCGCTTAACAGCTCGGCGGAGGCGGTCATTCTGTTCACTGATGGAAATCCCAATGATGCGACCCACGACGAAATTTTGAGCCAAATCACCAGTCAAAATGCTGGGAGGAAGGAAATCCACACGGTGGCGGTTGGGGATTATACCGAGGATGCGGAGTTCGTATCCTTCCTTTTCAAGCTTGCTGATCGCAATGGAGGACAATTTGTTGGGCTTAGTTCTTTAGGAAACTAAATGCCGGGTTCAGATGCGGGAAAAACAAATCGAATTGGACTTGACCGGAATACAGCCATTCGTTACCAACATTTACCAAGGTTCGGCTCACCGGAGTTTGGATTTCAACAAGCCGATTTTAGCTGTGTTAACGTTGGGGTCCTTCCTGACAAAAGGTTATGATCGTTCGAAATCCCAACCAGAAGGGCTGCCCAGTTTAATCATGCTATGAAATCGATCGCGACAGGATTATTTTCGCTGTTAACATTTGCCGCGCTTTCTTTGGGCGGAGAAATCATGGTCCTATCGGGACCAACTCATGATGATGAGGCCAATACCATTTCGATCGACTTTCGGTTGTGGGATCCGGAGGCCATTAACCCGACCCTCATGGATTCCAAGGCTGTTACCGTCAAGAAGGATTCGATCAAGGCCTTGAGTGGAGACGCAGAAGTGGCTGTGAAGTCCTATCTGCCCTTTGTCGAGGTGGAGGGAGTCTCGAGCGATATCGCCTTGTTGATTGACCTGAGTGCACCGGAGGCGGCGATTTTTAAGAAGCGCAATGATTGGGAGATCACTCACGCCAAGCGCATGATGACGCCAGCATCGCCGGTTCATAAATTTGGAGTCTTTACCATTGAAGCCGACACGCTCACCACCGTGGCGGAGCTCGGCCAAAATTCCGGGTTCGCGATTCGCGAGCTCGAGAAACACAAGGCAAAGGGAAAGACCACCCAGATTTTCCAGCTTACCCGTGAATTGATTGCGAAACTGGCCAAGAGCGACGCGGATCGAAAGCATCTCATCATCTTTTCCGACGGCGAATACGAGGACCAGGGAGAGTTGGTTGACCTTGTCGCCGAGGTTGAGAAACAGGCAAAAAAGGCGGGCGTCGTGATCAGTGCTCTTGGGTATGCTCAGAACGAGAAGGACAAGTCCCAGTTTTTGCAGTCGTTACGGCGAATGGTTGAGCCAACAAAAGGGCTTTATAAGCGGGCTGAATACGGCACTTACAAGTTGCCGGAGGATTTCGACAAAGAGGTATTTTATCCCTTTGCTGAAAGTGGAGGCAGACTGGTTCTCGATGCGTCGGCACTGAGCGGGAATTCGAAAGTGACGATTGAGATCGAAACCGAAAAAGGAGACAAGATTAAGCGGGAAATTGAGGTGAAATCCTCATCCGGGGCCGTTGGTGCCACCGGGGGGGACGATCCTAATGGAGGCGAGGCCACCGATAATACCGTTCTCTACATCATCATTGCCGCAGTCGCCGTTGCCATTGTGATTTTGGCATTGCTGCTGCGCAAACTTTCGGGAGGCAATGACGTTGATCCGGTCATTTCCGGGGAAGCCACAGAAATTTATGATGATATTCCGGTCGCTCCCCAGTTCTCGAATCACGTGTATGGATGGTTGGAGATGTTGGATGCTGATGGGAGCCAGGAACAGATCACGATCACCAACATGCGAATCGGGAGGGGGAATGACAATGATTTGGTGTTGCGCAACGACAGTGTTTCCAATAGCCACTGCGTGATCAATCAGAGTCGAGATGGCAGTTGGTCCGTAACGGATCTGGACTCAGGAAACGGAATTTACGTGAACGGAAAGCGAGTGGAGCAGTCGGCATTGCGCGACGGTGACACGTTGGAGCTGGGAGAAGTGAAAATGCGCTTTCGCGTGAATTAGTAAAAGAATGAGGAAGTATGGCAAACCGTAAGGTCTACATTGTTGGTCGAAAGAACCATACGAAACCCTGCGACATTAGCGTGCCGGAGGATCAGGATGCTGTGAGTCGACAGCATTTGGAGATTACGGATACAGGGGGAAGAGATTTTCTGGTCGTGGACATCAGTGGCCAGAACGGAACGGAAATTTGGGAGAATGGGGATTGGGTGCCAATCAATCAGGGGAATGTCAGGCGAGATACTCCGTTGCGCCTCGGGCAGCAGTACCAGACGTCTGTGGGGGATCTGCTTGACCTGATTGCTCCTCCGTTGCACTCACCGGAAGATCCGCCTGCCGCACCGCCTGAACCGGAACCTCCGGCCCAGCCTTCACCTGCTCCACGGCAGGGTGGTGGTGCATACCTGGATCCAGAAACGGGAGAAATTATTCGGCGATGAATGATCAGTCAGACAGCGTTTTTGATGCGCAGCGCTTGGTTGTGGGGCTCATTGCCTTCTTGGTCGGGGTGGCGATCATCGTAACCTTGAATATGATTCCTCCGATTCAGATAAAAGGCGAGGATGCGAGCGGTGAATACACGAAGGTGGATTTTTCCCAGATCCTCATCAACCGCCGCGTTGAGGATGGAAAAGAGGAATACGGATATTTTTCAGTTCAGGCCTTCATGTGGATTGCCCTTTGTTTGGGGCTTGGTGAATTGTGGTTGCGGCATCGGGCCGCTTCGAAAGAAAAGCATCAACTGAGTCTGGAATTTTTGCCGGAAGACGAACAAACGATTCTCACTCACGAGGACCTCACTCCAATCTACAAACGGGTCAACAAAGCGAATCAAAGCTATTTTCTCCCCAAATTGATTCGGAGAACCATCATCCAATTCCGGAAATCGGATTCCGTTGATCAAGCCAACAACTTGCTGAATTCCAACCTGGAACTCTGCCTTCACGAACTGGATTTGCGCTATAACCTCATTCGTTACGTGGTTTGGGTAATCCCCACCATGGGATTTATTGGAACTGTGATTGGGATTGCAGATGCGTTGGCTTTTGCGGGCAGAGACGGGATCGATCCGGATAATCTTCTGGGACCGACCACGGCGCGATTGGGCGTTGCTTTTTATACCACCTTGGTTGCCCTGGTCATGAGCGGAGTCCTGATGTTGGTGATGAACTTCGTGCAAGGCGGAGAGGAGCGTTCGCTCAACCGTGCCGGCCAATACACGTTTGATAATTTGATTAACCGACTTCTTGAAAAAAAAGCCCGCTAGGGCGGAACTCAACCTATACTAAGTAATGAGCAACGATGACACGACTCGAATTATTCGTAGACGCCCAAGCGATGCGGACTATCAAGAACAGAGCCAGGAGATCAGGAGAACCAGTAGCGATGATCCGGAAGCAACCCGAATTGTTGAGCGCTCAGGCATCCAGGATGACAACACCTCAGTGATCAATCAGCCTGCTTCGCAGGGTGGGCCGGGATCGAATTCTGGAGCTGACAGCGACAAGACGCGTTTGGTTAGGCCTGTGGCGGCAGGTGGTATCGAGCCCGCACCAGGAATTGCTCCTGCAGGCGGCGTTGCACAGGGCAATCCCCAAGCTCCCGGTGAAATCGAAGACCCGGTTGTTGGCTGGGTTGTCATTGTTGCGGGACCAGGCCGTGGCAGCGCCTTGACTTTGGGTTATGGCATGAATCAAATCGGTCGTAATCCTGACAACCGCGTTCCGTTGCCGTTTGGTGATCAGGAAGTTTCGCGAAGTGCCCACGCGATTATTACCTATGATCCGCGCAGTCGAAAATATTTCGTTCAACCGAACACCCAAGGCAGCAACCTCACCTACCTGGGCGCCGAGCAAAGCCCGGTTTTGACTCCTGTTGAGCTTGCTGGCGGAGAATTGATTCGAATTGGAGGGACCACCCTCAAGTTTGTTCCTCTGTGTGGCGAACAATTTGACTGGAGTGACAATACCCTCGTCTAATGGAGCCTGAACGGGATATTGCTGGAAGGCAATCTCAAGGTGATCGTCCCTATCAGGAAGACTACTATCAGGTTGCAATTGAAGATGCGCTCGGAGTTCGGGGCGGAGACCTACTCGTCGTCGTCGCGGATGGGATGGGCGGACATGCGGCCGGAGATATTGCAAGTCGAGTGGCAACGGAAAATTTCCTTCGCGAATTTTCTGAGTCGCTCGACGTCGATACGGTGAGACTATCAAAGGGCTTGCGAGGTGCCAACGAGGCGATTCGCAAGTTGTGCGAAGAAGAGCCCCAAACCTACTCGGGCATGGGCACCACGCTGGTTGCGGCATTCTTGAGGGACAACATGCTGCGTTGGACGAGCATCGGAGATTCCACCCTCTATCATTTCAGCAGAGCTTCCAAGCAATTCAAAAGGCTCAACGATGACCATTCGATGGCGCCAATTTTGGCAGCCCAGGTTGAGCGGGGTGAAATGACGGCTGAGGATGCTGAGAATCACCCGGATCGAAATGTCCTCCGATCAGCGATCATTGGTGAGCCGTTGACGGAAGGCGCTCTTGATCAGGGCAAACCTCCGGTAGAAGTGGAGAAAGGTGACATGATCATTGTGGCTACCGATGGCTTGGATACGCTTCCTTTGGAGAAACTGCGGGCAACGATTGAGATTCATGAAGCATCGGATGCATCCGTTGTCTGTAAGCAACTGATCCAGACAGTGGAATCGCGCCGGAAAGACCGGCAGGACAATATAACCGTCGTTGTCTTTCGGGTTGTATGATTTTCGGCAACCCAAAAAGCAGGGCCAAAGGTGCCCCGCAACCTAAGCTGAGTTCAATTTTGAGACACTAGAAAAATGGCAGAGATGTTTCAACTGGGGCGAAGTTCGAATAACGATATGGTGCTGAACAACGCCTACGTTTCCTCGACTCATGCACGGATGCGCCGTCGGGATGGCATGGTTTATCTTGAAGATGCGGGCAGCTCCAATGGGACGTTCCTCAATTCGCTCAATTCTGAGGTGCGAGATGGATTGGTGGAGGTTCGCCCGGACGACATCTTCTATTTTTCCGAGAATTACCGTCTGCCTGGCAATTTGCTGTTAAAGCGATTTGAGGAATGGGAGCATTCGGGAGGACAGGCGTTGACATCCGGGGCGGGAGGATCCGTCCAGAAGTTCAATGCCGCAAAAATCCGGTTTGGTTCAGGGAGGAACAACGAGGTGATACTTCCGTATTTGAGCGTCCACCCAAATCATGCGGAGCTCAATATTACTCGCGGAGGCGTCCGCTATATTCGTCCCAAAGGTGCACCTGTATATATTAATGGGGTGGCCTACGCGGACGGCAAGATCCAGATCAACCCCAGTGACCTGTTGGAGTTGGGTGGGGTATCCATTTCGTTGAATTTTGATCCGGCGAACCCCGAAAATATTGTCGTGGGGACCGAGAGGGAGGGGATCTACGTCCAGGTTGATCAGCTGACTTTTGAAGTTACTGATCGAAGGACTGGTCAGCCGAAAAAGATTCTTCAAGGTATCGACCTTTGTGTTTTTCCTGGTGAGTTTGTTGGCCTTCTTGGGCCATCGGGTTGTGGAAAGACGACACTCTTGAATGCGCTGAGTGGAAGCGTGCCGGGATTCACGGGTGATGTGCTCTACAATGGTATCGACATGCTGAGCAACCGTCGAAGGTTTGAGTCCCAAATTGGGTATGTACCTCAGGACGATATTATGCATGCGGAGCTGACCGTCCGGGAGGTGCTTTTTTACAATGCCAAGCTTCGGTTGCCAGCTTCGACTTCGAGTGAGGCAATTCACGAGAAGATAGATCAATTGTGCGAGGATCTGGGATTGTGGGATCCGAATGGTAAACTGGACCTAAGGGATGAATTGGTCGGCTCGCCCGAAAAGAAAACGCTCTCCGGTGGCCAAAAGAAGCGGGTAAATCTCGCGATCGAGTTGCTGACCGACCCGCGGGTTTTGTTTCTTGATGAGCCAACCTCCGGCCTTTCCTCGAAAGACACCAGGGTGGTGATGGAAATTCTTCGGAAGCTTGCCGATTCCAAAGGTATCGCCATCATTATCACCATTCATCAGCCTTCGACTCGAGTTTACAAGCTTCTGGATAAGACGATCTATCTCAAAGCTGGGCACCTTTGCTATTTCGGAACCGCCTACCCAGATTCGATCCAATATTTTGTGCCGAATCAACACCATGATGCAGCCGGTCCTGATGGGATCATGGAAAATATTGATGATCTTCCTGAGGAGGACATGGCTCACCGTTACCGTGGTTCATCTCACTATGAGAAAAACGTGGGACAACGGTTTGCTCTTCTCAGCCGAACTCCGCAAGATAAGCCCAAGAACCGGGCTCCGTCGGAACGAGCCTCCGCAGTTACGCAATATTTCCAACTGACCAAACGCTACGTTCAATGCAAACTGCGCGACCGGTCATCTCTCCTCATACTTCTGATTCAGGCTCCCTTGGTGGCGATTTTTCTGGCATTGGCCTTTCGTGACAAAGCAGTCAATCCTCCACTTTTTCTTCTGACCTTTGTCGCAATCTGGTTTGGTACCAACAATTCAGCGCGAGAGTTGGTCGGCGAGGTAAATATCTTCAATCGGGAGGCTCGCTTTGGGCAATCACCGTTGGCGTATTTGATGTCGAAAATTTCCGTCCTGGGCGTGATTGGGTTGGTGCAGTGTGCAATTTTGGTGTTTCTCACCGTTCATTTTCTGGATCTGACGATCAATCCTGTTGCAGGACTTGCAGTGTGTTGGCTTGCCTCAATGATCGGAGTCGGGTTGGGACTGTTGGTAAGTGCGTGGTCGAAGACGGAAGTAACGGCCATTGTCCTTATTCCGATTATTCTGATTCCGTTTATCTTTTTTGGAGGGTTGTTGGCGCAATACGATCGAGCCGGTGTGATGACGAAATCGATTATGGAAGTGATGCCGTCACGTTGGGCTTTTGAAGCGATTTCTCACTTGGAGGCGCTCAATTACGAGGGATATATTGGCCCGCCAACAAGCCGGGATCCGGATGCAAAGGCTCCGCTCGGCAATTTTTCTGAAGAGAAAATCGACGACGTTGATGGAAGTGTTGATAACTATCGAAAAAGCCGAATTGCTCTCAGCCTTTTTCTCTTTTTTCCCTATTTTGGCGGAGCGCTGTTTGCGACCTACTTTCGTCTACGCAAGATGAAGTTGACGGAGTTGGGTTTTCTTCGCAATGGGATCCGTATCCCAAATTTGCGACCCAGTTAGTCTACGGTATTGAGAGGTTTATCAGTTGGCCGAGTCGCGGATTTCATCCCAATAGTCAGCCAGAAAACGCAGGTTCCAGCCGAAATTTTCTGCCACCATCAGGAAAATGAGGACCACGATGGCGAGTACCAAGCACCATATAATGACTCGAAAGGCGACTGGCGTTCGCCCGTCGGAGGATCTTTTGCCAAGACTTTGGTCTATATCATAGTCGTCGGGAACGTTTTGGGTTTTCCGGCGTTCATACCCTGACTTGGCGCCTTTGGAGACAACGGTCAGGGTTTCGAGCGTTTCTGGTGGCAGTTCAGTATTTTCAACCGTTTCGACAATGGGGCGATCGCGCGCATCAATTCGCACAGTCTTCTTGGCTTCCCGCGCCATTCGCTTCATCGGGCGATCCAAACGTCGGCGCCATTCCGAAATCGATTGAGGGCGGTCTCGAGGTTGGATCGCGAGCGCCCAATCAACCGCTTCGAGAAACTCTACTGGATAGCCCTTTCCTTTGATGACGAGTTGGCTCAGCGGGTAATAGGGATCCGGTGCTCCTTTCACGACCCGATCGATGGCTGACGGGATTTTGCCGCCAGTCAGACAGCGATAGATCACGGCCGCAAGCTGATAGATATCGGTCCAGGGGCCAATCTCCCCGGAATGCTCCGGATACTGTTCAATTGGGGCGTAGTATTCCGTGAATGGGACCAGTGATTCGTGGGCTTGATAAAGCCGTTCGTTGACGGCGTGGCGGGCTGCACCAAAATCCAACAACACCGGGAGAAAATTTTCGCCAAGATAGATGTTTCCTGGTTTGATGTCGCAGTGGACGCAATGCTGGTCGTGGGCGACTTTTAACGCGACGAGCAGACCCTGAAAGAGCCTGGCGATGCTTCCGGGAGTAACCTTAAAGTTGCTCGATTTATTGCGAAGATGCTGATGGAGAGGGAGGCCTGATTCATATCGCATAACGATGTAGGCAGTCCCATTCTGTTCGAACCAATCCAGCCCTTTGAGCAGATTGGGGTGATTGAACCCGCAAACCATTCTCGCCTCTCGAACAAAGCGTTCTTTAATATATTCAAAATCTTCCTGATCGCCGGGTTTAGGCGAAACCCAGTTGTCCGGGCTACGTCGTGAGAACTGCTCAGGAAACAATTCCTTGATCGCAACAAGTTCTCCATTTTTCGCCCTTGCGGCGTAGGTAATGGCGTAACCTCCCTGCCCCAAAACACGTTGAACACTGTAGGCTCCAATTTGGGATTTGAGGGGCAATGAAAGGTCGGCTCCCATCAGACAAATTATCGTAAAGGCAGAAACCTCAACCTGACTTCTCCAAGTTTGACTTCAGAATTCTCTTTCAGCTTGATTGCCTGGATTTTACCACCAAGGCGCTCACCATTGACAAAGCTACCGTTTGACGATCCCAAATCTTCCAGATAAAGGCTGGTTTTGCGCAGGAAAACTCGAGCGTGAGGTCTCGAGACGCTACTGTCGTCGAGCTCAATGTCTGCGGATTCGCGTTTGCGACCAATTTTTAATCCGCTGGTGGATTGGGACAATCTCCGATTATCCAATTCAAGGCGGTGGTGCCTCCCGTCGGGGCCATTTCCTTCCAGGACCCAGCGGTTGCGCCCATTGCTTTGCGCGGGCGGCATGCCCCGGCGATTGCCGCCTGATCCGGCGATTTTGGTGTCAGGAGACCTCCGGCCCAACACTTCTCCCCCAGTTCCCAAGGTGAGGGCTTGATCGTTCTGGCTGGGCGCATGGGGAGTTCGGCCATCACCTCGAACCAGGACGGGCCCTCTGGCGCCGGCTGCCGCACGCTGTTTATGGACGACAAGCAGCGTGCCCATGCCACACAGGGCCATAACCAGCACAATGAGGAGTAGAATTTTGGGGTCAGCCAAACTCAATGCGGTGACGGTGTTGCCGCTGATGATTGGGTGAATGTCGTGATCCTTGAATGCACGGGCATCAATGAGTTCCGTGATTCTTCCAGAGAGCCGGAGATTGTTGTAGGTTTTTTCGTCGGCGTTTCCCGCGGTGTTGATGCCAATGACCCGGGTTTTCTCATCAAAAAGGGGGCCACCGCTATTCCCGTGAACGATCGAGGCACTGTGCTTGATGATTTCCAATTCGACTCCGCCGCCACTTCCGGTCGATGCCCTGAGCCAGGAACTGGTTGATACTTGTTCGATGAATCCCGGCTTAATGGACACGTCGAGCGCATCTTCCGTCGTGCTATCGATTTTACGGTGTATGGGAAACTCATCGGCGCTCATGATCTTGTTGAGCAGCGCGATCAAATCCTTAATATCATCATTCTGTCCGGGAAACCCTGCGGCATAAACTCGATCCCCCTTGGGCGGGACTTCCGTTGCCAGGGTTGAAATGGGTCCTCCTTTCATTCCCTTCGCCTTGATGATGGCCATGTCGAGACCTGAGTCGTTGAACAGCACCTCAGCTTTGTAGACCCCCATTTCCTGGGGCGATTCCTTGCGAATGACCAATAGAGTTCCGGCACCTCGAACCACATGATTGTTGGTGACGACATGTCCGTCCCGACTGACGACGAAGCCTGATCCGTGACCGGAATATTTTCCGCTACTCGTGAAAATCGCGACTCGCACCACGACGTCTTCGGCAGTTTTCGCATCCCATCCCAGTGAACTGGATTGAAGAGCGGCCAGTAGCAGGGCGATGAGTAGGTGAAGGCGCTTCATTTGTCTCTCTTAATCGGATTTAACTTTTCGAATCCTTTGCGAATAATGCCCTTTTCCTCGTCTGCCGGTGGTGAGTCCGGCGACATGGGAGGAACCTCGCCGGTGTTCTCTGGCGTCGTTGGCTGATCTGTAGGAGAGGTGGGCGGGGGCGTGGGTTCGACAGGCACCTCTTCAACTGGGGAGGCAGGCTCCACGATAGCTGTGGGGGCATCTGGAGCCGGCTGGATAATATTGGGGATAATCCTTACTTTTGGCTTTCCTGTTGTTGGATCCAGTGCCTTTGGAAGGGGATTTTCACCAGCCTCGCGGATATCTTCGCTTTCGTTCGGAATGGGGGCTTGATCAGCTGGAGAAGTTTTGGGGCCGCCGGAAACCACTTGGGATGCAACGTTTTGGACTGGAGCATCGGGAGGTTGGTTGCCTGGAGAGCTGTCAGGCTTGATCAGATACATTACAAGATAGGTCACCATTCCCGCCAACAGGCAGAACAAGGCAACTGCAGCCCAATGGATTCCTCCCATGAAAAAGGCCGGCCGATTGGCGGCAATGTTGTAGATCGCCAGCGCACTTGTATTGTCGGCTTTCTGGCCGGCTCGACTGACGGCCGCGTGAGCGAGCTTCTTAATCAGTTTGGGAGGCTTTAATTTTCCGGGAACGGAGAGTTGGGCAATGGCTTCTTTTGGCAGGTGTTCCCAGAAGCCGTCAGAACAGAGAACAATCACTTCATCACCCTGAATATTTGCGCTCCCAATATCTGGTACTTGATAGTCGGAACCTCCCAGCGACTGAAGCAGTCGACCTTGGTCGGGGTGAGTTCCCATTTCCTCTTCACGAACCTTTCCCTGATCGACGAGGATCTGCACCACGGAATGATCTTTGGTTCGCTTGACCAATTGACCTTTCCGAAACAGGTAGAGTCGAGAATCTCCCGAGTGCCCCCAAACTGCTCTTTTCCCGTTGGCATAGACTGCCACGACGGTTGCCCGCGGTTCGATGCCTGCCTTTTTTCCGGTCGCCGTAATTCGGGCTTGGGCGTGGGCAAAAAAGTCGAGTAAAAACGTTTCGGGGTCGGGTATTTCTCCAGCGGCGGTTTCCCACCGTTTGGTCGCGACGGCGACGATCGCTTCCGATGCCAATCTCCCCCCACTGTGACCGCCTGCGCCATCGGCCAGCACGGCAAAGACTTGGTCCTTGGTTTCATTGCTGAGAACAACGAGGGCGTCCTGTTGTTCGTCCCTTGTGCCAATGTGACTATAATCTGTGCCTAACCAACTCATCAATCAGCCCGGTAGTAGCGTTCGCCTCCACGGTGTTTTGTGAAAAGTTATCATGTTATTTCCCAAGCCTGCCACCAAGAACCCCGCCTTCTCTGGCGTGGCGAGAGAAGGCGGGGAAGATATTCGTGATCGCTACTCCATGACTACATGCGGCTTTCAATCCGGCGAAGATCCGCTTCCAACGAGGAGATATCACCTTGGAGTTGGTTGATTTCTTTGGTGGTTGCGGCCACGAGATCCGGTTTTGACTCCTGCTGAGCGCGTTTTTTCTGCTGCTGCAAGGAACTCAATTGCGACTGTTTGCTCCGCAATTGGGCTTTGAGGCTGGCCTGTTCACTTTGCAAACGGCTGTTCTCCCTGTTGAGCGAACCAAGGGTGCCGCGGAGATCGTCCTGGCGTTGAATTGCCTTGGTCTCGCTCCAGTTCCAGTAGCCGCCTGCTCTTGGATCGCCGGTTGTCTCACATGCGGTGCCGAAGATCAACACACCAGCGATGCCTGTAACTCTTAGAGTATGATAAATCCAATTCATAGGGTGGTTCGTTGTCGTCCTACTCCTCGAAGGTTATACCTTGGAGATTTTCTCCAATTCCTCGAGCTCAGCAATGCTGTTTTCCAGCTGCTTCTTTTGTTGAGCCAGGCTGTTCTTCTTCTGGGTAAGCGTGTTTTTGGATGGACCACTTTCCGCATTTTCCAAAAGCTTGGTCCGTGTGGTCATTTCCGAGTCAACCTCTTTCAGCACGGCGTTTGCGGTTTTGATCTGACCGCGAATCGCAGCACCGTCGGGACTTGACTTAGCAGAGGCGATTTGGCCCCTCAACTTGCTGTTATAGGAAACCAAGGCGGAGTTGAACTTCTGCGCATTGCTGATTTGGCCAGCCAGGTAATCTTCGGTTGCCGTGTAGCTCCGCTTTTTCTCTACCGTTTGCGTGCCTTTCTGTGTTCCAACTTGATGTCCTGCCACCAGTCCTGCAATACCGCCCCCAATTGCGGCATTACGAATCGCCGTCGAGCTTCCGCCACTCAATGCCGCGATGCCTGCACCCACGGCTGCTCCTGAAATCGCTCCGGCTCCAGCCCATGTGATTTTGGCTTGGCGCATCGTTTTCAGTTCATCCGGGGTCTCTGCGATGTTCGTCGTTTGGCAACTGGATAGGAACAGTGCGGGAATCAGAGCCAGGGCTACAATTCGTATTTTCATTGTGTTTTTGTGTGTGTGTTTTGTTGGTTGGAGAGTTGTTGAGAAAAGTCGTCCATTATTTCTGCAATGCAGAAAGGCCTTTGATTCGTTCCCTGATGGCGTTTGCGTTCACGATCAAACCCGCCTTTTCATCCTTATAAATGGACTTTGCGATTCCAAGAAGTTTCTGTTGAACTTCCGTATTAACCTTGCGCTCAACTCCGGTTTGCTGGATTTGGCTGAGTCTGGCGGCAAAGGCCTGATCCACTTGCGACTCTTCGTATTTCATCAGCTTCGCGACGTCGAGGCGAACGTCCTCGCAGTACTGGATGACCTGATTGTTTCGGGCGGTGAAGGCTTCCTGGAGTTTGGTCTGGTTGGCCCGAAATTCCGCTTCGCTCATATCCGGATCACGAAGGTTCATCTGCGGTTGGATCGACGCTCGAATGATTCGGTCCGCATACCAGGCATCCCACAGTCGGCGGTCCACAGCGGTCACGTAGTCGACCAACTCATCGAGTGAAACTGATTCTACCGGAGGCTTGGTCTCGTCCGGCGGTTTTGGAGGAGTCGGTGGGAGGATGATCGGGGATTCGGTTTGCTTGTCCGGTTCTTCCTCGGAAACGTCGGGCTTGCTGTCGTCCTCGGGAATTGGGTTGGGTGGTGGAGCCCCAGTGTCATTTCCGCCTGTACCGTCGTCAATGGGACCGGATGAATCATTGTCGGATTCGCTGCTATCGAAGAACGCGATGAGATCGGGGGAATATTGGCGCAGCGCCACAAATCCTCCCAAGCCGAGAAACAGTGCTGATCCCAGAAACAAGGCGGCGATGAGACCTGTGCGTGATTTCCTGGGTTCGGAAACCGCTGAAGAGGGGCGAGGTTGAGTCAAGACCGTTTCTTCTGTGGATCTTCTCACAGGCCTCGACGGGGCGCGACTGCCTCCGGCCACCACGGTTTCTGAAAAGTGATCGGTGGGGATTGGTGGAGCGCCTCCCGAAACCGTGAAGTGGTCGACCCATTGAGCAATGGTTTGCGGTCGCCGTTCCTCGGACTGTTCCAAGGCCCAGTCAACACAGGTCAAGAACGCGTGATCAAAGCCCTTGATGCGCTTTTCCGCCAACGGTTCGTAGGTATCGGACCGAATCCGGGTCGTCGCGTCAGGTGGGGCATCGCCAGTGATGACTTTGTGGATGACGGCGGCGAGGGAATAGATATCTGACCACGGCCCCATATTCCCATCGCTGGAGTATTGCTCCAACGGCGCGAATCGGGGCGTGACGATCGCCGTCATGTCCCGGGTTTTGTTGCCAATGGCTTGGCGGGCCGCTCCAAAGTCGAGAAGAATGGGGATGCCCTTGTGATTGATGTAGATATTGTCGGGCTTGATGTCGCGGTGCAGAAATCCGCTTTCGTGGACCAGCTGCAGTCCATTGAGGATCGGGAGAATGTAAGTGTTGATGTCTTCCTGATGAAAGAGCCCTTTCTCCTTTAAAAACGTATTGAGATCAGCTCCCTCTTCATAAGAAGTCACCATGTAGGCGGTGTTTCTCGAGATGAAATAGTCGTGGATATGAATGATGTTAGGATGATCAAATTGGGCGAGTACCCGTGCTTCCTCAATGAAGCGATCCTTGGCCCACTGGAGTGAGGTTTCCTCTGACAGCGTTTTTGCGACGATCTCCTCGGAGTCCCAATCCCGCATCGCAAACTCGCCTGGCATCAACTCCTTGATCGCGACTTTGCGATTGAGCGTATTGTCGATGGCGAGATAGGTGATTCCGAATCCCCCGCTTCCGAGTAACGAAAGAATTTCGTATTTTTCGCCCAAGATGGTGCCTGGAATAAGTGCCTGTCGGTTTTCTAATGCCATTTATTGAAAACTTGAGTCGTTATTCGGGCTGGTAAACCAGTTTCACAGTTCCCAACTGGAGACAATCACCGCCTCCGATTGGCTGAAAACCGTCCTTAGCCGTCAACTTTTTGCCGTTGATTCTGCAACCATTTGCAGAGTTTTCATCACGTAGTGCAATTTCATTATTGTCAGGGGAATAACGGAGGGATGCATGCACTCGAGAAATGCTGGGATGTGGGATAGCTATCTCGACGTGATTGCCTGTCCTGCCGACTTTCAAGCTATCGCCCCTTCCCTGAAAATCGGAAGCAGAAAGTTGAAAAAAGTAGCGTTTTCCTTGCTCGTCCGTGCCCGATAACGAGCCGAGTAATCTTCCGTTGGATTGGTGGTTGGACCTCTGGTTTCCGACCGTGGCTCCCTTCTCTGAAGCCGGGGCAGAAGGGAACTCGCCCGCGATTCGTTGATGAGGCTTTCTGCGTGCGGTCTTTGTTGAGGTCCGATCTCCCAACAGCAACTTGAGCGCGGGAATAACCAATACCACGGCCAAACCGATCATTACAAAGGGCAATGCTTTGGCCCAAGTGGGAGCCGCCTCTTCAGCTGTGGAGGTTTCCGAGCGGGAATTTCCTGGTTCGACTTCACCGGTCGTCTTGGCAGGAATTTCGTTGTAGGGAATGCCTACGGATTCCAGGACTTCGATCAGTTCGCTGACGGCGAGGCCCAGGCCGACTTTTTTGCCCTGTGAGGCCTTGGTTTTGTCATCACGTGCCTCGGCATCGCTGGCGGTATGCACTCCGACAATTTCGTTGGAATCGTTGACCAGAGCGCCTCCGCTATTTCCACTGGCTGTGGGTGCGTTATGCCGAATGATCGTGCACCGGGCATTGTTGTCGCGTCCCCAATTTGATTGAATCCTGACATCCTCCACATTTCCGCGGATCACGGAGGGCCGGACGAAATTCACGTAACCGTCTTTCAGTGGCAAGTCGCGGAACCCGGATTCCAGCAACGCATTGACGAAAAAATCCTTTTCCTGTTGGGCATCGGCCATGCCAGGGAATCCGATCGTAATCACTTCGTCGCCAGGGTAAGGATCGTTCTTGGCAAGGCGGATTGGAAGGCCCCCGAGCTCGGGGACCAGCAGGACTGCCAAGTCCTTTTCCCGGCTTTCATACACCACGGCGCCGACTCTCCAGACTTTGACTTTGTTGTCCCGAAGTTGAACCGCAAGAATCCTACCCGGTTTATCGATCATATGCTGATTTGTAACGATATGACCTTGGGAGGAAATGACGAATCCGGAACCTAGCGAAATCATTCCCTTGCCCGTCGTTTCCGCTTCCTCACTCAACACGACAATTCGGACCACTCCATCCTTTATTTGTCGGAAATCGAACCGTGCCCACCCCAGAGCAACCATCCCGATAAAAAGCAGAAGAAATCCCAACCTTCTGAACGCAACGTTCGTGCGTCTGGTCGCTAGCGGTGAATTAACCAAGAATGTTCGCCCCTCCTTTTATCATCATTGGCCTATTGCTAGCCTAGTTGGGTTCTCCTGGTCAAACCAAATTCTGGGTTTTTGACCCGTAGAATGCGACCCTGTTGCGAGGCTGACTTCGTGCTTGACTTTCAGGGCCAAAAATTGAGAGCGTCAAGGGGAGAAAGGTACAGGAGAACATGAGTCAAACCGCTAGATCGCATCGGTTGGCCCTCGCTGAGGGAACGCAATTGAGTCATTACAAGTTGGGCCGAATTCTGGGCTTTGGAGGGTTTGGCATCACCTACGAGGCTAAGGATCTGGAGCTCAAAAGAAAGGTGGCAATCAAAGAGTTGCTCCCGTCTGATTTTGCCACCCGCGATGGAGTGAGGGTGGCGCCGAAAACCCAGGCTGATGTTGATACCTTTCAATGGGCGCTACAGCGATTTATGGAGGAGGGGCGCATCCTTGCCGCCTGCGACCACGAGTCCATTGTCTGCGTTCATGAAATTTTCCAGGCGAATGGCACCGGCTACATGGTAACGGACTTCCTCGACGGTGAGAGTTTGGGAGACTGGTTGGAAAAATTGGACCGGACTCCTTCGGAGGATGAACTCTGGACCATTCTCAGCAAGCTCATGGAAGGATTGGAAGTTGTGCATGAGAATGGCTATCTGCATCGCGACATCAAGCCGGAGAACATCATCATCACGCGCGATGGCAGTCCGGTGTTGATCGATTTTGGGAGTGCGAGACTGGCGGTGGGCGGAAAGACCCGGGCGATGACCGCTGTCCTGACACCTGCTTATGCCCCGTTCGAGCAGTATCATGAGAGCGGGAATCAGGGACCCTGGACGGACATTTATTCGCTGGGTGCGGTCATGTATCGGGCGATGGTTGGCAAGGCTCCTCCGGAAGCTGCCGGCCGGACAAAAGCGGTCGATCCGTTGAACTTTCAGAACTTGGACCTGGGGGATTTTTCGAGCGGTTTCGTTGACGGCGTCGATGTCGCCCTATCTTTCGAAGAAACCCATCGCCCTCAAACTGTGGGGGAATGGCGGGAATGTTTCGAGAATGCCCGGAAACGACGAA
>TARA_R110002096_G_scaffold64465_8_pt1 | contig 25273 bp, 19 predicted proteins | sample TARA_R110002096 | Tara Oceans TARA_R110002096 (sample SAMEA4397295) | marine metagenome | biome: Polar Biome; feature: [DCM] deep chlorophyll maximum layer (ENVO:01000326); material: water (ENVO:00002006), including particulate matter (ENVO:01000060) such as... | depth 35 m
GGTCCGCCATGCCGCCTGCTTCTGGCCGGTTCCTTCAATGGCATCGGTCAGCCAGTCCTGGGGATATTCCGCCTGAATGACCTGAATTTTTCCCAGATCGCCATTCGACACCATCGCCTTGGCATGACGGATCAGCGGATAACCGGAATAATTATGCGTCAGCACGAACAGCCGGCCGGTGCTCTCCACCAGTTTGGCCAGTTCTCTGGCATCTTCAATGGTGGTGGTCATCGGCTTGTCGCAGATGACATGAATGCCGGCCTCCAGAAACGCCTTGGCCACGGGAAAGTGCATGTTGTTCGGCGTCACGATCGCAACCGCCTCGATGCCGTTTTCCCGGGACGCTTCCGCTTTGGCCATCTCGGTAAAATCACCATAGGCACGATCAGAGCTGACGCCCAGTTCCTCAGCTGAATCTCTGGATTTTTCGGGTGTCGAGGAAAACGCGCCAGCGACCAGTTCAAAATGATCATCCATGCGCGCGGCAATTCGGTGAACGCCGCCGATGAAGGCACCCTGCCCGCCACCAACCATGCCGTATTTGATCTTTTTCATGAGGCTCTCTTACACGTATCGGTTGACGATATTTTCCAGATATTCCTGGCGACCGGATTTCGGTTCCGGGTTGATGCCGGCAGAATGCACCCACTGGGCAATGTCTTCAAGCTTGTAGGTTCCATCCAGCATTTTCTGTGCTTCGGAATGGTTCCAGCCAGCGTAACGGTCCTCCACGAAGCCGTCCAGCACGCCCTCTTCCAGCATCGCCGCTGCCGCTTTTAACGAGCGCGCCAGAACGTCAATGCCGCCAATATGCGAGACAATCAGATCGGCTGGATCCAGCGACTGGCGGCGCAGCTTGCTGTCAAAGTTGAAGCCGCCTTTGGTCAGGCCGCCGCCTTTCAGAATGTAATACAGCGCCAGCGCCATTTCCGGCACATTATTGGGGAACTGATCGGTGTCCCAGCCGGACTGATAATCATTGCGGTTGGCATCCACGGAGCCGAAAATCCCCAGCGCCAGCGCTGTACAGATTTCATGCTCGAAGGAATGGTTGGCGAGAACCGCATGGCCAACCTCGATATTGACCTGCACTTCATCTTCCAGACCATGCGCCTTCAACAGCCCGTAGACCGTGGCCACATCGAAATCATATTGATGTTTGGTCGGCTCCTGAGGTTTCGGTTCAATCAGGATGGCGCCTTTGAAACCGATTTTGTGTTTATAATCAACGACCATGCTGAGAAAGCGGCCAAGTTGATTCAACTCCCGTTTCATGTCGGTGTTGAGCACCGTCTCATAGCCTTCGCGGCCGCCCCACAACACATAATTCTGTCCGCCAAGCTGATGCGTTACATCCATGGCGTGTTTGACCTGTGCCGCCGCATAGCCGAATACGGCGGGATCCGGGTTGGTCGCGCCACCGGACATGAAGCGCTTGTTGGAAAACAGATTTGCCGTGCCCCACAACAGGCGGGTCTTCGAGGTTTCCATTTTCGCCGCAAAAATCTCGGCAATGGCGCTGACATTGCTGTTGCTCTGCTCCAGCGTATCGCCTTCCGGCGCGATATCGCGATCATGAAAACAGAAAAACGGCGCACCGAGAATATCGAACATTTCAAACGCCACATCAGCTTTCAGCCGTGCGGCATCCATGCTCTCGCCAAACCATGGGCGATCAAAAGTCTGTCCGCCAAACGGATCTCCGCCAGGCCAGCAGAAGCTGTGCCAATAGGCCACTGCGACGCGCAAATGATCTTCCATGGATTTGCCCATGATCATTTCACCGGGATTGTAATGACGGTAAGCGAATTCGTTTTCGCTGTCCGGACCCTCATACTGAACCGGCGCAATATCGCCGAAAAAACCTGTGCTCATGTGTTGTTCCTCACGCGTTTAGCAATGGTTTGAGCGCCGGGTAAAGCGCACGATAGCTCTGATATTTGTCCTGATAGGCGGCTGTCAGGCGGGCATCCGGCGAAATCGTTTCGACAATTCGTGGCTGGCTGCAGACCTGCGCCGGATCTGCGCCGGTTGCGGCCATCAATCCGAGCCGCGCGGCACCAAAGCCGCCGCCGAAATCACCAGCTTCCGGGACATGCAGTTCAATGTTCAAGGCAGTCGCCAGAATACTCAACAGAGCTTTGCTGCGTGCACCGCCCCCGGCCACCAGAGCGCTGTCGACACGAGACCCGGCATCAGACAGGACACGCAGACTGTCGCAGAAGGCAAAGGCAATTCCTTCCAGCACCATCTGTGTCAGAACTTTCTTGTCGGTGCTGTGGTCCAGCCCGATAAAGGCACCGCGGGCAGAGGCGTCATTATGCGGCGTGCGCTCCCCGGAGAGATAGGGCAGAAACAATCCCCGCGCCGGGCCGGACAAGGGTCCCTCCAGCGCTGCCGTCAGGTCTGGGGCCGGTGTTCCGGTGGTCAATGAGAGCCATGTCAGACTGTCCATAGCCGACAGGATGACGCCCATCTGATGCCATGTGTCGGGAATTGCATGGCAGAAGGCATGAACCGCGCCTTCCGTGTTTGGTGAGAACCTGTCATTGCTGACAAAGACCACACCGGACGTTCCGAGCGAGACAAAGGCCGAACCGGGCACAACAGTGCCAAGGCCACAAGCGGATGCGGCATTGTCGCCACCGCCGCCGGCCACGACAATTGGTCCCTTCAGGGCCCACTCATCGCGCAATTCCTGGCGCAGATGACCGGAGTTCTCGCTGCCCTCCACCAACCGTGGCATGTGGTCCATGGTCAGTCCGGTCGCTTCCACCAATTCAGGGGACCAGTCGCGTTTCGCCACATCCAGCCAGGCAGTGCCGGAGGCATCGGACATTTCAGAGGCAAATTCGCCGGTCAGCCACAACCGCACATAATCCTTGGGCAGCAGCACTTTGTAGATGGCTTCGAATATCTTCGGCTCATGCTTGGCAACCCAGGCCAGTTTGGGCGCGGTAAAGCCGGCCATGACGATGTTTCCGGCAATGCCGCGAAAATCGGCTTTGGCTTCCAATTCAACACATTCCTGCGCCGAACGTCCGTCATTCCACAGGATGCAGGGCCGCAGAGGTTTGTGATCGGAGCCGATCAGCGTCGCGCCATGCATATGGCCGGACAGGCCGATCCCGAGCAGCCGTGACAGCGCCTCGGGCCGGGCAGCCTTGACCTTTGCCACGGCCTGCCGCGTTGCCGTAATCCAGCTGTCCGGGTCCTGCTCCGACCAGCCGGGTTGCGGACGCGAGACTTCCATCGGTGCGGTTTCGCTGGCAAGAATCGACTGGTCGGCAGCGATCAGCACTGCCTTGACCGCCGATGTGCCGATATCCAGACCAAGGTAAGTCGGCGCAACGCCCGCACCCGCCTCTTTCTTTGGGCTGTTCTGTGTGCCTTCCGGCATGTGCGGCGCCTCCCCTCAACGATTTCGCGGCCATCAGCGTATGTGCGGGCCACGCCAAGATCAACAGTCAACAGGCCTCTGGTCTTGATGGGTTTCCATCAACCGCGACGGCCGTGCCGGTCAGACCGGATCGATCAGAATAACCCGCAGATCATTGACATTTGTCAGCGTCGGCCCGGTCATCACCAGGCGGTCCAGCGCTTCAAAGAAGCTGTAACTGTCAAAGCCCGTCATATCTTCAATTGCACGCCGGCCAGCCGCCTGCCCCAGAGCGATATCGCCGGGAAGATAGACTGCACCCGCATTGTCCTGCGTGCCGTCAATTCCGTCCGTGTCGCAGGCCAGCGCCGACACGCCCGCCATGTCGTTGGCGGCCATGGCAAAACTCAACAGGAAGGCGGTGTTGCGCCCGCCCCGCCCCGCCGGTCCATTTACAGAAACTGTGGTTTCACCACCGGAAATGAGCGCCACCGGCGGCGCTACGGGCTGGTGGTAGTTGCGCACCTGTTTTGCAATTCCCGACATTACCAGGCCGACATCCTTCGCTTCGCCCTCGATGGCATCACCAAGAATGACAGGTGTATACCCGGCCTGCCGTGCAACATCAGCGGCAGCTTCAAGCGATGCTTGGGGTTTTGCCACCAGAATGGCCTCGGCGGCGGCAAAACAGGTGGCGGCAGAATCCGGCGTTTCAGCTGCTTCTGACGTCAGAAATGCTTTGACGTTGTCTGGCAGATCGATCTTGTAGCGTGCAAGAATAGCCACTGCGTCCGCTGCGCTCGATGGATCAGCAATGGTCGGGCCGGAGGCAATGGTGCCGAAATCATCGCCCGGCACATCAGAAATGCCCAGTGTGACCAATCTGGCCGGATAGGCCGCTTCTGCCAGACGGCCGCCCTTAATGGCGGACAGATGCTTGCGGACGACGTTCATTTCATGGATGGTGGCGCCGCATCTCAGCAGCGCCTTGTTGACGGTCTGCTTGTCGTCCAGACCGAGCCCCTCTCCCGGCAGCGGCAGCAGCGCAGAGCCGCCGCCCGAGACCAGAAACAACACCAGATCGCCTTCCTCTGCGGCACTGGCAAGCGCCAGAATGCGCGCCGCGGCGGCCATGCCATTGGCGTCCGGAACCGGATGATTGGCTTCAACGATTTCGACATGCCGGCACGCCACACCAGCGCCATACTGGGTGACAATCAGGCCATCCGGGATCAGTCCCCATGTGTTGAGAATATGGTTTTCGGCCGCCCGCGCCATTGCCGCGGAGGCCTTGCCCGCCCCCAGGATGATGACCCGGCCGGAAGGTTTTTGCGGCATGAAGGGCGGCACCACCAGATCCGGGTTAGCGGCTGCGACCGCCGCCTCAAACATCTGTCGCAGCAGGGTTTCGGCCGGGCTCATGCTGAGGTCTTGCCGTCCGATTGTGGACCCAACACAATGACGGGCGTGTATTTCCCGACCCGTTCATAAAGGTCAATCACGTCCTGGTTCCACATCCGGATACAGCCGCTGGAGACGGATTTGCCGATCGATGCCGGCTCCGGCGTGCCATGAATGCGGTAGAGCGTATCGACATCACCTTCAAACAGGTACAGCGCACGCGCGCCAAGGGGATTGTTCGGACCGCCTGCCATGCCTTCTGGCCCGTATCGCTGTAACTCCGGCCGGCGTTCAATCATTTCTGCCGGGGGACGCCAGCTCGGCCAGCGGCGTTTGCCGGCAATATAGGCCCGGCCGGACCAGGCCATCCCGGCTTTGCCAACGCCTACGCCGTAGCGCATCGCATAATTGTTTTCATGAACGAGATAGAGATAATGATTGGCCGGATCGACCACCACGGTGCCGGGTTTTTCCTTAGTCTCGTAGCGCACAACCTGCCGAAGAAGACGCCTGTCTGCGGTTTTGGCCACTTCCAGAGCCTGCAGCGGAAACTCTTCTTCCGGCCGCGACCCGTAGGCAGCAGCGTAAAAATCATCATCCAGCAATCCGACATCCAGTCCGTCAGGCGTACATGCCGCCAGCAAAACAGCGGCGCTGCCCAACAAAAGGCTGCGGCGCGACAGGAAAAGCGATGCGGGCGTTGGAAATAAAGTCATCTGATACCTGTGATCTGATCTGCATTCCCGGTTTACGCAAGCCGGAGGCCGGTGACAAGAAAAACAGGCGGGAGTGCCGGTTCAACCGCGCATTTGCTGGTGATTTTCCAGCAGAATAGCGGTGATGCGCCTGATGCCGGAACCCGGTTTGCGCTATTGGCACTGGACAATCTGAAAAAAATTTGTCCAAATGGTAAAATATTTTGGCAAGGGAGAGCCCAGATGGCAGATCACGCACAGGCACCAGACATCAAGGCCGGGCGGCTTGAGGCTGAGGATTATGTCAAAAATTTCTCGGACGCCTATCCGCTTCTGACAAAGCGCGAGGCCTTCGTTGAATCCGAGCGCTGCTATTTCTGCTATGACGCGCCCTGCGTCCAGGCCTGTCCGACTTCCATCGATATTCCGCAATTCATTCGTCAGATTGCCACCGACAATCCGGATGGCTCAGCCAAGACGATTTTCGAGCAGAACATTCTCGGCGGCATGTGTGCGCGAGTCTGCCCAACCGAACAATTATGTGAAGAAGTCTGTGTTCGCGAAGTGGCTGAAGGAAAGCCGGTCAAGATCGGCCAGCTCCAGCGCTACGCGACCGATCATTACATGGCTCACAAGGAGCAGCCCTTCAAACGGGCGGCAGCCACCGGCAAGAAAGTGGCTGTGGTCGGTGCCGGTCCGGCAGGCCTGTCCTGCGCGCACCGCCTCGCCAGCCATGGCCATGATGTGGTGCTGTTCGACGCCAGGGAAAAAGCCGGCGGTCTCAATGAATATGGCATCGCCGCTTACAAGACCACGCAGAATTTTGCCCAGAAAGAAGTGGATTTCGTGCTCGGCATTGGCGGCATCACGCTTGAAACCGGCAAGGTGCTGGGCCGCGACATTTCACTGGCGGATTTGCGCAACGACTATGACGCGGTCTTTCTGGGGGCCGGCCTTGGCGGCGTCAATGCGCTTGGCCTAGAAGGTGAAGATGCCGAAGGTGTGATGGATGCGGTCAGCTATATTGCGGATCTGCGCCAGGCCGATCAGTTGCAGGCTTTGCCTGTCGGCCGCAAGATTGTCGTCATTGGCGGAGGCATGACCGCCACCGATATTGCCAATCAGACCAAACGGCTGGGGGCCGACGAAGTTACGATTGTCTACCGCCGTGGTCATGAGCGCATGAATGCCAGCGCCAAAGAGCAGAAATTTGCCCAGACAACTGGCGTCACCATCCGCACCTATGCAGCGCCGAAAAAACTCGTCGCCAACGGCTCCGTCAGCGCCATCACCTTTGAAACGATGCGCGATGACAATGGCAGGCTGACCGGGACCGGCGAGACCTTCACTCTGGAAGCGGATATGGTGTTCAAGGCCATCGGTCAGAACCTGCAAAATGCGGATCTGGCTTCTGAACTGAACCAGATCGCCCTGGAAAATGGCCGCATCAAAGTCGATGAAAACCGCAAGACCAGCCTGCCCGATGTGTGGGCCGGCGGCGATTGCGTATCCGATGGCAGCGATCTGACCGTCATCGCGGTAGAGGACGGCAAGATTGCCGCGGAACACATCAACACAGTCCTGAAAGCATAGGGAGACAGACCCATGGCAGATCTTCGCAGCAATTTTGTCGGTATCAAATCCCCGAACCCGTTCTGGCTGGCCTCGGCACCGCCAACCGACAAAGCCTACAATGTAGTGCGGGCTTTCAAGGCCGGCTGGGGTGGCGTCGTCTGGAAAACACTTGGCGAAGACCCTCCCATCGTCAATGTCAATGGTCCGCGCTATGGCGCGATCTGGTCGAATGACCGGCGCCTGATCGGGCTCAACAATATCGAACTGATTACCGACCGGCCGCTGGAGATCAATCTGCGCGAGATCAAGCAGGTAAAACGCGACTGGCCGGACCGGGCCATGGTTGTCTCGCTGATGGTGCCCTGCGAAGAGCATTTCTGGATCGATATCCTGAAACAGGTCGAAGACACGGAAGCCGACGGAATTGAACTGAATTTCGGCTGCCCGCACGGCATGTCAGAGCGCGGCATGGGGGCCGCTGTCGGCCAGGTTCCCGAATATGTGGAAATGGTGACACGCTGGTGCAAGCAGCACTCGAACATGCCGGTGATTGTGAAGCTGACGCCGAATATCTCGGATATAAGAGGCCCGGCTCGCGCGGCGCACAATGGCGGTGCTGACGCCGTGTCGCTGATCAACACCATAACCTCGATCATGAGCATCAATCTCGACACATTTGCGCCGGAGCCGACGATTGACGGCAAGGGAACCCATGGTGGTTATTGCGGCCCGGCGGTCAAACCGATTGCGCTGAACATGGTGTCGAAAATCGCCACCGATCCCGAAACACCGGGTTTGCCGATTTCCGGTATTGGCGGCGTCACCACTTGGCGCGATGCGGCGGAATTTCTGGCGCTTGGCTGTGGCAATGTTCAGGTCTGCACAGCCGCCATGACCTATGGCTTCAAGATTGTCGAAGACATGATCGACGGTCTGTCCGACTATATGGACGAAAAGGGCTTTTCCGACGTTGAGGAGATTGTCGGCAAGGCTGTGCCGAATGTCACGGATTGGCAGTATCTCAATCTCAACTACATCTCCAAGGCGGTCATCAACCAGGATTTGTGCATCAAATGCGGTCGCTGCCATATTGCCTGCGAAGACACGTCACATCAGGCCATCACCTCGATGCTCGACGGCGAGCGGCACTTTGAAGTGATCGACGAGGAATGCGTCGGCTGCAATCTGTGCGTCAATGTCTGTCCGGTCGAGGACTGCATCACTATGGAAGAAATGACGACGGGCATTGATCCACGCACCAAGACGCCGATCTCCTCGGACTATGCCAACTGGACCACACATGTGAACAACCCCTCGTCGCCGAATTTCATCCCGGCAAAGGCGGTTGAACCGGCGGAATAACAAAAGGGCAAAGCAGCGTGTCACCGGCGGTCTGAAATTCCGCAGCGGCGGCTCATTCATTTCAGTTGAACAATTGGCCCGTACCGGTTTGCAGAAAACTGTCCAACGGAATATCTTCCTGCTTGAGGAAGCCGTTTTGCGGCAGGCTGCCATTGCGCACCATTTCAATGACTGCAACGACCGACGCGGAAGTTGTCCAGGCAATGGCGGTGCGCTGTTTTCCGGCGATTTCGATGGGCCGGTAGGTGCGGACAAATTCCGAGCGCCGCAGCGCGCCGGAAACCAGGCCTTCAGCGGCGATATGCACATAGACCACATCCTCATCGACCGGCGGTTTGGCATTGGTCAGAATCTCGCCGGCAATATCGCGGCGCTCACGCATCAGCAATTCATGGAAAAAGAAATTCATCAATTGCACATGGCCCGGATAACGCATCGATTTATAGTCGAGATTGGCGATGCGGCCATGATAGGTTTCACACATGGTGCCAAGCCCGCCGGAGGTGGTGAATGCCTCCAGCTTGACGCCGTCAATATACAGCGTTTCCAGCCATTCCATCGCCGAAACCAGTTTGCGCTCGCCATCTTCAATGACCTCACAATCATTGAGATATTCGTTGACGACGCCTTCCGGCGACCAGTTGAAGGCGTAGCCCATCAGACCTGTGGGGTTTTGCGGCAATGCACCGACACGCATGCGCAACGAGCGGCATTCATCGAATCCGGCCACCAGCGATGCCCCGACAATGCCGACAAAACCTGGCGCCAGGCCGCATTGCGGCGCCATCAGGCTGTTGCCCTGGGCACTCAATTCGCGAATGAACCCGGTCGTTGAGACATCCTCTGTCAGATCGAAATAGTGAATGCCGGCCTGGTGGGCGGCGGCGGCAACCATCGCGTTGAGATGATAGGGCAGACAGGACAGCACAGCATCATGATCGGCGCATAGGGTTTTCAAAACATCAGGAGACGAAATGTCGTCACTCAAAACCGGAATGTCATGAAGCGCTTTTGCCGCCTGGTCAAAACCGGTGACCTGCAATCCCGCTTCACGCAGCAGAACGGCTGCCAGCGAGCCGATCTTGCCAAGACCCAATACCGCAATTGTCTTCATGTCAGGTCCTTGTGTGAACAGTTCTGCGGCTACTAGTGATACACCGGCTTACGATCTTGGCAACAGTCCCTTCATCAGCACTGTTTCAAGTGTGTCTTCGGCATCGCGATAGGTTTCGTCACGTCCCGCATCGCCCAGAAGCGCGGAAATCTGAACCTCGAAATCGGCATAGTGCTGGGTCGTAGCCCAGAGCATGAAAATCAGATGATGCGGATCAATCGGGTTGAGCTTTCCCGTCTCGCACCAGTGCCGGATCACCGCCGCCTTTTCTTCGACCAGAGCTTTCAGATGTCCCTTCAGAACATCGGCGAGCAGCGGTGCGCCGTGGAGAATTTCATTGGCATAAAGCCGCGAATCCTCAGGCCGTTCCTTCGACAGCGCCAGTTTGGCGCGCATGTAGCTGAGAATCTGTTCTGCCGGATCGCCGTCAGGATCGAGTTGCTCCAACGGTTCCAGCCAGCGCTCCAGAACCAGTTCCAGCACTGCGATGTACAGAACCTTCTTGGTTTTGAAATAATACAGCAGATTGGGTTTGGTCATACCGGCGGCTTCGGCAAGCTGGTCGACTGTTGCGCCGCGAAAGCCGGTCGAGGCAAAAACGCCCAGTGCGCCGTCAAGAATACGTTCCTGATTGCGGATCTGAATACGGGTCGGCTTGCGGGACCCGCCTGCGGCCCGCTGGCCCGGTCTGGTTTCACCAAAATCCATATTCGCTCATGCCTGCTTCGCTGGAGATGCCGCATCGATGGTTTTCATGCCACCCGCCTGTTTGCGGAGTTGCCTTTGAAATGACCCAACGGAAAGGGGTTGTGGGCTTTTCCGTTTGTGTCTAACGTCTCGTTTGACCAATTGGTCAGGAATTCTGTTTTCACCTAACGGCGTGGCCGCGTGAATGTCAAATACACTTCCGCCGGCAGTTGTTTTTTGAAGATCGCACTTGTTTTTGAGGAACAGTGTCTGCGTGGATGTGAATGGCCGGGAGTGCAACGACATCATGAATATTCAGCCGCCACACAAGAATAACAGCCTTGAAGCATTCTGGATGCCGTTCACGGCAAACCGGCAGTTCAAGGAAGCCCCGCGCATGTTCGTCGGGGCAAAGGACATGCATTACACCACCTCTGATGGCCGCAGCGTCATGGATGGCACTGCCGGATTATGGTGCGTGAATGCAGGCCACTGCCGCCCCAAAATCACCGAAGCCATTCAGAAGCAGGCGGCTGAGCTGGATTATGCGCCCGCATTTCAGATGGGCCACCCGAAAGCATTTGAGCTGGCAGAACGGCTTGTCAGCTACATGCCCGATGATATCAATCATGTGCTCTACACCAATTCCGGCTCTGAATCGGTTGAAACCGCGCTGAAGGTCGCGCTGGCCTATCATCGCACAAAAGGCGATGGCTCGCGGTTCCGCCTGATCGGCCGCGAGCGCGGCTATCATGGCGTCAATTTCGGCGGCATATCCGTCGGCGGTATTGTTGCCAACCGGAAAATGTTCGGCACATTGCTGACCGGTGTCGATCATCTGCCGCACACGCATGATATTGCGCGCAATGCTTTCACCCGCGGCATTCCGGAACATGGTGCTGACCTTGCCAATGAGCTGGAACGGATATGCACACTGCACGATCCCTCAACGGTTGCTGCGGTGATTGTCGAGCCGGTTGCCGGTTCAACCGGGGTGCTGATTCCGCCTGATGGCTATCTGCAGCGGCTGCGCGATATTTGTGACAAATACGGCATATTGCTGATTTTTGACGAAGTCATCACCGGGTTTGGCCGTCTCGGATCGCCGTTCGCGGTTCAGCATTTCGGTGTCACGCCGGATATTGTGATCACCGCCAAAGGTCTCACCAATGGTGTTATTCCGATGGGGGCGGTATTTGTCAAAGATCATATTTACGACGCTTTCATGCAAGGCCCGGAACACATGATCGAGTTCTTCCACGGCTACACCTATTCCGGCAATCCGATGGCCTCGGCAGCCGCTCTGGGCGCTCTTGACACCTATGAGGATGAAGGGCTGTTTCAGCGCGGCCAGGAACTCGGCCCCTATTGGGAAGATGCACTGCATTCACTGAAGGGTCTGCCCCATGTCATCGACATCAGGAATATCGGGCTGATCGGCGCCATTGAGCTTGAGCCCATAGCAGGCGCGCCGACCAAACGCGCCTTCTCCTGCTTTCTGGAAGCCTATGAGCGCAATCTGCTGATCCGCACCACCGGTGATATCATCGCATTGTCGCCACCGCTGATGATCGAAAAATCTCATATTGACGAACTGATCGACACGCTGTCCGGTGTGTTGAAAGACGCAGCTTAAGGAATTTGATGAATGGCACGTGTAGATAATATTATTGGCGGAAAATCCCATGCCAGCCAGAGCGGGCGCACCATGACGCTCTACAATCCGGCAACCGGTGAGCCAAATGGCGAGGTTGGCATGTCAACCGCATCCGAACTCGATATGGCTGTGCAGGCTGCCAAGGCGGCACTGCCGGCCTGGTCCAATCTGCCGCCGCTGAAACGCGCTGCGGTGATGTTCAAATTCAAATATCTGCTGGAACAGAATCTCGACCGGGTAGCCGACGCGATTTCCGCGGAGCATGGCAAGACCCATGATGATGCGCTCGGGGAAGTGCAGCGCGGACTGGAAGTGGTCGATTTCACCTGCGGCATCCCGCACCTGCTGAAAGGCGAGTTTTCGCGCAATGTCGGCCCGGCGATCGACACTTATTCCGACCGCCAGCCACTGGGCATCGTGGCCGGCATCACCCCGTTCAACTTTCCGGCCATGGTGCCGTTGTGGATGTATCCGGTGGCGATTGCCTGCGGCAATTGCTTCATTCTCAAACCGTCTGAAAAAGATCCCTCTGCCGTCAATCTGATCGCTGAATTATTCATCGAAGCCGGATTGCCGGCCGGCGTTCTCAATGTGGTGCATGGTGACAAGGAAGTCGTCGACGCAATTCTGACCCACAAGGACATCAAGGCGGTATCCTTTGTCGGATCGACCCCAATCGCCGAATATGTCTACCACACCGGAACCGCAAACAATAAGCGGGTTCAGGCCCTTGGCGGCGCAAAGAACCATATGGTGATAATGCCCGACGCCGATATCGACAAGGCAGTCGATGCGCTGATGGGTGCTGGATACGGATCTGCCGGCGAGCGTTGCATGGCGATTTCGGTGGCCGTACCGGTCGGCGATGCGATAGCCGACAAGCTGGTGGAAGCGCTGAAGCCGCGCATTGAATCGCTGAAAATCGGACCCTCCACCGACGCTCAGGCGGATATGGGACCATTGGTCACCAAACAGCACATGGATAAGGTCGTCGGCTATATTGATGCGGGCGAAAAAGAAGGCGCCGAACTGGTCGTCGACGGACGCGGATTGAGCCTGCAGGGCTATGAGAACGGCTACTTTGTCGGCGGCACGCTGTTTGACCGCGTGACCACCGATATGTCGATCTACAAGGAAGAGATTTTCGGCCCGGTTCTGTCAGTCGTCCGCGCCGACAGTTTTGAAACCGCGACGAAGATGGTCAATGATCATGAATTCGGCAATGGCACTGCAATCTTCACCCGCGATGGCGATGCTGCGCGCAGCTTTGCCAACAATATCGAGGTTGGCATGGTCGGTATCAACGTGCCGATTCCGGTTCCGGTCGCCTATCATTCCTTCGGCGGCTGGAAACGCTCGCTGTTTGGTGATCATTCGATTTACGGGCCGGAAGGCATTCGCTTCTACACACGGTTGAAAACAGTCACCAGCCGGTGGCCCGATGGCATCAAGGATGGTGCGGTGTTTACGTTCCCGACCATGTAAAATCCGCATTCCGGCAGGTGAACCCAAAACAATTGAGGCAGACATGGCAGCACCAAGTGACAATCTGAAGATCAATGGCGACCGGCTCTGGGACATGCTGATGGAGATGGCCAGGATCGGACCTGGCATTGCCGGCGGTAACAACCGGCAGACCCTGACCGATGAAGATGGTGAAGGCCGTATCCTGTTCCGCAAATGGTGTATCGATGCTGGCCTGACCATGGGTCTGGATCAGATGGGCAACATGTTCATGCGCCGCGAGGGTACTGACCCGGACGCCCTGCCGGTCTATGTCGGCTCGCACCTTGATACCCAGCCGACCGGCGGTAAATATGACGGGGCTCTGGGCGTTCTCGCGGGGCTGGAGATTGTACGCACCCTGAATGATCTCGATCTGAAAACCCGGCGCCCGATTGTGGTCACCAACTGGACCAATGAAGAAGGCACCCGCTTTGCCCCGGCGATGCTGGCATCAGGCGTGTTTGCCGGGATGCACGAGCAGGACTGGGCCTATGAGCGCAAGGACGCCGAGGGGAAAACTTTCGGCGACGAGTTGAAACGGATCGGCTGGCGCGGCGAGGAAGCAGTTGGCGAGCGCAAGATGCACGCCTTCTTTGAACTGCATATCGAGCAAGGCCCGATCCTTGAAGCTGAAGGCAAGGACATTGGCGTGGTGACCCATGGCCAGGGCCTGTCCTGGACCCAGGTGACGATCACCGGCAAGGAAAGCCATACCGGATCCACGCCAATGCCGATGCGCAGGAATGCCGGCCTGGGCATGGCGCGGGTGCTGGAACTGGTCGATGAAATCGCCTGGTCCCACAAGCCTGATGCGGTCGGGGCTGCCGGGCATATCGATGTCTATCCCAACAGCCGCAATGTCATCCCCGGCAAAGTGGTTTTCACGGTCGATCTGCGCTCTCCGAAACTGGCGGTGATTGAAGATATGGTAAAGCGTCTCAAGCAAGGTGCGCAAAAAATCTGCGACGAGATGGGGCTTGGCGTCGAATTTGAACAGGTTGGTGGCTTTGATCCCATCACCTTCGATGAAACCTGTGTCAACGCAGTCCGCAATGCCGCAGAGCGCCTTGGCTACAGCCACCGCGATCTGATTTCCGGGGCCGGCCACGATGCCTGCTGGATCAACCGGGTGGCACCGACAGCTATGGTGATGTGCCCCTGTGTCGATGGCCTGTCGCACAATGAAGCGGAAGATATTTCGCCGGAATGGGCAAAGGCCGGTGCAGATGTGCTGTTTCATGCCGTGGTGGAGACAGCCGAAATTGTCGACTAACCGGCATTCCCAGGCAGGATAGCAGACACGACAGCCCGAGATAAAATTGAGGAGTTCACAATGAGTAAAGTCATTAAAGGCGGGACGATCATCGCCGCTGATCGCACCTATGAGGCCGATGTGCTGATAGAGGGTGAGAGCATTGCCGCCATTGGCGCCGATCTGGAGGGCGACGAGATCATCGATGCCTCGGGCTGTTATGTGATGCCGGGCGGGATTGATCCGCACACCCATCTTGAAATGCCCTTCATGGGCACGCATTCATCTGATGATTTTGATACCGGAACGGCGGCAGCGCTGGCAGGCGGCACCACAATGGTGGTGGATTTCTGTCTGCCGGACCCCTCCGGCGGGCTGATGGAACCATTGCAGCAATGGTATCAGAAGGCAGGCAAGGCGCGCACCGACTATTCCTTCCACATGGCCATCACCGGGTGGAGCGAACAGATTTTCAACGACATGCCGAAAGTGGTCGCCGAGGGCATCAATACGTTCAAGCATTTCATGGCCTATAAGGGCGCTTTGATGGTTGATGATGATGAGATGTTTGCGTCTTTCTCGCGGTGTGCGGAACTCGGCGCAATGCCGCTGGTGCATGCTGAAAATGGCGATGTGGTTGCGCAGATGCAGCAAAGATTGCTGGCTGAAGGCAATAACGGACCGGAAGCGCACAGCTATTCCCGCCCGCCTGAAGTTGAAGGCGAAGCTGCGAACCGCGCCATCATGATTGCCGATCAGGCCGGCGTGCCGCTTTATATTGTTCATGTCTCCTGCGAGCAGGCCCATGAAGCCATCCGCCGGGCACGGCAGAAGGGCATTCGGGTCTATGGCGAGCCGCTGATCCAGCATCTGACACTGGATGAAAGTGAATATTTCAATGCGGACTGGGATTATGCCGCACGCCGCGTCATGTCGCCGCCGTTTCGCGATAAGCTCAATCAGGACGGGCTCTGGGCCGGACTGGCGGCCGGCAGCCTGCAGGTGGTAGCGACCGATCACTGCGCCTTCACCACCGCGCAGAAGCGGTCCGGCATCGGTGATTTCACCAAAATTCCAAACGGCACAGGTGGTCTGGAAGACCGGATGCCGGTGCTGTGGACCAAGGGTGTGCGGACAGGACGGCTGACCATGAATGAATTTGTTGCGGTGACCTCGACCAATATCGCCCGCATCCTCAACATGTATCCCAAAAAGGGTGCCATCATGCCCGGCGCGGATGCCGATATTGTTATCTGGGACCCGGAAGCATCGAAGACAATCAAGGCTGAAAAACAGAAATCAGCTATTGATTACAACGTGTTCGAAGGGTTTGAAGTGACCGGCCTGCCGGTGATGACGCTGAATCGCGGCGAGATCGTTTTCAAGGAAGGCGACGTGACCGGAGAGACGGGGCGTGGCCGTTTCATCAAGCGGGAAGCCAACCCACCGGTCAATCAGGCCCTGTCGAAATGGAAAGAACTGACTTCCCCGCGCAAGGTTGAACGCAGTGGCATACCAGCAGGTGTGTGATTGCAGGGCGGGCGCTGGCGGAGCCAGACAATGTTGGAATTTGCATGAGCAGTGACCCGGCCCTGAGGGAAACGGACGTGACGGGGAAATCTGTCATTCAGATTGACGATCTGTCGCTTACATTTGAAACCAATGACGGCCCGGTCCATGCCCTGTCGCATATTGATCTGTCGATATCGGAAGGCGAGTTCGTGTCGTTCATCGGCCCGTCCGGCTGTGGCAAGACAACCCTGCTGCGCGTCATTGCGGATCTGGAAAAGGCCACGGGCGGCGCAATTACGGTCAACGGCCTGACGCCGGAAGAAGCCCGGCTGCAGCGGGCCTATGGCTATGTCTTTCAGGCCGCAGCGCTGTATCCGTGGCGCACCATCGAGCGCAACATCGCACTTCCGCTGGAAATCATGGGGCTGTCCAAAGACGAGCGGAACAGCCGCATTGCCAAAAATCTGGATCTGGTCAATCTGGCCGGATTTGAGAAAAAGTTTCCCTGGCAACTCTCCGGCGGCATGCAGCAGCGTGCCTCGATTGCCCGTGCTCTGGCAGTTGAGCCAAAACTTCTGTTGATGGATGAACCGTTCGGCGCGCTCGACGAGATTGTGCGCGATCATCTCAATGAGCAATTGCTGAAACTATGGGAAAAAACCGACAAGACTGTGGTGTTTGTCACCCACTCCATTCCGGAGGCAGTATTTCTGTCGACCAAGATTGTGGTGATGTCGCCGCGGCCCGGGCAGGTGCATGATGTGATCGACTGCAATCTGCCACGCCAGCGCAGTCTGAATGTTCGCGAATCTCCGGAATTTCTCGATATCGCACACCGGGTGCGCGAGGGGCTGCGGGCGGGGCATTCCTACGATGACTGATGTGACCGCCCCACCGGTGACCTTGCTGCGCCCTGGCCTGATCAGTCGGGCCCTGTCCGGCACATTTCTTCCGGTTCTGGTGGTTGTGCTTGGCATTATCGCCATCTGGTATGCCGCGACTGTCGGGCTGAATGCGCAATTTCAACGCAGCCTCGATGCCCGTGCCGAGATCAGTCCTTCGACCGTGGAATTTATTGTGTCGACCTTGAATCAGGAGCGGCCGGTTCTGCCCTCTCCGCATCAGGTTGCCGAAAATCTGTGGGACACCACTGTCAACAAGAACATCACGTCAAAGCGCTCGCTGGTCTACCATGCCGGGGTGACACTTGCCCCGACATTGCTGGGCTTTCTGATGGGCACCGGCCTTGGCATTCTGCTGGCCACCATCATCGTCCATGTGGTTTCCATGGAAAAAAGCCTGATGCCGTGGATTATCATGTCCCAGACCATTCCAATTCTCGCCATCGCGCCGATGGTGATTCTGGTTCTCGATGCCGTCGGCATTCGCGGGCTGCTGCCGAAGGCATTGATTTCGACCTATCTGTCGTTCTTTCCGGTGACGGTGGGCATGGTGAAGGGGCTGCGCTCGCCCGACAGGATGCATCTTGATCTGCTGCGCACCTACAATGCCAGCCAATGGCAGACTTTCTGGAAGCTGCGCTGGCCCTATGCCCTGCCCTATCTGTTCACCAGTATGAAGGTCGCGGTCGCGATTTCCCTGATTGGCGCCATTGTTGGCGAATTGCCGACCGGCGCTGTCGCCGGGCTCGGCGCAAGACTGCTGTCGGGATCCTATTATGGCCAGACCGTGCTGATCTGGTCGGCCCTGCTGATGGCGGCATTTTGTGCCGCGATGCTGGTCGCACTGGTCGGCGTTGCCGATAAATGGGTGCGCCGCCGCATGGGCGAAAAAGCGGAGGTGGGCTGATGAGCCAGACGCGCGCCGCATACCAGGTCCCTGCTCTGCCGGAGGAATGGCGTGAGCCGCTGATCTGGCTCACCATACTGGCTGCAATCATCGCGCTGTTCCTGCCGCTGGCATTCCTGGCCGGCGATGATGGCATCCCAAGGCCATTGCGCACGCCCGGCGGTCTTTGTGTACTGCTGATAGCCGGTGCACTGATTTCAATTCGCCTGCAAGGCTGGCTGGGGGATTTATTCCTGTTTCTCGCCGCCCATCTGACAGCAGCGGTTCTGCTGTTCATGCTGCCCGCCTATGCGGCTGCCGCTAGTTGGGGATTCTGGCTGCTATTGACCGGCAGCTGGCTGCTGGCGTGGCAGACAGTAACGCGCATTTCGACCCGCAGCCTGCCGGGTAGGTTGCAGGCCGCACTTGATCTTGGCATCCCCGTTCTGTTTGGCTTCTGGCTTTTGCTGTTGTGGGAAATGATCGTGGTCGGAGCCGGCGTTCCCTATGTTCTGCTGCCGCCGCCCAGTCAGATCGGATTGCGCATCGCAGAATCCCTGCCGGTGCTGTGGGCTGATTTTCAACAAACATTCCTGCTCGGCGTCGTGCCAGGCTATATCATCGGTTGCGGTGCCGGTTTTCTGGTTGCGGTTCTGGTTGACCGGGTGCCGTTTCTGCAGCGCGGTCTCCTGCCCGTTGGCAATATGGCCTCGGCGCTGCCGATCATCGGTGTGGCGCCGATTATGGTGATGTGGTTCGGCTTCGGACCGGCTTCAAAAATCGCCGTCGTCGTCATCATGATTTTCTTCCCGATGCTGGTCAATACAGTTGCCGGGTTCGCCTCGGCCGGCAATATGGAAAAAGACCTGATGCGGACCTATGCGGCGTCTTACGGGCAGACCCTGTTGAAATTGCGCCTGCCCAATGCAATGCCGTTTATTTTCAATGCGTTGAAAATAAACTCCACACTGGCGCTGATTGGTGCAATTGTCGCGGAATTCTTTGGTTCGCCGACGGTTGGCATGGGTTTTCGCATCAGTACGGAATTTGGCCGCTTGAATACGGATTTGGTCTGGGCCACCATTGCAGTTGCGGCACTGGCCGGATCGACGTTCTATGGTTTGATCGCGCTCATAGAGCGCAGAATAACCTTCTGGCATCCTTCGGCACGCGGTCGATGACTTTGAAACGTGATTATTCGCTGAGGAAGCAAAACAGCGCCGCATACGGCGCCACTAACAGGGAGACAACAAATGAAGACATTTTTTAAAGGAGCACTTGCTCTCGGGGTTGCAGCCGGCATGAGCCTTGCTGCATCCGGCAGCTTTGCCGCCGAAAGTGTGACGCTGCAATTGCAATGGGTCACGCAGGCGCAATTTGCCGGTTACTATGTGGCTCTGGAAAAAGGCTTTTACTCGGACGTCGATCTTGATGTCACGATCAAGCCGGGCGCGCCGGATATTTCTCCGCCGCAGGTTCTGGCAGGCGGCGGCGCGGACGTGATGCTGAACTGGATGCCATCAGCGCTGGCAGCGCGTGAGCGCGGTGTGCCAGTGGTCAATATTGCGCAGCCCTTCAAACGATCCGGCCTGATGCTGACCTGCCGCAAGGAAACCGGAATTGAAAGCCCGGAAGACTTCAAGGGCAAGACTATCGGTGTCTGGTTCTTCGGCAATGAATATCCATTCCTGTCATGGATGTCGCAGCTGGGTATTCCAACAGATGGCGGCGCGGAGGGCGTCACCGTTCTGAAACAGGGCTTCAATGTTGACCCGCTTATTCAAAAGCAGGCCGATTGCATTTCGACCATGACCTACAATGAATTTGGCCAGGTTCTGGACGCCGGAATTCCAGAAGACGAACTGGTTGTCTTCAAATATGAAGATCAGGGCGTTTCTACTCTGGAAGATGGCATTTATGCGCTGGAAGGCAAACTGCAAGACCCTGCATTCGTCGACAAAATGGCACGCTTTGTTTCCGCGTCCATGAAGGGCTGGGAATGGGCCAGAGAAAACTCGGATGCGGCGGCGGAAATCGTGCTCGATTACGATGAGACCGGTGCTCAGACCGAAAAACATCAAAAACGCATGATGGGCGAAATCGTCAAGCTTCTCGGCGACAGTGGTGGCAAGCTGGATCCAGCTGACTATCAGCGCACCGTCGACACGCTGCTGGCCGGCGGTTCCGATCCGGTGATTTCCAAAGAACCCGAAGGCGCGTGGACCCATGTGGTGATCGACAAAGCCATGGCGATGTAATCACCAGCGCTTCTGATCTGACGAAGGGCGGTCTGCGGGCCGCCCTTTTTCTTGTGTATGCGCTTTCAAGAATGCCCGGCGGGCGCTTTTTGTCGCCAATCTCTTTGCATCCGGTGCTCTGATCCCACATATAGAGCATCCACAGAGAATCATTCCCGGAAAACAATGGCCGCTCCCCTTCTGACACTGCAAGACGTTCACCTGACCTTTGGCGGCACGCCGCTGCTGGAAGGAGCAGAACTGCTGATCCATGAGGGCGAGCGGATCGCTCTCGTCGGACGCAACGGTTCCGGCAAATCCACCCTGCTGAAAATCGCTGCAGGGCTGGTGGAAGCCGATAAGGGCACGCCGGTCATGCAGTCCGGCACGACCACTCGGTATCTGCCTCAGGAGCCGGATTTTTCCGGCTACGCCACCACTCTGGAATATGTCGAGGCCGGTCTGACCGAAGGCGACGAGAATTACCGCGCCCTGTATCTGCTGGGTGAGTTGGGCCTGGATGGCACGGAAAACCCGGCAACCCTGTCCGGTGGCGAGGGACGCCGCGTTGCATTGGCCCGGGCCATTGCGCCGGAACCCGATATTCTGTTTCTCGATGAGCCGACCAATCACCTTGACCTGCCGACGATTGAATGGCTGGAGCGTGAATTGCAGTCAATGCGGTCCGCCTTTGTGCTGATCAGCCATGACCGCGCCTTTCTGGAACGCCTGACAGGTGCGACTGTCTGGATTGACCGCGGCGTGACCCGGCGCATCAATGAAGGGTTTGCCGGATTTGAGAGCTGGCGCGACAAGGTGCTGGAGGAAGAGGAAACCGAGCGCCACAAGCTGGACCGCAAGATTGTTCGCGAAGAACACTGGTTGCGCTACGGCGTGACCGCACGGCGCAAACGCAATGTCCGGCGTCTCGACGGGCTTCATGCGCTGCGCGACACACGCCGCAATCTGCGCCAGCGCACCGGTTCTGTCGACATGCAGGCAGCAGAGGCGGAAAGCTCCGGCAAGCGCGTCATTGAGGCGACGGAGATTGCCAAATCCTATGATGGACGCAGCGTCGTTTCCAGCTTTTCGGTGCGCATCAACCGCGGCGACCGGATTGGTATTGTCGGGCCGAACGGAGCCGGCAAAACCACCCTTGTAAAACTCCTCACCGGGCAGATCGAGCCGGACAGCGGCAGCATCAAGCTGGGTGCCAATCTGGAAATGCTGACGCTCGACCAGAAACGCGAGCAGCTTGATGACACGCAAAGCCTGAAAGACGTGCTGACCGGCGGTGTTGGCGACATGCTGATGGTCGGAGATCAGCAACGCCATGTTTTCAGTTACATGAAGGATTTCCTGTTCACGCCGGAGCAGGCAGGTACTGCTGTGGGCAAGCTTTCCGGCGGCGAGCGCGCCCGAGCGATGCTTGCCCGCGCTCTGGCAAAGCCGTCCAATCTGCTGGTGCTTGACGAGCCGACCAATGATCTGGATCTCGATACGCTTGATCTGTTGCAGGAATTGATTGCCGACTATTCCGGCACGGTCATTCTGGTCAGCCATGACCGGGATTTTCTCGACCGCACCGTCACCAGCACTCTATCGAGCGAGGGCGACGGCAACTGGCAGGACTATCCCGGCGGCTATTCCGACATGCTGACCCAACGTGGTAAGCGCCCCGAGAGCAAGCCGCAAGGCAAATCAAAAAGCCGCAAAGCCAACAAGCTGGGCGGAACCGCGAAGACCAGAGCCAAGCTCAGTTTCAACCAGCAACATGCCTTGAAAACCCTGCCCGCTGAAATTGACCGGCTGGGCACTAAGATTGCCGCGCTGGAAAGCGTGATGGCGGATCCCAAGCTATTTACCAAGCAGCCGGAGACTTTTGCAAAGACCGTGAAAGAGCTGGAGACGACACAGCAAAAGCTGGCTGAGCATGAGGAAAAATGGCTCGAACTTGAGATGTTGCGCGAGGAAATCGAAACCGGGGATGCTGCCTGATGCAGTGGTCGCCGGAACAGGATCAGGCGCTGTCTCTGGTATCGGAATGGATTACTGACAGCGCCTCCCAGGTGTTTCGCCTGTTCGGCTATGCCGGGACCGGCAAAACCACACTGGCCCGGCATCTGGCCGAAGGTGTCGAAGGCCCGGTGGAATTTGCCGCCTTCACCGGCAAGGCAGCCCAGGTGCTGCGGGAAAAGGGTTGTGATGACGCCGGGACCATCCACAGCCTGATCTACCGGCCCGACGAGGAAACCGGCGCTGACCCGACGTTTACCCTGAATCGCGACAGTCCTGCTGGCAAGGCGGACCTGATCATCATTGATGAATGTTCCATGGTGGATGAAGATCTGGGGCGCGACCTTCTGTCATTCGGCACCAAAGTTCTGGTGCTCGGTGACCCGGCGCAATTGCCGCCGGTCAAGGGCGGCGGTTTTTTTACCGAACATGAACCGGATTTTCTACTGACCGAAGTGCACCGCCAGGCCCGCGACAATCCAATCATCGAAATGTCGATGCGCATCCGCGAAGGCGAGAAGCTGGAGTATGGCCAGTATGGCGAAAGCCAGGTGATCTCGCGCCGCGACATTGATTCAGAACTGATGATGGCTGCGGATCAGGCGCTGGTGGGACGCAATGTCACGCGGATGAATTACAATGCCCGCATGCGCGCGCTGCAATCCTATGACGGCTCGATGCCGCATCCCGAAGAACGGCTGATCTGCCTGCGCAACAACAAGAAAAAGGGCCTGCTGAATGGCAGCCTGTGGGTGGTGGCCAGCGCCAAGGAAGGCCGCGTCGGACTGTATGATCTGCGGCTTCTGCCTGATCCGCCGCCGATCATTCAGGGAGTCAAATCGCGCCAAACCCGGGTGCGGGTGCGGCCTGAGTTCTTTCAGGGTCGAGAATCCGAATTGTCATGGCCGGAACGGCGCAAATCCGACGAGTTCGATTTTGGCTATGTGCTGACAGTGCACAAGGCGCAGGGCTCGCAATGGGACCATGTCGTACTGTTCGATGAAAGCTTTGCCTTCCGCGAGCACCGCGAGCGTTGGCTCTATACAGCCGTCACCCGCGCCGCAAAAACCCTGACGATTGTGCGTTAAAGCGACAGATCCGGCTCTAAATCCGCCCGTCCTGCCGCGCGTGCGGCCGCAATCGCGGTGTTGGCCATCAGCATGGCAATGGTCATCACACCGACACCGCCGGGAACCGGAGTGATCGCCCCGGCAACGCCAAGCGCATCGTCATAATCCACATCCCCGACCAGGCGGGTTTTGCCCGCGCCCTTTTCCGGTGCATCTATGCGGTTGATGCCGACATCAATGATTGTTGCGCCGGGCTTTATCCAGTTGGCTTTGATCATTTCCGGCCGGCCTACTGCGGCCACCAGAAGATCGGCGCTGCGGCACAGCGCCTCAATTTCCCTGGTGCGGCTGTGGGCGATGGTGACGGTACAGCTTTCCTGCAGCAACAACGCCGCCATTGGTTTGCCGACAATATTGGACCGGCCGACGACCACTGCATTGAGCCCGCTGAGGGTCTCGCCAAGCGCCTGTTTTGCCAGCATCAGGCTGCCGGCAGGTGTACAGGGAATCATCGCCCGGCTGCGGTTTCCCGAACTGAGCAAACCGACATTGATGGGGTGAAAGCCGTCAACATCCTTCTCCGGCAGGATGGTTTCAATGATTTTTTCCTCGGAGATGTGTTGCGGCAGCGGCAATTGCACGAGAATGCCATGAATTGCAGTGTCGGCATTGAGACTTTCAACCAGCGCCAGCAGATCGGCCTCGCTGGTGCCGGCATCCAGCCGGTGGGTGCGCGACAGAAACCCGCACTCCTCGGCTTTTTTTCCCTTGGAACGAACATAGACCTGGCTGGCCGGATCCTCGCCGATGATGACCACCGCGATGCCCGGAACCACTCCGGTCTGCTCAATCAGACGCGCGGTTGCCTGTTTGACGGTTTCAACCACGGTCCCGGCAAGGGTCTTCCCGCTGATGATCTGCGTGTGCGACATAAAATGTTCCTGATTGTACCGGGCATCGGCCCGCTTTCGATTCAGATTGTTACAAATCATGCCCGAATGCGTATTGCAATGCAGCGCCGTCTTGCAGATGCGGATGCGACACGGCATGATTTGGCAAAGGATGAATCATGGAAAACAATCTGAAGGCCAGAATCCAGCAGGCAAAGGGCGATGAACCAGCAGATCTGGTGATTAAAAACATCCGGACTCTGGATGTCATAACCGGCGAGGCGTTCGACGGCGATATCGCAATCACCGGAGATACCATCGTGGGGATTGCCGAGAGCTATCAGGGTAGAACCGAGATCGACGGCAGCGGCCTGACAGCGGTTCCGGGGTTCATTGATACCCATCTGCATGTGGAATCCTCACTGGTCACGCCGCTTGAGTTTGACCGCTGTGTCCTGCCGCATGGTGTGACGACCGCAATCTGTGATCCGCATGAAATCTCCAACGTGCTGGGTGCCGTGGGGATTCGCTATTTTCTCGATTGCGCAGAGCACACCATCATGGATTTGCGGGTCCAGCTGTCATCCTGTGTTCCGGCAACTGCATTTGAAACCTCCGGCGCAAAACTTGGCGCCAATGATCTGCTGCCCTTCATGAACCACAAGAAGGTCATAGGTCTGGCGGAAGTGATGAATTTTCCAGGTGTGCTGGCCGGTGAGACTGACATGCTGGAAAAGCTGGTGCTGTTTGCCGACCGGCCGAAGGACGGGCATGCGCCGCTGCTATCCGGCAAGCCTCTGAACGCTTATTCCGCCACCGGAATCGCCACGGAACACGAGGCCACCACGGCCAAAGAAGCACGCGAGAAACTGCGCAAGGGCCTGACCATTCTGATTCGCGAAGGCTCAGTTTCCAAGGATCTACATGCCCTGGCGGAAATCATCGATGAAAACACCTCCAGCTTTGTGGCGTTCTGCACAGATGACCGCAATCCGATGGAGATCGCCGAAGAAGGCCATCTGGATTACATGATCCGCACGGCGATCGGCCTGGGTCGGCCGATGCATCATGTCTACCGGCTTGCCAGTTGGTCTGCGGCCAAGGCATTTCGCCTCTGGGACCGGGGTCTGAT
>TARA_R110002096_G_scaffold267926_1_pt1 | contig 25263 bp, 17 predicted proteins | sample TARA_R110002096 | Tara Oceans TARA_R110002096 (sample SAMEA4397295) | marine metagenome | biome: Polar Biome; feature: [DCM] deep chlorophyll maximum layer (ENVO:01000326); material: water (ENVO:00002006), including particulate matter (ENVO:01000060) such as... | depth 35 m
ACGTAGATGCCGGTTAGGTGAGGAGGAGTCCATCCCATTGCTTACTTATCTGTCAGCTGTGTGAATTCTCTGGCCGGCACTTTTGGAAAGTGCGTCAGCGCTCGGAGCAGCGACTCAGAATGCGGGCTGTCGTTGCTCACACAGGCCCAACTGGATCACGGTACTCGGCGACACGGCTTCCCCCGGCGTTTAGGCCTTCAGGCGTTCGTTGTTTGATCTGTTCCCTGTGTGTCGGAGTAGGAGGGTTTTTTCAGACAGATAACAAATTATAGATTATTCGTAATGCAGCTTGGTAATTGAAAATGCATCAACGTTATTCGAAGGTGTTTTTGATAGCCTGTTTTCTGCTATTGTGAAGACAGAAATCCTGAATGGCTAAAGCTTCGTTTTGCGCATGGCAAGAAATAGGATCCTCCGGTCGCTGAGCTGTGGCTTAAATCTGTTAGTCTGCTTGGTGATACTTTACCGCTCACGTGGAGTGAAGGAACGTACTATGGGCTTGAAAAACAAAATACTCCGAAACAGCTTCTTAGCAGGTATCGTGCTACTGGGCACAAGTTTTACTCATGCGGAAGTTATCTTCTCAGATAGCTTTGACGATCAGCCGGATTGGAACAGCGGCCTGCCTGAGAACGACAGAGGCCAGTTGGATATGGGCGGCTCTTATCGTGGTGGCTGGGACGTTGATATTGTTCAGACGGCGACTCAGCACACCATCCCTAACGGGTGGGATTTTGTGCGTCAAACTCCGTCATGGTCACCTTCAATGGGAGACCCAGACAGGCACGAAACTATTGAGGTCAGCTCTACCTCCACTGCGGAGAACCCAAACAGGGCGCGAGGCGGCACAGGCAAGTCTTTCATCAAGTGGCGTGACAGTGATATTTCGAAAGGTGAGAACTCGTGGCAGTCAGACGGGATTTTGGTCAAATATTTCCCTGATGGCTATAGCCAGCTATATATGGAGTTCTGGATAAACTTTTCCAACGAAACATTAGCCACTTGGAGCAACCCGGATTATAAAACTGCGACAGTGGGGCAGGCTAAGCTTTTCCGGTTTTATTATTGGAACGGGATTAGCGCGGCTTTTGACTATTACTCCGACAAATATCCAGCGGTCACATGGGATTATGAAGGGCGGTCAGTTTCGCAGAGCGGTTATGGAGTGAGGAACGCCACGCTGATTTCGACTAAACGCAGCGATAGAAATGACCCTACCCAAAGCAAGCGTCTGGACAAAAACGGCAACCCTACCAATGATTTCTCTACCTCATACCACCCAAAAACCACGTTGCGGCAAGGCGGAGAAGTCCTGGTTGACCAGAGGACGGGCAAACCGATGGACCCTGGCCAGTTTGCGATAGAGTTTGACCAAGTTTTTGGTGACGAGACGCGTTGGACCAAGGTGGCGTTTTTCGCAAAGATGAATAGCGCTCCCGGTAAGTATGACGGTGTTTATAAACAGTGGATTGACGACAAACTTATAGTTGATTTTGATACTATGCAGTGGGTTGCTGCGGGAAACCCAATGGTGGGGTGGAACGTTGTCGCTCTCGGTGGGAACGACAATTTCAATAAGTATCCCAATGACCAGCGTGTCGAAGAATGGTGGGCGATTGACGATCTTAAGGTGTCGACCGAGATACCGGATTACTTGATAGGTGATGCAAAGAACACCGCTCCACCCAAGCCGCCTGTAGATATTGACATCAAATAATTTTCTCGACGCTTACTCGTCAACTGGGCTCACTCCTGATGTGCCCAGTTGTTAGATGAGGTTGAGTAAGATACCGGCTACAAAACTGGCACCTTTAAAGTACACAAAATTAGTATTAAATCACTTGGGTATTTTTTAAGGCTCCCCTGAGCAATCCAATGCTTCTTCCAGTTAAATAGAGTAAGTCCAAAAAATATATTTGGAGTAGAGCCTTTGGCACCAACGTAAAATGACGCGCTCGATACATGCGCTTAGCTGAAAGTAGAGCAGGAAAAAAGGCGCAGAGTGCTAAGTTAATAAGAACTATTGTACTGCATGTCAAAAAGATATTCAGTATTATAAAAAGAGACGAGAAGGAAAGAAAAAGTAGTGTCACTAAAAACACTGGGTCTTTTAACGATACTTTAAAATCAATTAAATAGTTTTCAGAGTGCCAGACTTGACGTCGCACAAACTGCAAAGGGGTTTTCGCATTACCTAAGTGAGTGACATCCAATGCGTGGTTAATAATCACAGATGTGTTTTTAGAATTAAGCCGGTTGTGCAGATCCGTATCCTCACCGGAAGACATCCGCTCATTAAACCCACCTATCTGTAAAAAAAGATTCTTTGATATCGTAATGCTTGCACCGATCAGATGTTTTGGCAAGCAAAGTTGGCCTTTGTTATCCAAAAGCCATGAGGTTTCGATCCAGGTTGCGTTGTTTGGCAGCTTGGTACCGCCTCCGTAAGCGCGGTTTGGGTGTTCTTCGATCAACTTTTCCGCTCTGTTTAACCAGTCGTTGTCCAGTAGGCAGTCAGCATCGATGAAAATGAGTATTTCTCCCCGCGCCTGCTCTGCACCATAGTTTCTTACAGCGCCAACGTTGCCCTCTGGTAACTGAAACACTCTTGCTCGTCCCGAACTGAGAGCAATCTCACGGCTCCGATCCTGAGATCCGTTGTCAACTACGATGACTTCGTATTGAGTGGTGTCGTAGTCTAAACTAAAGATCGATTGAAGGCAGGAGCCAATGTACTCCTCTTCGTTATAGGCAGGTATCACGATCGAAAAATAGGGTGAAGCACCCTTAGTGTTACATTCTACGTTCATTTTTCCCTGATCACCGAACGAAACTTTCCATTTTTACCGCGGAGAATCTTCGGTACCAGCTCAATGACTACCCGAAAATCGTATCCAAGCCGCTCTTTGCAGTTAGAAATGAGGTCCGCTTCGTTGAAGTCATTGGAGGCATTTTTAACTAATTTAATGGTAGCCGAGCCAGGTTTCTTTTGAATAACTTGGGCTTCCCTAATGCCCCCAATACCTTTGAAAATATGGTCAATCCGACCTATCAAACGCCCATCCGTCGTTTCGATGTAGTCGTCAACCCGACCGTTGATTGATTTTAACCCGGGTGAACCAATCGTTTTCCCCTGTGCATCTACTAAGGTTGCCGTGTCGCCAAGATTATAGCGAAGTAACGGCATTTGTCGGTTAGTCAAAGTGGTAGCCAGTAACCTGCCAGTATCACCTGAGCCTGATTCTAGGTCAACTTCGGTAATGCCTATGAGAGGATTCGGCCGATATATGCCGCTCTTATCCTGCCCCGCAAATATTACATATTCTGCGGTTCCGTAGTAGTCATAAACCGGGCAGCCAAACACTGATTCAATATTCTGCCTTTGCCAGAGAAGGAGTGTTTCAGAATTTGTAATAACAGCTTTCGCTTGAAAACCAGGTTTGGAGCCAGATCTTAGATAATGGGTCGCAAGATCACAAATTGCAGAGGGGTATCCAATCAATTCTACTGGCTGAAATTTATCTAATTCTTCCTTGTAGTGAGGAAACGTATCTGGATTGATGTGGTAGCTGGAAAAAAGTCGCTGATTTTCAGCGCGATTGAAGCGTGAAAAGGGCGGTTTCATGTCGCCTGCTAGTTTGAGCATTCTTCCGGCAAAGGTAGCTCGCTTTGCGCCGAAAGACACACCATGGATTTCTTCATGATCGACAAGCAATGCCATTGCCAGCTTATATGTGTATTCGTCAACTTGAAGGGCAAGGGGAGTTCCGGTGCTACCACTTGTACGCTGAATCATAAAAGGTTTTATGGTATTTTTAGATCGAAAATTATGTTCTAGCTCCAAGATTGTCTGCTTATTCAAGATGGGTAGCTTTTTTAGGTCTTCGATCCTCGTAATGTCGTTTGGGCATAGCCCGTACTCAGAAAAGAGCTGCTGATAGTAAGGGATTTGATTGGCGCAGTAGACTATCATCTTATTAAGGCGTTCATCCTGAAACGCCTTTATCTCGGATTCGCTAAATTTTCTGATATTCTCTAGCTCATTTCGTATCTCGTAATATAGACCTTTGTATCGCTTTTGATAAAGCCGATGTCCAAAAGCTGATATCATCAGATTTTGTAGAAAAGGGGGAGAGCAGAAGTAAAGATTTTCAGAAAAGTTCATTATAAGCGACGCCTCAACACATAATCGATTTAATATCGAGAGATAAAATTATTTGATTCTTGACTTATCGATTCAGCTAAGGAGTCAAGCTCCTTTGCACGAATTTCAACCAATTTCGCCAAGGCCCAGATGTGCATGTGATAGGGAGTATCAATGGTGTGAACATCCAGTGGCCGCTCAAACTTTCCTGTCCTTAAAGAAATTTGGTCTAAAGTAAATAAAAACATCTTTAAGTAATATTCCAGTTGGTCTTTAAAATGATTTACTAATATTGACACAGAAGATTTGTTGTGATTTGTCCTCATGTATCTCAGGAATTCTTTTCGTAGTCGATTGTTTCTCGGAAGGTCATAGAATTTAGCAATCGCACGTTTTTTTCTGCCGAAGCTATCTCTTCCAATTCCTCGCGATTCGACGATTCTTCGTGGGATAGGGCGATCATAGTCGCCGCCAACGGACCATTTTGACATTGCTTCGGAGGCGGATAGGTGGTTGATAGAAACGATACTCCGGGCATACATCATAGGAACGGGCACATCAATAAAACCAGATTTAAGCCTTACTTCTGATAGTGTCAGTCCGGATGCCCCTGGTTTTAAGATATCATCCGTTAACGCCTCTTTTGGAGGAGCCAAGCCCCAGACTGTATCGCCGTGATAACCGGTAAAAATTATGCCAGGCTTTTTATTGCTAGCAACGATTTTATGCATCTTGTAAAGCTGTAATTCTGGACTTCCAGTGGTCGCGGCGAGAAAATACAGTTCATCGTTATCTACCTCGAGATCGTTGAAATCCAGATACGTCACATTTAAACCAAGCTTCTCCGCAATTTCTGTACCATCATCATTAATAAAGTCTTTACTGAAAAATCCTAGAACAGATGAGTTGGATGTCTTGCTTGTAAATGCAGTTTTTATTGGAAGATCTGCAGTTAATGCCGTGACAGCAGTTGAGTCATAACCTTTAGAAACGGTAGTGTATAGATCAATTGTTTTGTTTCGATGAGGAGACGATGCATTTGAAGAAATTTTGCTAAGATCGGAGGTGATTGTAGAGATATAATGTTCATAGCTCAAAAAGTTTGGGCTTTGGGGTCTTTTTTTAATGCTTGTGTATTTTCCGTTTATTATGATCGAGTTGTAAAAATATTGTTTCAATCTTGCGATAGTATTGCTTGAAATTGGATAATCGTTTATGTATTTATTTATACCACTCTGAATAGTATTTGTTTGGATCTTGTAGTTATGAGATGGTATTAGTTTTGAGTTTGTTCTCGCTAAAATCTCAATAAGGCTATTCGAAATAAAGTATTTTTCTTTCGATTCACCTATAAATACGCGATCAACAAGCCCCGTTGATGGCACGGCGATCACCTCATTGTTTTTTATTTTAAGGCCGCTGCCAAAAAAATGATTGGATGTGTCAAAGTCAAAGTCTTCATACCGACCATCCCAAACTCCCTCTACTGCAAAATCGTCACCAATTTCTACGTCTTGTCCATGGTGAATAATAATTTGATTATCGACAAAGCTATACTCAGCTATCCAAGCGAGTCGCGGTAAACTCAGTTCTTTTATTTTTATTGCCATTAGTTTATACCCGTGTTTAGAGTGGTTCCCTAATTTGTAATAAATTACAGGTATCGTGGATATTAAACATTGTTGGCTCCGGAACCAAAAAGGGCAAGCTTCAGTTTGGCGAGCGACGGCTTTGGCATAATTCCATTAGGAAACTCAAGGCCGTAAACTTTTAATAACTCTCTGTTTTTTGGTGTAAGGTATCCTTGACCAAACAGTTGTTCTGATACCATACACCACTGACCATTCCCTTCAATGATTATCGGAGTAGTATTATCAATCAGTACATCCCAGCCGACTGAATTCATAGACTCAATTACTGTTGCCGATTTTTTACAAATAGATAATACGTCGTTCCAGTTTGGTATCTCGACACCAATTATTGGGCACAGTGTATCCGGGTGTATGGAGATAAATTTACCTCCCATGTATGAAGTTGTTCTACATTTGACGATGGAACCAGATTTAATGTCAATTTTAGCTAACATTCCACCTGAACTGGCGTTACTAGTTACGGAGTTCGCACGCCCTAGTCGCATTGAAGCGCTAGTGATGTGAATGTCGCCGTTAGGAAGTTTCAAGGTTATGATTCTTATATTGGGCGACGCGTCCGGAGAAATATTTTTAAGTGTTTCATTGCGGGAGGCAATATGTTCAAATAAAATATTGCCTTTGTTTAAGCTTTCACAATTTTTGGTTAAAAATTCAAATAAATCAGAAGTTCCTAATGGTTTTTTATTTATATAAAATGGATTAGCTTCGCCTTGGCAATATTTTACATGGTAAATGCCTTTTCCATGCGTTCCATTTGAGGGTTTAACAATAAAGTCGGTTGCATTGTGGGCTGACAATATCTTATGAATGGTATGAGGGGTGATCAGCTCAAAGTCTAAATTACTTCTTTTCTTAGGGCCTGCATATCCAATGGTTACAGGGGTAGGAATGTTTTCTTTCTGCATCAAGTTCTTAAATAATAACTTATCTTCGAGGATATCTAGGCTAAGGTTGTTAAGGGTAGCGAGGTGCTCTTTGAAATGGACGGAATTGGGCATATAGTCCAAGCAGTAGGATGTCGAGGCTATTTTTGACTGCAAGCCGTACGTGAAATATTCGCCAGGTGACAGGCCTTGACGTGAGCAGTAGTTAAATAAATCCATTAATATATTAAAAATAGATTTATTATCCTTTTTCTTCGTTTCACTGATTACGCATGCGATTTTATTATTTAAACTACCCATGGTTACCTGCCCTCCAGTATGTTTTATACGAACCCCTGAATAATTACTGCTTTTTGGGCTTTGTTGAGAGATGCTTCCCTATCTGTAGTTTTAACGAATTGGTCTGCTATACCAAAGCTTTTCATGGTATTAATAGTGTCTAATTCATTTCAAGATAGTAGTCGATAGTTTTTACTTTGCAAAGCATATCTAGCGTCGAACCAGCATCAATTGAATTTTCCTGATTGCGTGCAAGTGTATTATGCATTCTCTGTTTGTCCCATAGGGTTAATCTGAGACTATCGGTGATCTCGTCCAGGACGTTGCATTGGTATAAGTGTTCATAATTGAACCATCCCAATCTCGGTTGGTTCATTCCAGCAAGTTTCCGGCCTTGTTCAAACACTATGCGAGCACCTCGGGAGATTTCCTGAAAAATAATCGGATACTTTGCGGGTATCAGGGTTGCAGCCATTGAATAATCGAGCAATGAGGAGTTTCTTGCTTTTAGCAGTCTTTGATTCAGTTTGTTGTGAACTCTGCTATTAAATGGAATTAATCGAACTATTTCGGCGAGCTCATCGTCGGCAAAAGGTGCGATGTAACCGGAGGTACTAGCTGCAGCCTGGGCTTGCTTCAGGATATACTGACGCGCTCTGTGCTCCATATTGAATGCTTCTATGGCTCTCTGCCAATCTCCGGATTCTTCATACGCCGAATCCAATTTTTTTCGCATTATGCTCTTGGTGGAGTTCGCAGAGTCGGTAAGAATATCTCGACCTTCAGGTGAGAGAAACCAGTGATCAGGAGCAGGTGTGGTAAAAAGCTCCAGTGCCTTTGAAAACTGGTCGTCCCGGATTAGGTTTCCGGGCGGTAATGAAGTTGATGCCAATATTTTCTGGAATCTGCTTCCTATACTCAGTAAACCGTAGTGGCCACCTAGAAATTCACCTAGCACGCCGCTAGAAAGCGGAGCATTATAGGTTTCTTGGGCTCGCTGTCCCGCGATATACCACACGGGAAAAACGCAAAAACCAAGCTCTTCAAGCATAAGCTCGAGCAGATCTCCTGAGAGATCCAGGTTTTTAACATCAGTAAATACATGATCCATTCGTAAGTTGCCGGTGAGGCTACGTGATATGGATATTTCCCTACTGGATAGGTCGCCATGCGTATAGGCTGTGCGGTAATTTTCTGCCCCGGAAATAAGGAGCGTGCGAGAGTCCCATCCAGCCGACATCATGAGTACGGAAGGGGGATGGTCACGTAATACCGTAGAGAGCCTTTCAGAGAGGGTATCTATTAGCTGCTCAACCGTACTTGTTTCCATCGGCCCTGTTTGATCCGGCTCAAAAGTCGTCCGTTTGATGTGAAACCCATCTTTGCAGCAAGCAGTCAATTGTTCATTGGGAAGAGTTTGTTCCACACCGTGGAAGAAGGTGCTGGAACCGATTGTGTAGCCTGTGTTTAAGTACTGTTGAATGGACGGCCAGTTGGGGGCTTTTCCGGCAAGCGTCAGATTGTCCAGGCGGTTGGAAATTTCTAAGATATTGTTGTTATCTCTGCTGTAATAAATCAGGCCGGTACCTAATCGATCGGTATTGATTACTATATTTCCTGAGGCCTTTTTATATTGGATAAGAGTTCCTTGGCCCGGAGCCCCCGTGATGTTATCTGAAAACGGTGTTTTAGTAGTTTCTCCGATAAATACTGTAAAGCCTTCTTCATCACATACATGTTGAATATATTTTGTGTTGTGGACTCGCACATAGAGTGAACAGAACCTATCCGAGTAAACAGGGCTAGTATTCGAAGGCTGCGGCTGAGTATCGCCTGTTCTTATTAGAAATGAGGTTGGCTTCATTGGGATAGGCCTTCTAATTCGCGATGGCTGATTACAACAGCAGGGTTTCCAGCGACCACCGTTCCCTGTTGAGTCAGATCTTTTGTAACAATTGCGCCGGCAGCAACAATCGAATGTTCAGCGATATTGCACATAACAACTGAGTTGTTTCCAATCCAGCAATCGGCACCAATTTTAATCTTTTTGAATATTCCACCTTGTTCTTTGATTGGTAATTTTGGATCGTTGAACTGGTGTTGTTGCTTACCGCTTAGAATATGGACGCCGCTACCTAATAGCGTATTTTCTCCCAAAGTGCATTTTCCGATGTTGCACTGCGGGCCAATGTACACGCCTTTGTGGATGGAGGTATCCCGATGTGAGAGGACAGTTAGGAAGCCTACAGCGATTTCGTCGGAGGTATCTGGGCAGGTAAGCCGGTAGAAGGCCGCGCGAAAGTACCCCCCCATTTTTCCCGGAATCAGGCTTAGAGCTTGAGAGAAAGTTTGGAATGTGCCGTCTGGGTTGCCCAAGAAGCTGAGCAACAAATAAAGTGCATAGAGAGGCATCGTCAGCAACAGGAATATGTTTTTTATGGTTCGTTTGAGCGTATTGCGCATGTTCAGGATCGATCCAGTCGCGTGTTTAGCCAAAGCCTCTCGCGGGATGGCCGAAAGGTTAAGATGGCGCGCAGCGCTCGTGTGGCAATGCGTGAGATAAGCTGTCTCCACGTTAGAACTGGTGGGGCCCAGTAGTTGCGCAGGGAAGTGACGCTACTACTTGATAAAGGCCTGGAGGTGGTCAATGAGTGGGGGCCATGATTCTGCATAAGAATCACAAGTATCCTTGTGAAATGAGCCTCTTGACAGCATTGAAGTGTTTTCGTGACCTCTTCCAGCCATTTGTGACCCTTTTCCTGATATTGAGAGGAGTTTTCAGGGTCAAGTTCGGATGCTTGAAACATGAGCATAGCTTTTCGTATATCTTGAGCTACCCAAGTATCGTTTGGGAATTCAAGCTGAGTCTTACCGGCCATGAAAGGGCGTTCATTTTTAAGCATCCAGTCGGTGTAACGTAGCAGTGATGCTTTGGTATACTCATAGTGTTCATCTTCACCGTCGATCTGACGCTTCAGGTAAAGGTAGCGGAAAAGACTCGCGAGCAGAACCAGATATGACCATCGGTTCTCAACGTCCAGCAGATCCCGTTGCTCAATGTCGTCTGCCGGGTGAATGGTATTTCTGATTACCAATTCTGCACGTTTGAGCCATGGGCCTTCCTCGTCAAGTAGCCACGCATCCAGCAGCGTGTTCAGATAGTTTCCGGTTCCGCGAGTAAAAAGGTATCTGTGGGTGGTTACCCGCTCTCCCCGGATCATTTTTTTAGCCGATCGTATTTCTCTTCTCTTGAGAGCAAGTATCTGTTCAAAGAACCCACCTTGGCCTTCATGAAGCGCTGTCATCCACTGAGCAAGATCAAGAACAGCCTGCCGTGATTTTTCGTTACCCGTAAGGTAATGATGATAGAGAAGGCCGGTTGAATAGCAGTGTTCTTCAGCCGGCCCTCCGCCGGTTTGTCCTGGCGTAGAGCTGGAGTCGTTGAGCCGGGAAAAGGTTCTGTGGGTGGCTGTTTGGGCATCAAGATAATGGTCTGTGTGCCAGAACAAGCCGTTGTTGTATTCGGCCCGATCTTCATCGGTATGATAAATGTCTATGTCCACAACATGGCGAGCCAAATCATCCATCAACTGAAACCAGCGCCTGTCCCCGGTTAGGGCAAACTGCCTTGCGAAACCGTATATTGGATCATACTGGTTGTTGTAGTGGGAGATGAAGGGAGGCTCTCCCTCACTCTGGTAGAGGGTTTCGTGGTCCGCGAAAATATCACCAAAATTACGCCAGCCGAATTCGTCAATAACCTCTCTTTTTGCAAAGAAGTTAGAGCTTCCGTTCAGGCCTTCAGCTATGAGTTCGTCGAGACCGCTGGGTTGGGTATTGGCCTTGAACCAAGGGAAGGCATCTGCACGCTCATAGCACTTTGGAGCAAGTACAGGTACTAGGGGTGAATACGCTGTGGCAGGGAGGTTGTTGCTTTTGTTGCGATCAGGGCTACATACCATCAAACAGCGGAGGGTTTTCTGTTCCCCGCCTTGTAGCTCATAAGCAGTCTTTGAATCCCTCGGGAACAAACCAATTGTTAGTTTATTGCCTTTTTTGCGGACGCTGGTTGGAAAATTTTGCCAGAATCCGGGTACTACCAGGTCGAGTTGTCCGCAGTCATGGGCGATACTCACTAACGGATTAGCGCGTTTACCTTTCTGACAGAGCTCGCTCGAGTTTGAAAGCCTGTAGCCACAAAATTGCGTGCTGACTTCACCCCTGCACTCTATGTGGTTACGGCTTTGCCAGTTTTTGCCTCCGCTGGAGTCCTGGTACAGATTGAAATCGGACAACTGAAAAAATTGAGGGGCTGTTTCGATTGCCTGTGGAGTAACTCGGGCCTCGCTTTCAGCTAGCAAAGTTGTTTCTATGGCCAACTCTCGGAAGTATATTGACCCTGGGTCTCCCAAATCCCATAAGCCGCCAGGGTGACGAGCACGTTTCGGGTTATGGGTTGTCAGTTCTAGCTGAACGAGGCCCGTTTCCATAAAAATACGCAGTTCACAGTCAAAGCGCGCCAGTAGATCGTTGTTTTGCTTGAGCCATTGGCCTTTTAACGTTGCGGCGACAAAAACGGGGCCTCTAAGAGTCACTTTCCAGTTTGTGTCTGCCTTTGCAGTGCAGGTGATGCCGGCTTCATCGGTGAGGGTAACAGTGGATGGTATACTTGGAATGTTGTGACTAAAGACCCACCAGGCCAGGCGGTCTGACAGCAAGGTTACGCTACCTGTTGAAGTATGTATCACAACACCGTCAGTCGTTTGATCTATAGCAGCCACGGGGCTGCGAGGGGAGGGCGTTACTATTCGGGCCAGTATAAGTTCTTTCTCATCGCTGGCGCCAAGGCTGAGCAGGAAGCTGGCGTGAACCCACCGAATGTTGCCGTTTGGCCAGTGTGCGAGAGGCTCGAACTGTGCACTAATGCATTCTTTGTCATCCATAAGTGCAAGCTCATGGACTGTCTTCACGTCGCCTTCAGCTAGCGGAATACCAAGGCCTACCGGCTCATTGAGACGAGCGATACCGTTTGGTTCTTTCAGTCGGATGGCTGCTATTTCCATAAACTTGCCTACTGCCCAACTCCTTGTTTGATACATAGCATAGCCCGCCATTTCACTAACATAAAGCTGGAACTTTGCGATGGCGCGACTTTGTCTTGGTCAACTCATCCTAGCCAGCATTATAAGTTTTTCTGCAGGCACCACCGCTGATATCTCGCCGTTGAAGGTATGAGGCCGTTGTCGGTTGTAGTAGTCCACCAGATGGTGGAATGGAACATGTCCTTCAAGGGTTGCCCATTTAGCTCCTGTTTCCGGCATTGCTCCGAAGTCAGCGCTTTGCCTTTTGGCGTTAACCCTTCATGCACCTGGGACAGTTGCTGAACCTGTGGTCAGAGGGCACACTCACCATGCTCAACGAAGTGCAGGCCTGTGATAATGTGTATCTTTAATCAAGTATCAAGCTGGTGTGTCATACAAAAGTTCATCGATAAATTGGCATTGAGGTCTATAATTCCAGAAAATGTTGGGGGAGCTATCGCAATGGGCCGACTCGTTATACCTTTGAAGATGACCGAGGAAGAGCGTAAAGAACCAAATGAATGGCCTGTTCGCCGGCGGATGCCCGCAGGCCAGCAACAGTGAGCCCGAATGATGTTTGCTAAGCACAGAAGGGCTACCCCGGGCGGGTCATTGCAGAGCGAGTGTGTATGACAGCGGAGACGGTTGGCAAGTAGCGTAAACGGTTTGAGGCAAAAGGGAAATAAAAATGGAAGCTGATAGAGATCGGATGGTTAAATTATTGTGGACCGGGGGGTGGGATTCAACTTTCAGGCTAATTCAGTTGGCTGTTAAGGGTGCTAAAGTTCAGCCTTATTATATAATCCTAGAAGACAGGAGGTCAACGTTAAAGGAAATTGGTCAGATGAGTAGGATAAAAAAAGATCTGGAGTTGAAATATAATGATTGTGTTATTAATGATACGATATTTGTTGTGGGTAGTGATGTTAAAATAAGCTCTGAGATTACAAGCGCTTATGATAAATTGATTAAGGATAGATTTCTAGGTGGTCAGTACCCTGTTCTATCTGCTTTATCTGATAGAGTCAGTGGTTTGGAGTTAAGTATTCATAGAGATGATAAGGCTGAATATTTCGTTAGAAAACTAGATAGAGAAAGCAGTTATTTAAATTCTGATGTGTTTACTATTTTTGGTGGTTTTAATTATCCAATTATAAATTACACAAAAATAAAGATGGAAGAGGAAGCTAAAGAAAGTGGTGATATTGAAACGCTTTATAAGTCGTGGTTTTGTCATACGCCGATTAATGATACCCCGTGTGGATACTGTAACCCTTGCCGATACTCTATAGATGAGGGGATGAAGAAAAGGTTTGATTTTCGTGGAAGATTATATAATAAAGCTCCGATATTATTTAAGTTATTTAGAGTTTTTTTAAGTAAGGTTATATAGGTATTTGTAGTTTTAAGTTTTTTTCCTGCGTGGGACGGAACATGTCAACCCGTTTGGTCGGTATTTTAGAAGTTCGAACTGTACATCAATAATTAGTATCTCTCCCTCCATAAGTGCAAGCTGTTGGATTGTCTGAAGCGCACTTTAGCTACTAATTCGAAAAAAAGTAAGCGAACATTAACTTAATATGTAAGCCAGGTCAAGACGCTTGAAAAGTGATTTCAATAGTACTGGTAGCTTCTGTAAGCGTCGCAGTTGCCGGTAAACAATTTCCTTGAGTTGTTCTTTGTTATTAATGACTTTCTTTCCGACATGGTGGCATTTGATATACCCCCAGACTGACTCATCAGGATTCAGCTCTGGTGAATAGACCGGTAGGAAAAACAATTTCAACTTACCGTTTAGGCTCTCAACGTAGGCCCGTACTCGCTTGGCGTGGCGCACCGGATGGTTATCGAGAATCAGGAATACCGGATTCTCGGCATCGTGAACCAGGGCTTTAAGAAACTCCAGAAAGGTATCGGTATTCATCGTGCCCTGTATGGTCTTGAACCGAAGTTCGCCACGAGGCGAGATAGCCGAGATCAGGTTGATGCCGAAACGACTGCCAGTGCTTCGAACCACGGGCGTGTTGCCCATTGGGGCCCAGGTTGTCCCGCTATGGTAGTCCGAACGAACGGTCGCCTCGTCGCCAAAGTAAATGGTGGTACCCACTTTTTTGGCTTCTTTGCGAATCTCCGGATAGGTTTCCTGCTTCCATTGCGCCACCGCCTCCGGTTTTTGCTGATAGGCCCGATGCAGTGGCTTTTGCGGTGTCAGCCCCAAGTTTCTCAGCAAGCGTCCAACCGATACATCGCTCAGGCGGACCTTGAACTCCCTGCGAATCAACTCGCGAATACGAGCGCGTGTCGAGAGGGCAAAACCGAACTTCAACTGATTCGGCGTGAAGGTCGTAATCCAAGTGTAAAGCTCAAGAATCTGCTGTCCGCTAAGCTTGCTCGGACGCCCCGAAATCGGCTTGGCTTTGAGGGCATCAAAACTACCTTCCCGGTAAAGCGCAAGCCATTCGTAAATCCGGGCCCGGCTCATTCCAAGTGCCTTAATAACCACTTCTGGACGTTCCCCTTCCATCACCCGCTGAACAGCGCGAATGCGAAGGGCTTCGAGAGTTTTATGATCCAGTTTACGACCATCAGTCTGGCGCAAGAGTGACAGTATCCGATAAGCTTTGGGAGAACATATCACATTATAAATGATGTTCGCTTACTTTTGCGCGGATTAGTAACAGAATGTCTAGGTTCTCAAGCCCATTAATGCGAGTAGCGCTGTCTTTTTCTTCTAATCGAACGGCTACTTTTCCATAAATCTGCCTACTGCCTAACTCCCTGTTTGTTGCTTAACATAGCTCGCCAGCACGATAACATAAAGATACATGCCAGTGATTCGAAACTTTGAGGATCCTCATTTTTCACGGGCTTGGTTCACCAGATAACGAAGCTGCCCCCATTCTTCTGTTCCCTTAAGTAGGAATAAACCGATAATTCCAGTGCTGAGTGCTGCGGTTGTAACGTGCAGGGTACCAAGCAGCAAAAATTGCACCGGATAATGACTGCCTGAAAGATCTAAGGATTGAATCACGAAAACTGCCAGCGACGTTCCTGCGAGAGTTGGAATGCACAAAAACAGTAGTTTGATTAGAGAGAACCCCGTCTGCTGCTCCAGGATAAGTAGCAATGCAACGGTGGTTGCAACAGCCAGCCAGCCGCGTATCCAAGCCATAATTTCCAGACCACCCGTGGCGGTGAGCCAAAGAACGGCAATGATCGTTACGGTTGAAACCACGTCAAACCAGAAAAGCAGCTTGACCTTTCCTTGGGCGATAATGGCATCACTTATCAGTGCAAAAAGGCAGAAGGTGAAGAAAAACAACCCGAAGGGTTCCAGCAAAGGGGAAAATTCAGACCAGTCGGGGCCAAGCAGTACGCGGATAATGAGCTCCGGATACAGCATGATGAAGGCAGTTATAGGTGTGAGCACGGTTATCATCAGCGCCAGGCTCAAACGTATACGGTAGGCAAGAGCTTGGCTATTCGTTTTACTTTCCGCAATGGCTGCAAACAACGGTTCGCTCATGGGAATTATGGCTGACAGCGCTGGCAACAGGCTGATTTCACGTACCAGGTTATAGCCGCCTAATTGAGCGGTTCCAAACAGGCGGGAAACCATAAGATTGTCGATCTGCGAGCGGGTAAAACCGACTATCCCTCTTAAAAGCAGCCATTGGGAAAAGCCCCACTGTTCACGAAGTTTCTTTAACGACCATTTAGGCCTGTAAGTGTCTACTCGGTAGGAGCCAACCGTAAAAATAACGGCAGCAACAAGATTGCCCGCGATGATCGCCCAAAAGGTCGGATGGATAAGGGCAATCGTAATAACGGTCAGAAAGGAGATGGCTTTTTGCCAAAGGCTGAGTTTGAAAAGAGGCTTATAGTTTATTTGCCTTGCAAGGCGGAGCATTCCCGGTGTTTTCAGGGCCCGTATCGGCAGAGCTAATGCGGCAACCGCAAGAGCGAGGGTAAGTTCGGGCTCATTGAACCAATCCGCAACAAAAGAAGATGTGCAGATAATAACTACGGCAATCAGGGATTTTGAAAGGAAATCCAGGGTCCAGGCGGTATCAAGATCTTCGTCATTGAGTACTGGTTTTTGAACGATGTATTGCCGGTTTCCGGTTTCCACTAATAGTTCAAAAAACTGAAGCGCGATGGTGACCAGCGCAACGATACCAAAATGGTCCGGAGTTAGCAGGCGGGCAAGGATGAGAGTGCTGATAATCCCTAAGCCACGATGTATGATCTGCAAGCCGAGCAATAATCCGGCGCTTTTAATCACTTTTTGGCTAATCGACATAGGCTTCAGATCAAAAATGACTCTTCACTTTGAGAAACTCTTCAGCCGGGAAGAGAGTTCTAAAGCAACCCTGTCCGAGCGGATGTAAGTCCACGAGTAATCAAGAATATTAAAAACGGCATAAACAGTCAGGATGATAATTACCGCCTCAATCGTTCCGATTGTCGAAAAGACGTGCCCGGCAACGAGATCGAGTGCCGCGCCAAACCAAAGCAGTATAGTAAAGCCGTTATAGGAGGTGCTCGCTGCCCGAATGCTCGAAATATAAGACCTGATTCTGGATCTTGGTTTTGCGTTCTCGCTGCCTTCGCTGGTTTTGGGTTCGGGATTCGCTGAGCGCTCCTGTCCCTTCGATAGGTTGGACCGCATCATTTCACGTTCGAGCACGGGATACCGCGATAGCTCTTCCGATAATATGTTTGCAGGAAGTTGCGCTAGCAAAACACGAAACCGGTTCCAGATATAGAGAATCCACAACGCAACCCATGGCCAGATCTGGCCATTCTCCAGATACAAACCGAAAGCAAGACAAGGAAATGTCGCGGTTTCAACCAGGAAGTGATTCCAGCGATCCAGTACAGCGCCGTATACGCTGGCTCTGCCATGATGTCTGGCAATCTGGCCGTCCACGTAGTCGAGCAGGTGGTGTAGCAAGAGAAAAGACGCACCGAAAAAGATCCCCCAGGGGCCCAGGATCATCAAGGCGGCACCGATGAGACCTGTAATGAGCATTAAAGCCGAAGCGTGATTTTCATTCAGCCCCAGCTTCAGAAAAAGGCTGGTAATACGCAGGGAAACAGGTAGGCCAAACCAGCGCGTAAAATAGTCACCTCTTTCTGAGTAAAGAGACCATTCACGTGCTTTCAGAGTGATGAACTCATTATCTTTATTCATTGTAGGAGTCCTTTCTTATTACGAACCCATTTACAGCAGGGATAACCACAAGAACGAATTGTCTTTTTTTAGCATAGCAAAGATCTGAAGTAACCTTGCCCTTTGTATAAATACCCCTACGCACTATCTCGCAGCGGGAACCGGCAATCGAGCGACAAAGGTGGCGGAGTGCGGCCATTTGGCTGTGATATAACCGATCCTGTTTTCCTGGCGTCAGAATAATTTACGCACTACGAGGACCGCCTACTGTTTGAGTGCGTTTTTAATCCTAAAATAACTATAAAGAGGGCTCTTTAAATGTTTTTGTTCTTATTGGCGCTGTTAAATACTTCGCTAAAAGGCACATGACGCCCTAGGCGAGGCGTTTACGCTTAATCAATGTCGAAGATTCTTACACCTGCATCTTCTCAACACTTAAGTTTTTATTTCACGTTATTTTACGTTGTTGAAAGATAGCGATTTTAGATAGGTGGCATGGATGATGCTGACTACCACGTAGCGCTGACATACTGACCGGAATTCTAGCTGCCAGCGTCCACATTCAAGGAGAGACAAAAATGAAAAAATCCCTTAAAAGAACGCTTTTATCAACGCTTGTCGCACCTTTAGCACTGGGCGCGGCATCTGCCATGGCTGTACCGATGATTGGCTCCTGGAACTATTCGGTTGACAATGATTTAAATAGTGCGACATTCACTAATAAAGGGGGCGCTGGAGTTGGTACCCAAAGTGAGACTGGCCAACTGATTTCATGGGGTGGAGTTGGGCCCACGAATCGATCGTCTGTTGGGATTAACGATGTAGGTCTACCAGGTCCAACTGCTGGTCCAGTGTTCACTAATGGCGCTGCCGTTAACACTGGGGTATTTACCCATACCAATAACTCTATCAACGCAACTTTTGATACGCTGTTAACGTTTGACCTGACCTCCACGCTGACGCTGTTTCCGAACGACCCAGGTGATACGGAGTTTCTGCCGCCTATTACTTTTAACACCAAATTCACAGAAACGCCGAATGCCGTGACACCCTGTGCCGATGGAGGCGTCACGCCTTGCGGTGACATATTCACTGTTGTTAGCATTGAAGGTTTGGGCGACTTCTCCGGTGGAGCACTCCCTGGACAACAGTTCATTCAGGGGGATTACCTCTACACGGTTTTCCTCGAGCTAGCGGGCTTGAGTGTCTTGCCTGACGCTGCCTGTGCAGCGGCGGGTGCTGGTAATAACTGTGTTGGTCTGCTGACACCAGAGGGCGGAACCAATGAATTCCAGAGTTCGTTCAGTATTACAGCTGTAGATGTTCCCGAGCCAGGCACACTGGCACTGCTGGGTCTTGGCCTTGCCGGCCTCAGTCTGTCACGCAGGAAAAAAGCAGCAAAGGCATAACATCTGAACGGTCATAACGTTTAGAGGGTAGTGCTGAAATTAGAAGCCCCCGCTGAGAAGCCAAGCCGTTTGGTTTAAGTGTGGCTGAATGAGATGACAAACCCACTGGAAGCGCCTACAATACTGTACATCCAGACAGTGTGGGCGCTTCCAGAAATGGGAAAGAAATCTTTCCAAAATAGACCGCCCAGAATTCCCTTCCCAGTTGAAGGTATCCAGGTCAACGGGTGCCGGAATCCAGCGTGTGAAAACTTTTTGACGCTCAGCTCCATCAAATCTTTTGATGAATCTGAGGATGGTTTGCCAGAGGCATTTCAGCGTGGTGGCGGATCCTACAGGCTCTCAGGATCCGGCAAAAATGGTGCCTTTCTAATTTGTGAAATATGCTCAGAACGTAAGAATCAAGGTGAAAACATCACCGTCGTTTCTACGACCCTAAAGAGCAACCAAGCAGTACATGAGGAACTAGCAAGAATTTCCAAGTATTTGGACGACGTCGCCCTCAACTGCCCATCAGAAAAATGTGATAGCAACATAGGTAAAAAGCCAGTTTCCGTCAAGAAGAATGGAAAAACCAAAAGCGGAAATCAGCGTTACCAGTGCCTGCTCTGCGGGAAAAGTTTTTCGGAGCGGCCTAAATCCAGAAAACAAAAGAAGCCCCACGTAAATAAGCTTTTATTCAGGCTTCTGGTTAATAAAGAACCAATAAGGCGGATTGCAGAAATTCTCGGTATATCTGAGAGCACGGTGTACGACAAAATTCGATTTATTCATCGTCAGTGCCTGGATTTTGCGAAAAGCCGCGAGAAGAAGTTGGAGAGAACCAACTTCAAGCGGCTCTATCTATCTACCGACCGTCAAATTTTGATGACCAACTGGTCCAACAGAGAGGATAAGAGGAACTCGGAACTTTATGGGGTTGCGACGGCGTGCCTGAATTCGAGCTATGTGTTCGCCTTCAATTTCAACTATGACGATTCTGTAGATGCGTACGCAGCCGAAAAAGAGAGCATTGAGTCTGGTGACTATGAGAGAGCGAAACATCACCGGAAGCACGCTCGAATTTGGCTCAGCCGAGAGTTTAGTGAGGCAGTGAAGAATCAACCTCCCAGAGGTCAGCTTGCTTTTGCCGGTAACCTCAGGGAAGAAATAAAGATAAAATCCTACTTTGATCAGAAGTTTAATCTCTCAGGGTCATCAGAAAACCTCGACCTAACCAAACAACTCCCTATCCGAGGGGCCTTGGTCCACAACGAATACACAATGTTGGCGCACTTTTACTTGTTGAAGCGTCTCTTCAAGAGAGCCGAGAAAACCCGGTTCTTTTTGGATTTGGATAGCGGAATGAAGACCGCGTACATTTCAGCATTCAGAGAAGAAATTTCCGAGGGGCAGTCTGACGGGTTCCTGGTCCGGACATCGAAAAACAAAACCAACGATGAAAAGAAAAAGCTTGTTGCGCAGTTCCGCAAAATGGTCTCAGAGATGGCGGGGATACCGGTCAGACAACTAACTTTCAAAGACCTGTTGGACGTGACGAACGATATCATCGCTGAGCGCCTCAAGAAGCCTATTAAAATTTCGAACTCGCCTGAGTGGTGGATTGAGCACCCTTGGGTATCAAAATCTGAGCCAGAGAAGTTGGTTGCCGCTGTTACCGATCTTTCAAAGTACGACATTATGCACCAAGCGAATCTTTATCGGATGGTCACGCTCGCACCTGTAGATCGGTTCTTTATGAACATCCGCAGGATGTCCATGTACTTTGAGAGGCCGTTTCAGTCAGGAACTGGAATGGGAAGGATTTGGCATGGGTACTCGGCATACAATCCAGAAATGTATACTGTCATTGGCGACATCTTCAGGGTTCATTACAACTATTGCCGTCGATCAACCAGGAAAATTACGCCAGCAATGAAGCTGGGGCTCGCCAAGACCCCGATTCCGGAAGAGAAGATTCTCTATTTCAGGAAATATCAGTAAGAGTTACAGGTTACAGATTCAGTAAATTCGAACAAGAAAAACCAGCGATTTTCGGTCGCTGGTTTTTCATTCCTATCCAGGCAAGCCAAGCTTAGCCACACTTAAACCAAACGGCTTGCTGAGAAGCGGGGGCTTTTCAGTATGAGTTTTTCCCTGAGCCAAAAGCACTCAAGCCAATCCAGAATCGCTCAGGTGCGGGTCAGGCAACCTCTCTCTGATTTCCCTCGTAGTCGGTATCCGGTTTCGCCGGCAGGTATCGCCCGTCGTCAGTAATAAGCGACCAGACATCCGGGCGACGCTTCTTTATGCCATCGATCAGAGACGCCGCTTCGGTGAAGGCAGGGCGGCGGCGGCCGTGATACTCCATCACCGGTCCCACATGATCAAATTCCACACCAAATCGCTTTAACAGGCGCAGCTGTGCAGGCTCCATGACCGCCATCCAGTGGGTTATGTTGTGTCTGACCGACATCTGAAGAATAGCGGCGAAAAGCCCGAGGCTGATATAGGGCATGGCGCGTTTGCCATTTTCCGAATCGCTATAGCAGACGAAATCGTTTGTGCCAGAGGACGATTCGTCCTCATTGAGACGACGCCGAAACTCCCGGCTGACCGCCATCCGGGAAATTTCTGCGATCTGCTCGCGGCGTGCGCCTGCAAATGCGTCCCGTGCCTGCTGACCCATCCGGTGGATACAAGGGTCTTCCATCGGGAAGTCAGCCTGTTCCGGGTTATCGCCCGTCATAACGAGACGAACGGTGGCAACGCTGTCTCCCGTCATTTTGTGGCGGATCAGGGCGTGCGCGGATCGCAGATCGTAGGCATCATGCTCCCGCTTATCGGCGAAGCAATTTGGGTCCTCAAAAGGGCGGTCGATGCAGTAAACCTGATATCGAAGTTCATAAACCTCGTTAATCACTTCTGGAGAGGTTGCCAGCTGGACATTGAATACCGAGTTAAAAATGGTGCTGACATCTTCGTGGGGTTGTTGGCCTGTTTGCATTTTTGGTCCTCACTAATTCCCATTCAGGGAGCTGTTATGCCGGGTGTATCGAGGTTACAGCTCATCAGACCTCGGAACTTTTATTGACCCTGGGCACGTATCGTCCGGGGGCCAGGATGAAATTTGGGTCGATTGCAGCTTTCAGCTTGCTCGCGAGCGTAGAGAAAGCCGAGCTATCGGTGTTGAGAATGTCCATTGCATTGATGTTAAGGCGGTATGGCAGGAAGCCTTCTTTTTGCCCGGCCTCGAAAAGAGCGCGATAACAGTTGTTAGCCCTTGCGGTTGCATCCGCGTTACTGCGATCAAAGAGCAAGGGAACAGTAGAATCGAAGCAGCGGTCGTTTACCGTCGTTAATGTAATGAGCGGGTTGATGCCATACTGCGGGCAGATCTTTTCAATCATATTGGTATAGCGGCGAACGTCTTTGCCACGTATGGGAACCAGCGGTGCGAACCATATGAGCCCACAGCCATCCCGCGCGGGATTTTTGGGTTGCCCGGGTGCGGGTAGGGCGCCTGAGCGCCAATATGCAAGCGCCAGAGCGACATCATTGGGGGTGCCGTGCATGATTTCCAGCGCGCCCGCGAGTGTGTCCGCCATGCCTTTAACTCGTGTGGCCAGACTGCCGGGCATTACGCGGGCAATTGTCCGTGCCATCTCGACTTTGCGCTGGTTGATAAAAATGAGCCGGTCGGTTACCGGGCCGAGGAGCCGCCTTAGCGTGCGCCTCGCCGCCCGGGCTACTTCCTTTGAGGCGTAAATTGCCCCGACTCCGCTCCACGCCGGAACGCCGTGGCTGCTGGCAAGACTTTCAACTTCGTGAGCGGGGAGAACACCGTCAACGGCTTTGTCTTCGGGGAAGGGCGTCATCATAGAGAGCATGCGCTGACTGTTAAGCAGATTAATCGCTACAACCGAACCGCCGAGCGCTCGCAATACCGCCCTGACGGCGGGTACCAGCGCTTCCAGCTTATCATCTTCTTTCGTGGAAAAGAAAAACGCAGTCACTGTGTCGGGTACTGGTGCAAGGGCGATGGTCATATTTACAACCACACCGAAGTTTCCCTGGCTGAACAGCCCGTCGAGATAAGGCCCCAGGCCCCATTTGAAAAGTCCGTCAACTTCCTCACCGCCAAGCTCGCTGAGGGGCGTCCGGTAAAGGGTGCCGTCGGGCAGAATCGCTTCTATTTTTGTTACCGCTGCAAAATGGTCAGTAATCGGTGTGATGCCGTAACCCCGCTCAAGCGCGTTACCAAGAATGCTGCAGGTGGGGCCCGCGCCGGTTACCGGCACAAGGTAGTTACCATCATGACTGTCGAGGAAGTCCCTGAGAGCACCTTGGGTTACACCTGGCTCAACTGTAATTACACCCATTTCGGGATCAAAACCGGAAATACGATTAAGCCGGCTAAGGTCAAGAATCACGCAGCCGTCTTCAACCGGGTTGGCACTACCGTAGCCCCAGTTATTACCCGTGCTCACGGGGTAGACTGCGACCTGCCAACTTTGTGCGACCTTAAGAATCGCTGCGACCTGCTCCTGGTTCTCCGGGCGGAGAACGGCCGGAATGGAGCGCTTTGTTCCAATTGTGGACACACCAAAATCAGCTCCGCCAGCCGTGATTACTCCGGACTCACCCAGGATGGCGGCCCATTCGGCAATTGCAGACTCGGTTGGGGTGCGATTCACTGGCGCTTCCAAGGTGAATTGGTGACTTTACGAACACTTAATCAAATTTTGTGAGGCAGTGTTCATTAGAAGCGACAATTTTAGTCGAGAAAGGGTTGACAAAATATGTCGTATAGTTAACGGCAAGGAAGAGCCCTGCGTAAAAAAACAGATGCGCAAACAATCAGTTGGAGTGAAATCAGAGGAATTCGGCGAGGTGTATTTTTGTTAAATAATGTTAAATTGGTTGGTTTTTAACCTGAAAGCAAAGGGTCGTTAAATTTGTTCTTCAACTGAGGCTAATGCGGTGCGCATTCGGGTGAGCACCTCCGCACAGTCCCGAGGGCCGCAGAATGCTTGCACAGTAATCAATGCAAATCGCGTTTCACCCGCGAGCGCAGCAGGTATCTGCAACAATTTGGCGTTGCGGTAACTCCAGCTTGTTCGCGAACCGACCTTATACCATTGGGCTACCAGAACCTTATTTCTGGTCAGGATGTTGCGATAAACCTGAAGGCCTGGCTCCAGTTGCTCTTCAACGTGCCAAATTGATTTGTCGAATAATTGAGGAAGATAGGGCACGAGTTTTTCATCGGTACTTTTTTTGTGGCTCTGTGCGAATGATATCCAGGTGTTGCCGGAGTGCCAGACTTGTTCCTCGAGGTCTTCGGGAAGAGCGATTGGTAATGGCAATTTGGCGGACTGGACTTGCTGAAAGCCCGGGAGGTCGATTATCCATTCTGGTTTTTGGCTGGCTGTGTTTTGAGCAAGCACGAGTGCAATCGGACCAAGAACAATTGCGGTTGCAATCGCAATAAGGCCTTTTCTGTAGACTATGCCGGCGTTGGCAGGCAGGTTTTGCTTTGTGGTGCGTCTGCGAACCGGTGAAAAGTACAGTGCCGGAAGTATGAAGGCCCCAAACACCATCCAGCCCATGGTTTCGTGATCTGTGAGCATCTCGCTTTGCATATCGGTTTCGTAAGCAACAACGACCAGAATGGTTATGCGTACCCAGTTTGCGATCATGCCCAGTAAGGCGGCGCCCAGTAGGGTAATCAGCCAGCCGCGCCAGCGGTAGTCGTTGAGTATAGATGTCATCATGGCCAGCAGGATGGCAATCGCGAAATAGCGTATCCCCGAGCAGCCGTCTGCAATGAGAAGGCGACCGTAGGGCAGGGTGATGCTGTTACCTTCAATAAGGGCTGTCATCCCGAACCAGCTTACCCAGGTTCCGACAACAACACTTGCGAGATCCACCAGGGCCGGGATCACGTCTGCCCAAATCGGCAGTGAAAGTGAGAGAAGCAGAACGTAGGGAAGAAACTTAAGTGTTCTGGGGAGCCCTAACAGTGCCCAGGCAGTTGCGACCATTCCCGCAGGGAGTAGCAGATAGGCCAGGGTGTCGATGCGAACCAGTTCCAGTAGGCCCCAAATCAGGGTTGTTACAACTAACAGAGCTGCGCCAGCAAGATGGTAGGGTTTGAGCTGTGTTTGGCGGTCAACATGTCCGGGCGGATGGATCAACAATATGCCAAGAAAGATAACTGCGGTTGCAAGTCCGTGTGCCAGGACCTGCTCGAATTCAAGCCAGGCTTCCGCGAGCCTGATCCAGGTGGGGTAGAAAATCAGGACGGCAATCGCTGCAACTACCAGATATGGCCTGGAGAGAGGTAGGTTGTCTAATGTCTTCCTTAACATCGTTTTGTCCGCCAGACTGCTTATCAATCGACAGGATACTGTGTATGTCGTTTACATAAAACTCAAATTCAGAACTAAAAAAGCCAGCCGAAGCTGGCTTTTCTATTACTCAACCGAAATCAGGCTTTCTGACGACGGCGAGCTGCACCAAGTCCTGCAAGGCCGAGACCCAATAGCGCCAATGTTCCAGGCTCCGGAACATTAATTTCGAACTGCTGGTACTTTCCGTTATTGGAGCTCATAACCAGAGCGTTGGTAGACGAATAGCCATCCCCAATAAACACG
>TARA_R110002096_G_scaffold55214_5_pt1 | contig 25247 bp, 21 predicted proteins | sample TARA_R110002096 | Tara Oceans TARA_R110002096 (sample SAMEA4397295) | marine metagenome | biome: Polar Biome; feature: [DCM] deep chlorophyll maximum layer (ENVO:01000326); material: water (ENVO:00002006), including particulate matter (ENVO:01000060) such as... | depth 35 m
CTCCAGGCTCGTGATACCAAACTGATATCAGCCCGCCGTCAATGGCTCCCTTGAGGGCATAGCCCTCCACCCAAAATTTTTGCTCCGGAGTTTCGCCAGAGGGGGTGCTGTTATCGGGAGTGCTCACCGATGTATCGGGTGCTTCAGGTGATGGGGTTGGTGAATCTCCGCCGCCACAGGCTGTAAGCAACGAGCTTAGTGCTATGGCAACGAGGCTCAGCCGTGTGCTTGTAAGGAAGGACATCTTGCATCTCCAGAGAAGGTGGACGATGCAATGTTAACGAGCCAAGGTGTTAAATAGTGTAAAAAATGGCGCTAATTGGTTACTTTATGCGTCAATTTACCGTCACTCAAGCCTTGTGCTCAACCATAACTGTCATGTTTAGTCGCTATGGTTCCAATCCAAAACGGCCTCATACACGGTGGTTTGCGGGAGAAACTCTTGTTCCGGTCTTTCGCGTGGCAAATTCAACAGGTGGTTGAAAAGCTGCATTTCAGCTGATGTAAGTCCAGTCTCGGGTATTTGCTCTGAGCGCTGTGGTTCCGGAACCGCTCTTCCTTCCGAAAAAGCGTCGAACGTTTTTTGACTCATTAACAAGGGCTACAAGCCAGCCAGATACTGCCTTGCCCGAGCCAGCATTGTTAAACCCCAAGTGTCGATGTCTCCTCAGTAAGCAACCCTTTTGCCCTTCAGCCAGGCTTTTTGCTCGGCCAGAAAGTGGAGGCCTCTTCCTGCTAGTGGCGGATAACGAACACCGAGCAATCGGCGTGACGAACCACCCGTTCAGCTGCCGAGCCGATAAAATAGCTCGAAAATCCCGGCCGTCGGGCCATCATCAGAATGGCGTCGGCGCTGATCTCCGAGGCGTGCTCGAGGATCCGATCATGGACGACACCCTCGCGGGTAGTGACGTTCAGGGTGACACCTTCCAACTGCAGCGACCTGGAAAGGCGCTGCAGCTGGGCGTGCGCCTCCCTCTCGTGGTCGTCGTAGTAGCTGCCCTCTAGCTGGGGTGAGCCGGCCTTGTGGGCCAGAGTCGGGTCCACGTAGAGCAGGGTGATACTGCCCGCGCCATCGATCAACAAACGGGCCGCTTCCATCAGTCGGGTGAGCTGCTCCTGGTGGGCCAGGTCGATAGGAATCAAGATTTGATTGAACATAGAGCCTCCTCAACCCATCACTTTGTTGGGCAGCCAGAGCACGATCTCCGGGAAGATCATGCATAGAATCAGCACAACCAGATTCAGTGTGATAAAGGGTGTGACTGACCGGTAAATCTCCCCCATTCCGACGTCAGGCGGAGCGATGCCCTTCAGGTAGAAGAGTGCGAAGCCATAGGGTGGCGTCTGCACAGCGATCAGGATGTTAAGAATCATCAGCACCCCGAACCAGATAGGGTCGTAGCCCAGGGAAACCGCGATCGGAGTAAACAGCGGCGCGCACATCAGCACGATAATGAACTCGTCAATAATGAATCCCAGCAGCAGCATGATCAGCTGAAACATGATGATGATCATGATGGGTGGCAGGTCCAGGCCGGTGGTGATCTCCGCGACCATATTCTGCACCCCCATCAGCAGATGGAAATTGCTGAACACCGAGGCCCCGAAGATGATCCACATGGCCACACTGACCAGGGTGGCGGTCTGGAAACCGGCGGCCTGGAACATGGCCGGCTTGAAGCGCTTGAACAGGATCGCCAACAGGATGGCACCCACGACTCCGATGGCGCCGGACTCAGTCGGGGTGGCAATGCCACTGATAATGCTGCCCAGCACGACAAAAATCAGCAGCAGGGCCGAGAGGCCGTCGCGCAGGATGACGAACTTCTGTTTGGGCGTGCGGGGTTGCACGTCGGTATTTTCTTTGTCCAAGGGCGCCCGGTCCGGGTTGAGCTGGCAGCTGATAACCACGTAGGTGATCAAAAGCACGATCGTCAGCAAGGCCGGTATCATGGCGCCCAGAAACATGCGCCCGACCGAGTTCTGGGTCGCGGCGGCGAACATTATCATGGGGATGCTGGGGGGAATCAGGATGCCCAGGCCTCCGCCCGCCATTATGACGCCCAGCGCCAGGCGCCTGTTATAGCCTCGGTCTAGCATCGGACGCAGGGCAATGCTGCCGGAGGTCATGATGCCGGCACCGATGATGCCGACCATGGCGCCAATCATTGAGCAAACCCCGATAACGCTGATGGCCAGGGAACCACGTACCCGGCCGATCAGCAACTGGCTGGCGTTGAACATGGCATCGCCGATCCCGGACTTGGTCAGCAATTGCCCCATGTAGATATACAAGGGAATAGCCAGCAGGATAAAACTGAAAAAGGTCGATTCCAGGGTCGTTGGAATGACGTTAAAGATGCCGTCGCCCCAGGTCATATAGCCGATCGCCATGGCGATTCCACCCAGAGCGAGGCCCACGGCGGCGCCCAGGGCGAAGAAGATCAGGATGCACAGCAGCAGCACCCCGGTCAGCAGTTCAATGCCCATGATGGGTCCCCTCTTTTTGTTTCAGCAGCGGGGTCCCCGTCGCCAGATAATAAACATCGTTCAATGTGTCCCGCACTAGTTGGGCAATAAACAGCGCGCAGGCGATGATCATCATCACCCAGAAGTGATACATGGGCGGCGCCCATTCGCTTTCGCGCCGGTAATCGTACTCCAGGGCCTCCAGCAACTTGCCCGTGCTGACCTTCACGATAATGATCAGGAAGAAGATGCCCAGGGCGAAGCCGATAAGGTTAAAGACGCTCTTGGTCTTGGGTGAGACGGTGAGGTAGAGAATGTCGACGTTGATGTGTGCCCGCTTCTGCTGGGCATAAGCGCCGCCCAAGGCGGTGACATAGCCGAACAGAAATAGCGACAGGTCGTAGGCCCAGATGGTGGGGCTGTCGAGGACGTAGCGAGCGAATACTTCATAGGCGACGATGCCGGCCAATAGAGGCATCAGGTAGGCCGCTGCTTTGCCTGTCAGCATGACAATTAAATCGATACTGTGGCAGAGCCCCCTCAGAAAAGTATGGAACATAAGGGATCTCCTGAAATCATGTAAAAGGCGGAAAGCACCGTGTACTTTCCGCCTCCTCCCGGCCTCTTCAGCTTCTGAGGCCGATTAAGTCGGCATGTAGCACCGGCTTAATCGTTGGCATTCAGGATATCGATCAGTTGCTTGCTGTACTTGCCCTGTGCGGCATACTCTTCCCGCAGAGTGGCGCCGGCAGCAGCCCAAGCCTCCTTGTCTGCTTCGCTTGGCTCCGGGCTCCACTCCAGTCCCTTGGCTTTCATATCGGCCAGAGCCTCGCTTTCCCACTGCTTGGACTTGGTCAGTTGCTCCTCGGCATGGATCTCGGTGGCCTTGCGCACGGCGGCTTTGAGGTCATCGGGCAGCTTGTTCCAGTCACTGCGATTAACGATGATCGGCAGTACCTGAGCGCCGGCAAGGGGCAAGGGGTACATGTATTTGGCCACTTCAACATGGTTACCGTCGCGGTGATCGATCATGTTGCTGCCGATGGAACCGTCGATGACGCCGGTGGCCAGGCTGGTGTAAATCTCACTCCAGGCCATAGAAACCGGGGAAGCGCCCAGGTTACGCAGGAACTTGCCATAGGCACCGGGGGCGCGGATCTTCAGGCCTTCGAAATCTTTCACCGAATTGATTGGATTCTTGGTCAGAATATACACCGGTGGCTGGATGTACGGTTCGAGCCATACCATCCCCTGGGAGCCGTAGGCCTTTTCCAGGACCTCGCCCCAGCCCTTCTCGTGGAACAGGCTATAGAGCTTGTCGGTATCGTCGGTACCGCCGGGCAGGCCGATCTCGACAACCCCGGCTGGCAGTTCCCCGGCGTGCATTGACTGGAACGGGGCGCCCATGGTGATCAGCCCGGACTTTACCGCGCCCAGCAGGCCGGTGGTGCCGACCCCTTCGCCCGAGTAGAGGACCTGTACCTTGATTCGGCCGTCAGAGAGCTGCTCGATGTTCTTGCCCAGATTTTCGTAAAGCTCGCCAAAAGCTGTGCCCCGGCTATAAAGATTGCTGAAACGCCAGTTGTATTCGGCGGCAGCGACATCAGCGGCTAAGACGCTAAGCCCCAGTCCGAGTGCGAGCGCTGAAGTGTAAAGCTTCGTCTTCAGTTTCTTGACAGTGATTAACATTATGTTTTGTCCTTTCAGGGCTTTAATTTTTTTTATCCTCGTTTTTGAGTGTAGCAGGCGCAACTGCTGTGGGTGTTATACCGCGTCAACTATCGTTGCCGATCCGTACTGCCTCAGTAAAAACTGAACTCGTCGCCAGAGTGATTCCATAGGATTGTTATGTGGTTAAACGCTGGGCAATAAACACAAAAAGCACGCAGTAGCACCAACGGGGCGCAGCGGTTTAGTTTGGCCCCGTTATGTTTCAACTGGCTATGGAGATGTGATGGCAAAGCTTCCTTAAAAAAAAGCGCTATCTCTGTCGGCCAATTAATAGGGGATGATGGATCCATAGCATAGAGCCAGCCGTATATGTTATCTCAGAAACTGGTGAAAATTATGAGCTCCAGTAAAACCCTATTGATAACGCTTTCTTTGCTCGTTACTGCAGTTCTTACGCAAGCGGCGGAGCAGAAGGAGCTGATATTTCTTAATTGGTCGGATTACATGGATCCGGAGATTCTGGAGGAGTTCGAGCAACGCACCGGCATTACGGTGAAACAGACCTACTTCGAGTCTGACGCCCACCGGGATGAACTTCTGATCGAAACGGGGGGGCGGGGCTTCGATGTAGCGCTTATCGATGGCACCTCGATTCGGATTCTGGCAAAACGCGGCTGGCTCGAGCCTATTGATGAAACGGATATTCCCAACCTGAAGCATATTAATCCGCGTTGGCGCGCGATTCACGAGGAAGCCGAGGTGTATAGCGTGCCCTATTTCTGGGGTACGCTGGGCATAGCTTATCGCCAGGACCTGGTGCCTTTCCCTGTTTCAAGCTGGATGGATCTGTTGCAGCCAGCTGAGGTGCTACAGGGCAGGGTGGCGATGATCGGCAGTAGCAGAGCCCTGATTGGTGTGGCGCTGAAGGCGTTGGGTTACTCGCTCAACAGCACCGATGCGCAAGAACTCAAGGAAGCTGAGGCGCTACTACAGGCGCAAGCACCCGCAGTCAAGACTTACAAATACGTTTCCCTGGATGAAAATTCCGCTTTGGTGAACGGCCAGGTCGCCATGAGCATGATGTATAACGGCGATGCCATGATGGTGCAGGAGCAACACGACAAGATTGCCTTCGTGCTTCCCGATGAAGGCGGCAGTATCTGGGTCGACTATCTAAGTATTCTCAGTGCCTCAACAGAAAAGGCTGCAGCTAAACAGTTCATCGATTTTCTCAACGAGCCGGAGGTCGCTGCGCGGCTGGCGCAGTTTGTCTATTATGCCACGCCTAATCTGGCCGCCGAGGCATTGCTGTCGACCGAGTTCAAGAGCGATCCGGTTATCTACGCGAGCGAAGAGGCGTTAAAAAAGTCGGAAACCTATCACCGTCTGCCCGCTAGGGGCCAAAAAAGCCGTGCAGCGATTTTTTCGCGCTTAGTCAACTGAGCCCAAAATACGCCTATGCGCCTTCATGCCAAGATTTTATTAGTTGTCGTACCCTTAGCGGTGATTCCGCTATTGATTTTGGGGTGGTTTGCCCATGACCAGATGCACTCGACGGCGGTAGAACGCAGCTCGAGCCAGATAACGACGCTGATGGATCAAATGGCGTATAACTTTCAGAGGCATCGGGACGTTGCCGAAGCTAACGTCGAGCTGTTTGCCGGTTCTTCGTTGATGCGTACGTATGCGCTGACGCAAGACGAGGATGAACGGTATGTGTTGATGCTGCCTTCCCTGATGAAGTTGTTCTCCAGCTATCTGCGCGCCTATCCCGATTACTCTGAAATCCGCTACCTGCTACCGGATGGCTACGAGGATGCTCGTACCACTTTGATGCGGGTACCAAATGTCACTGAAGAGGAAGGCGATACACTATTCTTTCAGGAACTCCGCCGGTTTGACGGCGAGACATTCGTTCAGGTTTCCACGCCACCCGATAGCAGTGCGATCTCGTTGCAGGTCGCGCGGCCCATTCGACTGATCGACCTGACCACTCAGGATCCGCTCAACAGCAAGCCGACGCTGCGCGGGTACCTGGTGGTCACCATGGCGCTGGATTTCATGGCAGAGCAGATTGCCACTGGCCGGATTGGCAAAAACGGTTATACGCTTATCGTCAATGAAGCCGGCAGGGTTCTATTCCATCAGGATCCCTCCCGGTTGGGCCAGCAACTACCGGCGTCGCTGTTGAATAAGGTCTTGGAGGCGGGAGAAAGTAAGCAGCTTGTGCCGGCATCCTATCAGGAGGCAGATAGTCTTTTGGCGACCCGGCGCCTGCACGAAGGCCTGCTGTTGATCGGTGTGCTGCCGGAGTGGGAGCTGCTTGAAGAAAGCCAGCGACTGGGGAATATTGTCGCCTGGGTCATACTCGGCACTGTGGTGCTGATGATAATCGTGCTGTTGATTGCCATGAATTTTCTTATGGTTTACCCATTGAGACAGTTGATGGTGGCGGTTCGCGAGATCGGTGATGGAAACCTGGCACCAAAGATCGCGTTATCAACCAAAGACGAGTTAGGCCAGCTTGCGATGAGTTTTCAGGGGATGGCAGGCAGCCTGGAAAAATCACGCATCAAGATCGAGCGTCTGGCATACCACGACAGTCTGACCGGCTTGCCAAATCGATTCCAGGCCCATGAAAATCTGCACCACATGATCTCTCTCGCCCGCCGGGATAATGGCAAGATGGCGGTACTGTTTCTCGACCTGGATAACTTCAAACGGGTCAACGACACCCTGGGTCATCAGGTGGGCGATCAACTACTCAAGGAAATGGCAGCCCGTCTCACTTCAGTCCGGCGGGAGGAAGATGTCATCCATCGCGAAATCCCTCAAAATACGTCAGATGTTCTCGCTCGCCTGGGTGGCGACGAGTTCGTTGTTCTGTTATCCAGAATCAACAGTTCTAAGGACGCGGCCAGAGTTTCCTCACGTATTCTCGATATCATGAAGCTACCGTTCCATTTCGGTGATAAGGAGATATACAGCAGCTGCAGCATTGGTATTTCACTGTTCCCCGATGACGGTACTAAGGTGGATGATCTGATAAAGTGTGCCGATGCCGCCATGTATCAGGCAAAAGAGCAGGGGCGTAATAATTTCCAGTTTTATTCCGCTTCCTACAATCTTGCCGTGTTCGAACAGATCTCGCTCGACAGCAGGTTGAGACATGCGTTAAGCAATAACGAGTTAGAGCTTTATTATCAGCCGCTGGTGCAGGCCAGGACAGGTAAGATCGTTGGGCTGGAGGCGCTGCTGCGCTGGAATGACCCACTTGAGGGGATTATTCCCCCGGACCGGTTTATTCCCATCGCCGAGGACAGCGGGTTGATTCTGCCGATTGGCGAATGGGTTCTGCGTGAGGCCGGGCGTCAATTGGGTGTCTGGCAGGCTGCGGGATTCACCGATGCTTTTGTTTCCGTCAATATCTCCGCCATACAGCTACAACGCCAGGATCTTGTTACTATTGTCGATCAGGTACTGAAGGATAACGGGCTTTACCCTAGGCAGTTGGAGCTCGAAATTACCGAAACCGCTCTGATGAAAATCAGGCCGGAGGTGATCGGCGATCTGGACGCGATACGGCAAAAAGGCGTGACTATTTCACTGGATGATTTTGGTACCGGCTACTCATCCTTGAGCCTTTTGCAGGAGTTGCCTATAGGCAAGCTCAAGATTGATAAAGGCTTCGTGCGGGATATGCTTGTTGATCCCAAGGACGCCGCCATCGTCTCGGCTGTCCTGTTTATCGCTAAAAGCCTGGGGCTCCGCTCCACCGCTGAGGGCGTCGAAACGCCGGAGCAGGCGGCTCGTCTAACGGAGGAAGGATGTGATCAACTTCAGGGCTACCTGCTAAGTCGGCCATTGCCGGTGTCTGAGATGACCAGGTTTTTGAAGAGTAGAAAAATCAATGTCCCTCACTCAGCACTTGAGCGGCATTGATACGCGCTGGTTGGCAAATCGCGCGGGCCGCTTTTGACGGTATCACTCCCCCCGGGCCTGTGAATTGCTTAGCCTTTCCCCTAAGCTTGAAAGAACACATCGCTAGGGCGAGACGGTTTGTAAAAGCTATGTCTGACAAAGAGCTCCGTACCAAATCCGATAAGCAGTCGATTGACCAGTTTATCCATCAAGTCCGCAAGCTGCCTCAACAAGGTGGAGGACAGGACCAGGGCAGGCTGATCTTTGCCCTGGATGCCACCGCCAGCCGGGATGCTACCTGGGATCAGGCTTGCCACTTGCAGAGTGAGCTTTTCCTGGCAACCAGGGATCTTGGTGGCTTGGCGATTCAGCTTTGTTATTACCGCGGTTTCAGGGAGTTCAAGGCCACGGGTTTTGTCACCGAGACCGGCCAGTTGCTTAGCCTGATGAATGGCGTTACCTGTCTGGGCGGGCGTACCCAAATTAGCAGGGTGCTGGCGCACGCCAGAGAAGAAACCCGGGCAAAGGCCGTCAAGGCTGTGGTGTTTATCGGGGATTGTTGTGAGGAGCCGGTGGACGAACTCTGTCATGTTGCCGGCGAGCTGGGTATGTTGAAAACCCCGGTGTTCATGTTCCACGAGGGCACCGACGCACATGCCAAAGCAGTGTTCCAACAGGTGAGCAAGTTGTCGGGAGGTGCCTATGCGCCCTTTGATCGCAACAGCCCTCAGGTGCTGAAGGATCTTATGGCCGCTGTTGCGGTCTATGCTTCCGGGGGAACCAAGGCTTTGCAGGATTATTCCAGCCGTAGCTCCGCAGAGGTTAAGCGTTTGACTCAGCAGATCAGATAGCGCTTGTTTCAATCAACCGGTGGGCCAATTGGCCCGGAGTATCCGTGTGCCACTAACGCTTCTGGTTATCGTAGTAACGGTTGTTGCGTGGGTCTGGCTACGCAACCAGCCGCCCAGCCAACGAAAACCGGCTATTATAAAGCTGGCGTTGATTGCCAGCGTTCTGATATTGGCTCTTTTGGCCGTTACCGGTCGTTTGAACATCCTGTTTGCCTTGCTGGTTTTCCTGTTTCCACTGTTACGCCGGGTACTGCCTTCTTTGTTGATGGGTCGGGTGGCGGGCTTGGGAATGGGTGGAGCTAAGGCCAAACCGGGCAGCCAGTCTCATGTTGCCAGCGAGATCCTCGACATGACTCTGGACCATGACTCCGGAACCATGAGCGGTGAGATATTGAAAGGCCCTATGGCCGGGCGGTCGCTGGCGGATCTGGGCGAGAATGAATTTATCGAATTATTGCAGTATTGCCGGCACCATGACGAGGGCTCTGTCCGGCTTCTGGAAACCTATCTGGACCGTCGCTTCGGGGATTCCTGGCGTGCTGACGAGCCGGCGGGTGATGACAGCGCAGGAAACAGTGGGGGTGAAAATTCTGGTAGCGGCGACCATCTCACCGACAGCGAAGCCCTGGATATCCTGGGGCTGGAGGCGGGTGCCAGTCGGGATGAAATCATCCAGGCCCACCGCCGGGTGATGCAAAAAATACACCCGGACCATGGTGGCAGTAACTATCTCGCTGCCCGTGTGAACGAAGCCAAAGAGCGACTGCTAAGCTGAGAGGCATAATGGAACCTACTGGATCGCTAAAGGACAATTAAATGAGAGACGGGGACGCCGGTCCGAATACCTCCGCCAAAAAGAAGGCCGAGGAAGCTGCGGAAGAACAAGAGACTCGTGCCAAGGTTCGGGACCGAGAATCCCGCGAGCAGACGCCCACGTCGGCCGAAAAGTCACTGACTCCGAAAGAGCGCGATACCGTGTCCGAGCATGGCAATCTGTCGCCGCTGACCGTTTACTCTATCATCCTGCGTGAGGGCGAAGACGAGCTTCGACGCCCGAACATCTCACTCTGGTGGTCGGGCGTGGCAGCCGGAGTCGGGATTTCGACCTCAGTCCTTGTTGAAGGCATTATTCGCTCCAATCTTGGCTCGGATCACCCGTACCTGACGTTGATTGAAAGCCTCGGCTACTCGTTCGGATTTGTTCTGGTCATCCTGTGCCGGCTTCAACTGTTTACTGAAAACACGATCACGGTTGTGCTGCCAGTTCTTGCTGACCCGACGCGCAACCGGTTCTATTGCGCCGCGCGCCTTTGGGGAATAGTGCTCGCGGCCAATTTGTGTGGCACGTTTCTTACTGCCGCCATCGGCGTTCATGGGGGCATCCTTCCCGCCGAAACCCTCGCGGCAATTATGGATATATCGCACCATTTAGCGAAGCTGACTCCGGCCGAGACATTTTTACGTGGTATACCATCAGGGTTTTTTATAGCGGCATTAGTGTGGATGCTACCTTCGGCGAAGAGATCTGAAGTGCTGGTTATCGTCATGTTCACCTGGTTGATCGCAGCGGGTGATTTTACCCATGTTATTGCCGGGTCAAATGAGATTTTTGTCCTGGTGCTCAGTGGGGAAATGAATATGGTTAACGCGTTGATCTACCATATTTCCCCTGTACTCCTCGGCAACATTCTCGGTGGCACAGGGTTGTTCGCGATGCTGGCCTATGGTCAGGTTCATGAAGAAATGTGACGCGGAATGCGTGGAAGATGTATGGCTTTTCTCATAGGGCTTAATAGAGACGCCTCGATTCTATTTCGCTGAGCTGGCTTCCACCCGCGCCAGAAATTCCCCGATGTGCTCGAACGCCTCTTCCGCCTCTGGCAACAGGGGCGTAAACAGATGCCACACATGAACCATGTCGGGCCAGGTTTTTATTTCCGCTGGTGAGCCAGCCGCCTGCGCTTTTGCAACATATCGTTGGGCGTTTTCCAGCAGTAGCTCCGATTCACTGACGTGAATGAGTATTGGCGGGAGATTATGGAGGTCGCCACGCAGGGGTGATGCCATTGGGCTGGTAGGTAATACCCGGAAACCCAAAACTGTGCCCCACCACAGAAGCGGAAGAGGTATCTGAGCCAGTTTCTCAACGGTTGGCCCCAGCATGGCATCGGTTTTCAGGTTGGCTCGTTTGCCCAGCGACGTGAGCATGAGCTCGGTGGACGGCGACAGCGCAACCGCAGCGTTCGGTGGTTGCAGCCCCTGGTCTCGTATCCAGGCAATCAGCCCAAGAGTATGACTTCCACCCGCAGAGTCCCCGGCGACCACCACGAAATCTGCCGGAGCTTTCTCGTCCGGGCCGTTGTCGAGTATCCAGCGGTATGCCTGCTGGCAGTCGATAATACCGTCCAGATAACGGTTTTCCGGCATTAGCCGGTAATCAATGGCAAATACGCAAGCATTGGTCAGCCTCGACAACCGGTCAGTGATGGCGCGATGGCTTTTGGGGCTGCCGGCGATCCAGGAACCGCCGTGAATGTAGAGAATCCGGCGGTTGGGCTCTGATCCGGGAGCTATCACCCACTCCCCCTTGGGCCCGCCGCTTGCTGGGGCGCGAGTTTCCGAGACGAGTTCCAGCTCGTCGCTCATGCTATCCATGTAGCGTCGCAGCGCCTTTGCCCGAGCCCGGCCATGGAGGCCGTCAGCCGCAGTATGCATTCCCCTGACCATTTCAAGCACTTGCTGGCGGGCTTCGCTTTGTTCGGGGCGAATGGCTGTTTCACGTTCATCCCGGACATCGCGTTTACGGCGCCGTAAAAACACCACGGCAGCCACCAGTGCGACCATTATCAGACCAAACCACATCATTGCGAACCAGGCGATTCCGAAAATCATGAGTAATCCTTGTGTGGTTTCATGGCAGTTCGTCGGTGAGCGGTCATGCTGGTTTACTCATAACCCTCACATGGATCTGTGGCAAGTCCTCAATGTTTCAGACTCCGCGCTCACTCTGCGAGAATTACCCCGTAGACTTAGAAAAGCAGCGCACCATCCCGTAATGCTATCAGTTTGCTCTCCGAGGTTCTTACACCCGTCCATTTCTGATTCCAGTTGCCTGAGTGGCCATACGTGACCAGGCTGCGTTTACACATGAACGATTTCCTGGAAAGTGTGGCCTTGGTCTTCAGTAAGGTGCCAAAAGCAGGCCTTCTCTTTTTATGACTGCCCTGGCTGAGCGCCCCCGGTGGTTTTCCGAGGGCAGAGTGCTGCTCAGCCACTAGACTGAGATGTTTATACCTTGCCAGTGAGCTCCATAAACTCTCGCAAAAGGGCACCAATTCTGCCTGAGTATTCTGGATCGCGATTGGATATTTCGTCGACCACCTTGAGAGATTTCGAACGGAGCAGTGCTACCGCGTCGCTGTTCAATTGAACAATTTCTCCGTTGTATTCGGTCTTGAATTCCTGCATTCGCTGCAGGTCTCTCATCATGAACATCCCGGCGGCTTCGAGGTGTGTTGCCAGAACAGCATCTTCGATGACTTTTTTGAAATCCGATCCCAGCTTGTTCCACGATTTCAGGGAAACAAATACTTCACTGTTTTGATGAGATGCGAGGTTCGGTTGAATAATATATTTGTTTACCTCCTGCAGGTTCATCCCCCATCCGGCAGAGACGCCACCCCAGTGCGCACCGTCGACCACGCCAGTCTGAAGGGCCTGGTAAAGCTCGCCCCCGCTGATAGAAACGGGCGCTGCGCCCATTTTTTCAAATACTTGCGCGGAACTGCCGTTTGAGCGAACTTTGAAACCTTCGAAATCCTTTGGTGTTTCAAGGCGCTTGTTACTGTAGATGGCCGTGCCACCATTCGAAATCGGACCTACCTGATAAATTCCCCGAGTGGCGTAGGCTTCGCGGATAATGTTGAGCGCGCCCATGTCGTGCATGAAAAATTGCATTTCCTCAAGGGAATCCCAGGTTCCGAAGTTACCGTTGAGGTGGCCTGCTGCTGGAATGTCTCCGACCCAGTAGGCGGGATAAATAAGTGCGCCGTCCAGTGTTCCGCGACGGACCCCACGCAGAACATCTCCAGTGGATACTATGGAGTTGGGTTGATGCGTTTCGATCTCAAGCTCACCGTTGGTAGCTTCTTCGATGCGGCGCGCCAATCCATTAAAGATCGGATCGTAATACCAGTTTCCGGTAGGCCAGTGAGTTTGCATCTTCCATTTGATTTTCTGTTTGGGAGAGGCGATTACTGCTGGCGCAGAGAAGCCGAGTGCCGCGACGGTAGCTGCGGCAGCGGTGCCGGTGGACAAAAATTTACGACGGTTTATTGTCTTTGTATCTTTCATATCAGTTTCTCTCGTTGTTGTAATAGGTATCAGGCTTTAGTGAGTAAGTTCACGCCTTCCGTAAGGATGGAAGGAAACGCGAGGAGAAAAATTCCGAAAAGAATCATTAATACAACATAGGGCAACACACTTTTATAAAGATCCAGGATAGGGGTTTGCGGGCTGAGGGTTTTGAGATAAAAGATGTTGTATCCAAAGGGCGGTGAAATGTAACCCACACATAGATTCAGCTGAAAGATAACAGCGAACCAGATGGGGTCGAAGCCGAGCTCGACGACAACAGGCATGAAGATGGGCATCACCAGCAGGATAATGCCGATGGGGTCCAGGAACATTCCGAGAATGAACCCGGCCCCCTGCATGACCAAAATAAGAAGCCAGGGAGAGATCTCCAGAGACAACAAAAATGACTGCACAAAGTTGATGCCATTGGCAGCCGAGTAAACGGAGACAAACGCACTGGCGCCAAAAATAATCCATATAACCATGCCGCTCATGGTGGCCGTTGAATAACTGACATCTTTGATAAAGCCCCAGTTAAGCTCACCCCGAATGGCAATTGCGGCTAGAACTGCCGCGGCACCCACGGCTGAAGCTTCCGTTGGCGTTGCCATGCCGAGGAATATCGACAGCAGCACCACTGAAATAATGACCATTGGAAGAACAATGGAACGCAGCGAGCGAATTTTCTCACTCATGGGGACGCTTTCGGCTGAAGCAGGCGCTTTTTCGGGCCGCAGGTTCGCCGTCACAATGACATAGCCAAGAATGACAACCAGCATACCCAGCCCTGCAATCAACCCGCCCATGAACAGCTTGCCGATCGAAAGCCCGGTACTCATGCCAATAACAATCAATGTAATGGAGGGAGGGATCAGAATGCCGAGGGTGCCTGCTGCCCCGATCGTGCCAAGCACGAGTTTTTTATCGTAGCCGTGCTTTTCCATGGCAGGCATTCCCACCATGCCTGTAGTGAGTGTTGAAGCCGCGCAGCTGCCGGTCATGGCAGAAAGAAGGGAGGCGAAACCAGTGGTGCCCACCAGCAGCCCGCCGTTAACTTTTCCGGACCAAAGGTAAAATGCTCGGTACAGATCTGTCGCTATTTTCGACTTTCCGAGTGATATCCCCATCATGACGAACAGAGGGATGGCGGCTAGTGAGATCGACCACATACTGGCAAAGGTGGCAGATAGAATAGGAAACAGGCCGCCTGTGCCGTTCATGATCAATATAAAAATGGTAGCGACTGCACCCAGAGCGAAAGCGAGCGACACGCCAGCTATGATAAAGGCGAGCAGAAGACCAAACATACCAGCGGTTAAAAGTTCTGGTGACATGGACTTACCCTTTGCTTTGTTGTTTTGGATTGATGAACTGGGTTGTGGCTGCCACAAGGCCACTCAGGCCCTGGATCAGAATGAGAGCTGTCCCGATGAGGAGTGCCAGATTCACCGGCCACATAGGGTGGCGCAAAGCACTGGCGTCTAATTCGTTGAACTCCCAGGCATCCGAAAAGTAAAACCAGGCCTCGTAGGTCAGGGCCGTGGTCCAGATAGCCAGTGCCACATAATTGATCATGTCCGCAAAGGCATTCCACCGGGGTGACCGGGTATTGAGCAGAACATCGACTCGTACGTGCCCGCCTTTTATCAGGGTGTAGGCACCGATCAGGATGAAGTAGGCTGCAAATACACGCTGCGTGTAACCCGGTGCCCACACCGACGGCGCGTTGAAGACGTATCTTGCGATGACCTCGTAAACTACGATAGCCATACCTATGAATACGAAAAAGCTGAATAGCTTTCCGGCGATCAGGTTGAACGTTTCAATGATTCTTAAAGGATTCATAGCGTTCTCTATTATTTTAATGGGGCCCGTTCTGAATTTTGGTCGCGAGACATCAGGCCCACTGATAGCGGTTAAAGTTTTCGCGCAGCATTTTCTTGCTCACTTTGCCGGTGGCGGTGTGAGGCAGAGTGTCAACAAACTCACAGGCGTTCGGTATCCACCATTTGGGGACCTTCCCCTCGAGGAAGCTCAACAGTTGCTCGGGAGTTAGTGACGGATACGTTTCCTCAGGCACAACAATGAGAAGGGGGCGCTCACTCCAATGCTGATGAGCAACGCCGATGACAACGGCCTCGCGAACCCCGGGGTGTGACATGACTGCATTTTCAATTTCGATGGAGCTGATCCACTCCCCCCCGGATTTGATGACGTCTTTCACCCGGTCTGTGATGCGCATATAACCCAAGGGATCAATAGTCGCTACGTCGCCAGTATTGAACCAGTCATGCTCTCGGGGCTTGCCATAATAGGCGCTACATGCCCACGGACCACGGATTTCCAGAACGCCGGTGGTTTCTCCGTCATGGGGTAGGGTGTTCCCGTCTTCATCAACGATTCGCATCTGGATGCCGAATAATGGACGGCCGGATTTTAGGCGCTGGTCTGCCCGGGCATCGTCGGGGAGTTGATCGTGTTCGGGTAAGTAGCGGTTGTAACTTCCAATGGGGCTGAGCTCTGTCATACCCCAGCCGTTTTCCAGTCTGACGCCATGGCGATCCATGTCGTCATAAAGTTGCATTGCGCCTGCAGCGCCCCCGATAACGCCTCTGGTAAGGCTCGGGATGCGAGTTCCGGAGGCGTTCAGGAACAGGTTAATGCCATTCCAAAGTGTCGGAACTGCGAGTGAGAAAGTAACCTGTTCCCGATTGATAAGATCGGTCATCGCCTGTGCATCCGACACGTGTGGGCCAGGCAGGACCAGAGCTGCTCCAGCCATGGGGGCGCTGTATGGCATGCACCAGGCATTAACGTGGAACATAGGGACCAGAGGCATTACAACGTCGCCGGATGTCAGGCCCAGTTGGCTCGCCATGTTCTGTGACATGCATTGCAAAACAATGCTTCGGTGGCTCCCCAGTACGCCTTTTGGTTCGCCCGTGGTGCCTGATGTGTAACACAGGTTGCTGGCCCGATTTTCATCCAGAACAGGCCAGTCATAGCTTTCCTGCTCTCGGCCCAGCAGGCTTTCATAGGCTTGTAGATTCGGTAACGTGCTCTGCGGCAGGTTATTGGCCGTACATAGCGCTATCCAGTGTTTTACTGACGGAAGATGATCTTGCATCACTTCGATCATCGGGATGAACTCCGGATCGATGAACAGCGCTTCGTTCTGTGCATCGTTAACAATAAATTTAATCTGTTCGGGGAACAGTTTCGGGTTGATGGTGTGACAGATGCGGCCAGTGCAGGGAATAGCGTAGTGCAGCTCGAAATGCCTGTGGTCGTTCCAGGCAAGAGTGCCGACTCTTGCTTCGGGGTCAAGCTCCAGGCGGTCCAGGGCATTTGCCAGTTTAGTTACTCGAGCGAAGGCGTCGCTGTAAGTCAGTCTGGAGATGCTGCCATCTGCGCGGCGGGAAATGAGCTTGGTATCGGCGGCGACCATTTCCGCATGGGACATTATTGTTTTAATGCTCAGAGGAGCATCCATCATTAAACCTTTCAAGACAGGCCTCCGGTTTTTGTTTTAAAAGGGCGACTTCACGTTGCCACGGTACGATGAATAAATAGTTGAGATCGAACTCAGCAAAATGTATGCCCGTTTGCGACGACGCGTTGAAACCCGCGATTGGCGGGGCTGGAGCCTATAAAGGGGGGCGGTTTAACAGAAGCGGCTTTGTTTCAAATTTGAAACGCGTGTTGCATTTTTTTGGTTGGGCGTTTCAGTTTTGGGTTTTTACGTGGGGCTGGCGAAGCCTGCGCCAGAGGGTGGAGCGGCTAATACCAAGCGCTTTTGCTGTTTTCGCCATATCGCCATCGTGAGCGTCGAGAGTTTCCTGGATAAGCGTTATCTCGGCGGCTTTGCCGAAATTGTGCAGGCTTTCCTTCGGGGCGTTTAACGTTGAGTGGTGCTCCGTTGGCACTGAGAACAGCTCTGGAAACAGGGCCTCAAGTGGTTGCGATTCGTCAGGGAACTGGCTCATCAGAAAAGCGCGTTCTATCAGGTTTTCGAGCTCGCGAATGTTGCCACTCCACTTATGGTTCATCAGGCGAGGCATGAGTGTATTCAGTATCTCATTAGCCGCCTGTTCGCGGTCGATGTTGCCTCCGGCGAGGTTTTTGGTTAGCAGCTTGGTGAGAGGTGGAATGTCGGAGGTTCGCTGGCGCAAGGGAGGGACCGATATTCTGAGAATGTTCAGTCGGTAGAACAGGTCTTCACGAAACTGGTTGTTGGCGATTTCTTTCTGTAGATCCCGGTGGGTGGCTGCAATGACCCGGATATTGATCGGAGTGGGCTCCGAGCCTCCCAGGCGGAGAACCTGGCGCTCTTGTAAAACCCGAAGCAGGCGCGTCTGAAGATGAATCGGCATATCGCCAATTTCATCGAGGAAAATAGTGCCGTTGTGCGCCGCCTCGAACAACCCCGGCTTCCCGCCTTTGCGACTGCCGGTAAAGGCCCCTTCGTCATAGCCAAACAGTTCGCTCTCAAGCAGGGTTTCAGGGAAGGCCGCGCAGTTGATCGCGACGAACGGCATCTGTTGCCTGTTGCTGGCGTTATGGATGCTTTGGGCGAACAGCTCTTTCCCGGTACCGCTTTCTCCGGTAATCAGCACTGTCGAGTTGGAGTGGGCGTACAGCTTTGCCAGGTGGACCGCTTGTTGAAACGTGTGTTCCTCGCCTGTCAGTTGTTCGAAGTGATATCTGGCAATGAAGTGACTGGGGCGACTTTGGGAGCGCAATCGACGCTCAGCGCGTTGGATTTCCCGTATTTCCTGGCACGTCAGTATTGCTCCGTCTATCTGTCCTTCTTCCATAATAGGAAGGACGCTAATTGCCAGGCGCTGACTTCCTCGAGAGCTTAGGTGGCTTTCAATCGAGGTTCCCGTCGTCAATACCCCTTTTATATCGATGTCGGGAAAGCGTTCGGTGGCACGATCTCCGATGGAGATTGGCTGGTCAGGTTGCAGCAAGGTGTTCATGCTGTTGTTTACGGAAAAGACCGTGCCTGTTGCGTCTAGCGCAATGACTCCTTCGTTCAGATTTTTCAGGACCGCATGAATGCGCCGGTGCTTTTGGGCTTCGGCTGCGCGGCTGTGGCATATGGCAAGGGCATCATCGAGTGTCAGGCGAACAGCGTCAGCATTGATGGCGAAGACGCCTTCCGCGCCGGCGGCTTCGGCCAGTTCGACGACGGTTGGGGAGCCGATGATTACGCGATAGCCTTGATCAACGAACGTGCGAACTTTCTCGCGTGCATCCTGTAGCGAGGTATAGATAGCCTGCGAGACCTCGACAGTGAATAGTGAGGACATTTCCTCAAGCTCTTTCAAGGTGCGCTGGTGCGTAAGAATACCGGCTTTGGTGCCGCGCTCCTTGGCAAGGTTAATGGCGCGTATCAGGTCGTACTCACCCATTCTGAACGAGAGAATGGTGGTAGAAATTTTCTTCCGCAAAAATTCTGCAGAGGCACCGGAGCAGATCAGGATGTCAGCGCGCTGCTCCCGCTCTATGGATTTAGCCGTTGCAAGCAGCTTGTCGACCGACGTCTCTACAATCTGTATATCCGCTTGTTGTTCGTAGCGAGGCAGTATCTCGTTCAATGTTAGCGTTAACTTGCTCGGATGACCGTCGAAAGTGAGATGGTTGATCAGTGCGATGATGCGGGGTTTGCGGGGCTCTGCAGGCATGGGGCCGCCTTTCGTTGCGTGGGGTTATGGGGTCATGGTAGCTGGAACGGAATCGTTTCAAAAGTGAAATTATATGTTTCACGATTGCGCCAGCGCTGAGGTGTCTGTCGCCCATACATCCCTCTGTTTTTTTTACTTCCTTGATTTTACGGTATTTATCTTCGCATCTCTTTGTTGGCCCAGAGTTTGCTGGAGGCAGTTTGTGGAAACGTATCTGCGAAAAGAGAGTATCTAATGGATGTCGCACAGAGTGGCTCAAGTTCACAACATCGTATTGCGGGGGACCGCTGGGCGTGGCAGGAAAGCCTGGAGCGCTATTTGTCCGGTGTCTCGCCGGAGAGTGATGTACGGATCACCAACATGGAGTTGCTCTCTGGGGGCGCCATTCAGGAAAACTGGTTGTTGGATGTTCACGTAAGTGGTGGTCCCAAAGCCGGAAAGCACAGGTGGGTATTACGGACCGACGCTCTTTCTGTAGTGGATGTAAGTCTGTCCAGAACGGACGAGTATGCCGTACTTAAAACTGTCCACGAAGTTGGCGTCGATGTGCCTACGCCATTCTGGCTCTGCACCGATCTGGGTGTTATTGGTCGCGAGTTTTTTGTGATGCAAGCGGTTGGTGGCACTGCAGCTGGCCATCGTTTGGTCAAAGATGATTCGCTTGTGCCTGACCGAGCCGCTCTTTGCCGTGAGCTTGGGCGTAACCTGGCGAAGCTGCACTCCATAAAGCCGCCTCAGCAGGCGCTTGGCTTCCTGCCTGCACCGGTTGCGGATCCGGCTCAGGCAACCATTGAGCAATACCTGGGATTTCTGGATGAGTTGCCCCGGGCATTTCCGGTTATTGAGTGGGGTTTGCGTTGGCTTCGCTTGAACAAGCCTGATCCGGCCGAATCTTGCCTCATTCATAGGGATTTTCGCACCGGTAACTTCATGGTGGAGCAGGGCGCAGTGTCAGGCATCCTCGACTGGGAATTCACCGCTTGGGGCGATTGGCGTGAGGACATAGGTTGGCTAACCGCAAAGTGCTGGCGGTTCGGTAAGAATGAGCATGTTGCCGGTGGTATTGGTGCTCTGAGCGATGTTATGGCTGGGTACTCGGAAGTGTGTCCCCGAGAGGTCTCGCCGGAAGAGCTACGTTACTGGCAGGTTATGGCGCACGTTCGTTGGGCCATAGTGGCAGTTCAGCAGGCCGAGCGACATCTTTCCGGGAAGCAGCATTCCCTGGAGCTTGCACTCACAGGACGTCTGGTGCCGGAGCTTGAATACAATATTTTGACATTGACGGGAGGTCGACCATGAATCGTCCAGATGCGCGTGAGTTGCTTGAGGCGGCCCGGGAAACTCTGATGAACGAGGTCTTCCCGTCGGTATCGGAGCATTTACGTTACGAGGTGCGCATGATCGCCAGCGCGATGGGGATCGCGGCACGCGAGGCGAAGATGGGGGCGAATGTAAGTCAGGACGAAGTCGCAGCGTATACAGAGGTGTTGCCAGAGACTGCTGCCATTGATTCAACATCGTTGGAGAGTGCCCGGCAGGCCATGAAAGACGCTATCCGGGCGGGTTCTTTCGATGCCCCCGAGCAAAAACAGGAACAGCTGCAGGCGGTTTTGCAGAAGGTCGTTTTGAACGCGCTGGCGATCAGTAATCCCAAAGTTGTGCGTCCGCCCGAGGGGACACGCTGATGTCTTCAACTCCGAACCGTTACCAGGGTTTAGGCCGTCGCCGCCTGTACCTGATCCGGCACGGACACGTTAACTATTTTGACGCGGCAGGTCATCCATTGGATCCCCGGTCAGTGCCTCTGTCTGCTGAGGGTGAAGCTCAGGTGCAGGCGGCGAGCAGCTTACTGCAAGGCGTGACATTCGACAGAGCCATCAGCTCAGACTACCCCAGAGCGATTCAGACGCTTGAGATGGTTTTGTCGGGTCGATCAGATTCTTGCGTCACGGAGTCAACCGCTGCTTTGAGAGAGATTCGGGCGGGGCGGCTCAGCCAGATGCCACCGGAATCTTACGACACGGAAGTGGCCGAAGCTTACCACTGGTCTCAACAACCTGGGGCAGGATTTCTGAGAGGCGAGCGCTGGGATGATTTCGGCGCACGGGTTCTCGCATGGTTCCGCATTCTGCTTGCGGATCCGAATTGGCAGAACGCGGTGGTTGCCAGCCATGACGCTGTCAACCGGGTTCTGATTTCGTGGCTGATGAGTGGGGATCTGTCATCTCTGCCGTTCCTTGAGCAGGATCATGCCTGCGTCAATATTGTAGATGTAGACCGCCCAATTGCTGATGGTTCAGTCAAAGCGTACTTGCGCCTCCTTAACCACACTCCATGCAACCCCATTAAATCCGGTGAGCGCTCGACAGTGATGGAGCGAATAACTCAATCCATGTTGTCGATGTGACAACGAATCATGTTCACGGTGCTCAGTTTTAATTAATCCAATGATTGGGAAATGACTATGAATTTTGAACTAAGTGATGAGCTCAAGGCGCTGCAAGCGAAAGTGCGCAGCTTTATCCGGGATGAAGTGATGCCGCTAGAGTCCGATCCGCGCCAGACGGCCCACGGCCCCACCGAAGAACTTCGAAATGAGTTGGTAGCCCTTGCTCGCAAAAACGAACTGCTTACTCTGCATGCTTCGCGTGAAATGGGCGGTGCTGGGCTGTCTCATGCTGCGAAAGCTGTGATCTTTGAGGAAGCTGGGTATTCACCGCTGGGGCCCACAGCGCTGAACATTCATGCGCCGGATGAGGGGAATGTCCACCTGATGGATGTGGTGGCTTCGGAGGCCCAGAAAGAACGCTGGCTACGACCTTTGGTAGAAGGGAAAACACGCTCTTGCTTTGCGATGACTGAACCTTCTCCTGGTGCAGGATCGGACCCATCGATGCTCTCCACAACGGCTGTTCGCGACGGTGATGACTATATTATCAATGGTACAAAGTGGTTTATAACCGGTGCAGAGGGGGCCACTTTTGCGATCATCATGACGCGAACTGACGATGGAAACGCCACCATGTTTCTGACAGATACTGACAGGCCCGGTTTTATCGTTGACCGTATGATGGATGTTATGGACTCGTGCTTCACCGGCGGCCATGGCGTCGTACGCTTCGAGAATCTCAGAGTGCCAGCCACCGATATACTTGGCGAAATTGGCAAAGGGTTTCGGTACGCGCAAGTTCGTCTGGCTCCGGCAAGGCTGACCCATTGTATGCGTTGGCTGGGAGCAGCTCAGCGGGCCCATGACGAAGCCTGTCGATATGCGAGTACACGCGAATCTTTCGGAAAGCGCCTGGGTGAGCATCAGGGAGTAGGCTTCATGCTGGCCGATAACGAGATGGATATGTTGACTACGCGGCTGGCTATCATGCACTGCGCATGGGTGCTGGACAAAGGTGAACGCGGAAATACCGAGTCCAGTATGGCCAAAGTGATCAGTTCCGAAGGTATTTGGCGAGTGATTGACCGGAGTGTTCAGGTTCTTGGCGGGCAAGGCGTGTCAGGGGAAAATATCGTAGAGAAAATCTTTAAGGATGCCCGAGGCTTCCGTATCTATGATGGCCCGAACGAGGTCCACCGAATGAGTCTTGCAAGGAAAATTCTTGCTCGCAATACCGACAAATCAAAAGGTTAATCATGGCGGATAGTCATCATCTTTTCAGTCTGGCCGGTAAGCGTGTACTGGTCACAGGGGCGTCAAGCGGGCTTGGGCGTCACTTTGCCAAAACACTGGCCAAAGCGGGCGCTCAGGTTGTTGTGGGCGCGCGTCGGGTTGACCGCCTTCAGGAGTTGGTCGCGGATATCCAGAGTGAGGGTGGCACTGCGTTGGCATTGCCCCTGGATGTTACCTCACGAGAGTCTGTTGTTGCCTGTCTCGACGAGCTCTGCAGCCAGTATGGCGGGATTGATATCGTTGTGAACAACGCCGGCGTCAGCGATACCAAGGCAGCACTGGATTATACCGACGAAGATTGGGACGCCATCGTGCAGACCAATCTCAAGGGCGCGTGGATCGTAGCTCAGGAAAGCGCCCGCAGAATGGCTCAGAATGGCGGTGGTAGCATTGTTAATGTTACCTCCATTCTGGCGACTCGACTGGCGGGTGGTGTCGGACCTTACTGCGCGGCCAAGGCTGGCCTGGCTCACCTGACTCGTTCTATGGCGTTGGAGCTGGCGCGACATGGTGTTCGAGTCAACTCATTGGCGCCTGGCTATGTAATGACTGAAATCAATCAGGATTTTCTGGAAAGTGACGCGGGGGAACGACTTAAAAAGCGTATTCCGGCGCGGAAGTTCTGTCAGGTCCAGGATCTGGATGGTGCGCTCCTGCTTCTTGCTTCTGATGCAGGAAGAGCCATGACGGGTTCTGAAGTTGTGGTTGATAACGGTCACGCCTGCTCGGGCTTATAAGACCCTTCGGAGCCCGCACGTTTGGGTGGGTTCTGAACATTTTTCGGTTTGGGATTTCCTGAATTGGTGGCTGGCTATTGGTTCTGTCAAACAGAAAAGTAACACTATAGCTGAGTTTGGTCTGGCTCAAAGTTTGCCCGTTTCAGGACGCGCTACGAGCTTACCCACGGCACACACCTTCCCCGGCTATTGGAGCGCTAAAGGCATAATTTTTTGAATGCCCGACCATGTCTTGCTAAATCACATCCCATATGTAGAGAATTTTTCGACCACCAAATGGACGAATGTAGTGAATGCCTTCGAGTAAAACCGAGTCCTTAAGACGTTCACGAATGGTGCGGGCGTCATACTTGATACGTTCGGCAAGCTCTTGGGTGGGTACAGCAGAATGAAGCCAACCCTTAACGGTGGAATGTTAGACGTCATAGAGCCTCTTTAATGGTAGTAGCGTTGTAAAAATATGTATGAGCACTCACACATGCTCGGTTTTGTTTCCAGTGCTGTAGCCCTTGATGAGAATATCGCCTGCCCCACAAGAGGTCGAGTCGGTTGTCTGAATCACGCCGGACTGAATACCAATAATAAATTGATTCGTGTCAAGATGAGTGCAACTGACTTATATGTATATTGAATGATTGTTAAATAGATAATTATAAAAATGATGCAGGAAGCATGAATAGTAATGAATCGTGAGCACCTAAGCGGTCGACAAGAACTCATTTCCTCACCTCTTAAGCAGCGGAAACAAGGCGCTTTACGATTGACGTTGGGTCGTAAGCTAGCGTTGGTGACGCTTGCTTTCCTGGTTCTGTGGAGTGCGCATACAGGGGTTGGCCATTTTGGCAGAACCCAGGCCGCTTCCTTTAGCGGGTTGGTGAACGAAGCCGGGAAATTGCGAATCCATAGTCAACGTATCGCTTTGCTATCGATCGTCTGTGGTAGTTACGACTCCCGGGAAAGTGCTGCAATTGCTTTGTGTCTTGATGCTATAAAACGGAGCATCGACAACTATGAATCAAGTCTTCAAATAGTGGCGAATGCTCCTTTCAAATTATTGTTCAAGAGTGACCGGCAGCAAATTAATGCTTATGTCGCAGAGCTGCAGGCCGATTGGATTGAGTATCGAACCGCCGCAGAGCTTGTCCTGGAGCCGATGACCGAGGGGGTGCTTTCTGATCAAAGTCAGTACTTTGAGGCAAACAACGAGCGACTGCTGGCCCGGGCCGAAGCCCTGACTGAATTACTGGTTGCAAGCCAGCGTCGAGTTCAGGCTGCGCAAGACAAGGTATTGAATGCACTGCAGTTCTCAGGACTTCTTCTATTAATTGTGCTTGCTTTGATAGGTTATCGGCAGGGAGTGCGGCCTTTGCGTGAACTGGCACTGCTGGCACGGCGGGCTGAACAGGGTAATTATGGATGGCGTCTTGATTATCAGGCGAGCGATGAGGTGGGCGAACTGGTTGAGGCCTTCAATAAAAGCAACCTTCGAACCCAGCACCTTCTTGATCAGCTCCGGGAGGAGGCGGAAATTGCGCGGTGTGCTGAAATAGAGACAGATAGTATTTTGGAGTCTGCTGCTGACGGCATCATCATTAGTACAAACGATGGCTGCATCGTTCGAATCAACCGGGAAGCCGAGAGAATTTTCGGTTATCCCCGGGAAGATCTGGTGGGGCGCAGTGTGAATGAGCTGGTTCCCGTGCGCCATCGAAAGGCGCACGGGACATATCACAGTCGTTATCTCAGGAAGGCAAAAGCTCGGACGATGGGCGGTACGATTGCGGCAGTGCGCAGAGATGGCAATGAGGTCTCGGTCGAAATTAGCCTAAGCCCGGTACAGGATGGCAGCCAGCAACGAATGATCGCA
>TARA_R110002096_G_scaffold172757_1_pt1 | contig 25245 bp, 25 predicted proteins | sample TARA_R110002096 | Tara Oceans TARA_R110002096 (sample SAMEA4397295) | marine metagenome | biome: Polar Biome; feature: [DCM] deep chlorophyll maximum layer (ENVO:01000326); material: water (ENVO:00002006), including particulate matter (ENVO:01000060) such as... | depth 35 m
AATATATTAGTGAGCAAGGAAATAGTGTGAAGGTATGGTCAGCTATTGTCTACAAACAAAATAATTGTTTTTTATCGGCTGTGAAGATTCTTCGTCCCGAGGCTTCGGATCAGAATGACTTTTCCCGTTGTTTAATTTATTATAACTGCCACTAAACTATCTAACATCTATAATCACCATCTGGCAGAAAACGAACCTTAAGTTTAAATTTCCATTCATTAACTTTTTGTACATTCTTCCATGAAAAAAACGCTGATAAAATGGTTACTTGGAATTATTGTTGTTTACGCATTATTGATGATTCCAGATACTTCTTCTATAAATATTGAACGGGAAGGAAATTCAACTCCCTTTATTTGGAATCAAAACGATAGATGGAAAAGTCTTGAAAGTGATTTTGCCCAAGCTAGAGAAGAATCGGAGCTAGAGCGTACGCTAAAAATAGACTTACTTCTTAATAGTACTCTAAAGATTTTGACAGAGTTGGAAACGGAAGAGATTCAACCTAACGACCAACGATTAGAAACATTCATGAATGGCTTTTTTGAGTTAGCACCAATTGTTGCAGCTCAAGAAAATCAAAACGAAGTTTTCTTCGAAATATACAATCGTGCTAGAAGGAATATTAAGGAACAATCTATCAATTGGGATATCAACCAGACCGATACCAGAATAGCACTGTATAAAAGCTTGTATGGTATGCGTGCTGCGGTGGAGGAAGTTCTATTGCAATCGAATAATCCTTTTGAGCCTGTTTTGTATGTAAAAGATGAACCATCAGAAACACCAAGTACTAATATTTTAGGAATTAAAGTACATAGTGGCGATTTACTTGTTTCTAGAGGTGGAGCAGAAGTTTCAGCATTAATTTCTAGAGGAAACGATTATCCTGGGAATTTCTCTCACGTCGCATTAGTGTATGTTGAAGAAGGAACCAATATCCCATATTTAATTGAAGCTCATATTGAACGTGGAGTTGCAATTGCTACATTGGATGAATACATCAAAGATCGCAAGTTGAGATTTATGGTACTTCGCCCAAGACATAATCTTCCTCAGGTTATAAAAAATCCAATGCTTCCACATTATGCAGCAAAAGATATGTATGAGGAAGTTCAGCAACGACACATTCCATACGATTTTAAGATGAATTTTTACGATTCTGAAACTATGTTTTGTTCGGAAGTGGGTTCTTATACCTACAAAAATAATGGAGTTCAGTTATGGGCTTCTGAATCTACAATTTCTTCGGAAGGAGTAGTTTCGCTATTAAATACTTTTGGCGTAGAGAATTTTGTAACTCAAATGCCTTCTGATTTAGAATATGATGCACAGCTCGCTGTAGTTGCCGAGTGGAGAAACGAAGAAAGTTTGTTTGATGATCACCTCTATAACTCGGTGATTGATGCAATGCTTATGTGTGCTGACCAAGGTGAAAAAGTTGGATATAACTCGTTCCTACTTCCATTTGCTAGAGCTTTAAAAGGATATAGTGTAGTTAAGAATTGGTTAGGTAGCGAAGGTCCAGTTCCTGAAGGGATGTCGGCTACCCAAGCCATAAAGAACAATTCTTTTGTGGATAGACACATCGAAATAAAAGAAAAAGTACATTCTGAAATTGAGTTCTTTAAAAACAAAAATGGCTACAATCCGCCATATTGGGAATTGGTAAATATGGCAGAAATACAATCTGGTTGTAAGAATTAGAGCGTTAGTTAGTGAAATCGTACATCTAAACAGAATAATTTAATCTTAAGTCGATTTTGATATCACTGAATCAATGAAAAAGAAAGTACATCTTGTTTTGGGAAGTGGTGGCGCACGAGGAATTGCTCATATTGCCGTAATCGACCAGTTAGAAAAAGATGGCTACGAAATTATTGAAGTAATTGGTTGCTCTATGGGTGCGGTTATTGGTGGTATTTATGCAGCAGGACATTTTCAAGATTATAAAAACTGGATTCTAAAGCTTAGCAGAAAAGATGTTTTCGATTTAATGGATTTCACATTCACTAAGCAAGGCTTTGTAAAAGGCGATAAGATTTTTGCTAAGCATAAAGATCTATTGGGCACCTTGAATATCGAGGATTTTGCAATACCTTTTACCGCTGTTGCCACCGATATGAAGAACAACGAAGAAGTTCACTTTACAAAAGGGGATTTATACAAAGCCTTAAGAGCATCAGGGTCTATTCCTGGTTTATATATTCCTTCAGTTCAAGATGGGCGTGTTTTGGTAGATGGAGGAGTATTGAATCCTCTTCCAATAAATTTAGTGAAGAAACGGGATGACGCTATTATTGTAGCAGTGGATTTGAATGCAAAAGCCGATAAAAAGTTAGTTATGCTAGCCAATTCAAAAAAGCAGGAAGAACCAAAGTGGTACGAAAAAATCCTTCCAGATAATGTTGTAGAATATGCACGGAAGCATGAAGAACAAAAAGAAAAGGCAGAAGAGGAAGCTTTTTCTATACTAGATTTAATGGAAAGCACATACACCTTTACTCAAGATCGGCTTACCTCGCTAATGCTAGAATTACACCCTGTCGATGTATTGGTAGAAATTCCAAGAAACACAGCTAGCACGTTTGAATTCAATAAAGTTAATCAAATTTACAATGAAGGTGTTGAGTGCTATCAAAAAGCGATGAAGAAACGTAAAGAAGAAAACTAGCTTAGTTATCGGTTCTAAATGGAACCGCAGGTAAACCTTCTTTATTATAAAGAGATACATCGGGGTTATCAGCCCAAGCATATCTAATGTAGACAGGTTTAGAAACTTTATCAGACCAAGTAACTATCTCATTGCCTTCTATGATTGCATCAGCCCAATAAAATTTAGAATCTTCACCAGCAAGAGCAAAGCCAAGAACTTTATCTGAATTTTTCAGAGTTAATCCGGATCCTACATGATCAAAAGATATCCGAACTCTATTTCCATCAATGGAATGAGAACGATACATTGGCCCTGAATACACAATATTAGTTTGATGGTAAGCTTTGTTTAAAGCGGCCAACCATAAACGATAACCAACATCTTTTTTGTTTCTTGGGTGAACATCTTCGGCACTTCCAATATCAATAATAGTTGCCATTGCGGTGTTATTAAGTCGTTGCGTTTTTGTTTGAGCTTCCCTCAATGCAGCCCAATCACTTTCGGAAGGAGAATCAGTTTTCTGCATATAGTTTGCTAACTGAACATAAAGAAAAGGAAAGTCTCCCTGATTCCATGCGTTTCTCCATTCTTCAATCATATTCTCAAATAACTCATTATAATATTGATGCATGCCCGCATTGTTTTCACCTTGGTACCAAATAGCTCCTTTAAGAGTATAGCCAGCTATTGGATGAATCATTGCGTTATATAAAAAACCGGGTTGCCACTCATTTCGAGCAGGTTGAGGAATTTTTGGCTCAACTTCGTTAGAGAATTTCCAGTCACCAGTTAAATCTAAATTTTCACCATCTATCTCTAGCCTAATATTATCTTTCCCACCAATCATAACATTGTTGTCCCAAGAGTTTACAGCTCTAAACGCAATTACATTAGTACCTTTCTTAAACAATTTTGCTGGGATAGAGAAACTTGCATTGTTTTCTTGCCAACCCTTAACACCTACAGAATCTCCATTTAGATAAAAAATGGCTTCTTGAACAATATCACCTGAATAAAATACAGTTGGAGTTTTTGGCTGATTACTAAGCACAAAACTTTTGCGAAGCCATACAACATCGTTTAATGGTTTTTTTAAAGGGAGTGAAATTTCTTTCCATTCTGAATCATCAAAGTCAGATGATTGAACATTTTTTTCTAAACCTCTTTTCGGGTTTGCAATCAGATCCCACTTTAACTCTTCGCGTTCCTTGTTTTGTGCGAATTCATTAGCCCAATCTTTCTCTGGGTTTAAAACTCTTTTTGCTTCGTTTTCGTAACCTGGGGTGGTCAATAATCTCTTTGCTGGTGTCCATGCCTCAGCTGGTGTTCCTCCCCAATTGCTATCAATGATTCCCACAGGAACTGACATCTCAGTATGATTTAGCTTAGCAAAATACCAAGCAATGGCTGAGAAATTTGGCGAGCTTTCAGGATTTGAAAGCTTCCATTCACCAGAAGGAATGTCTTTTTCTGCTTTATAAGAAGTCGTGTTTGGGACTTCAAAGAAACGTATTTCTGGTAAATTACTATTGGCAACTTCTTCTTCCCAACCATCAACAACCCAGTTTAGTTTCCATTCCATATTTGATTGTCCGCCTGCAACCCAAACATCTCCAAAATAGACATCCTCAAAAGAAATGGTTTCACCAGAACTAATTTCAAGAACATGAGGTCCACCAGCATTTTGTTTCGGTAAAAAGAGCTCCCAGCTACCTTCAGGTGTGGCAACAGTTTCAACCGAAATAGAACCTAATTTTACGCTAACAGCAGAATTTGGTGCAGCCCAACCCCAAATACGAAAATCTTCATTGTGCTGTAATACCATATGGTCTCCAAAAATTCGGGGGAGATGGAGAGTTTGTGCGGTTGTAGTATCAAAATGAAACATCGTTAAAAAAATAGTGATAAATAAAACCAGTTTAACTTTCATAGAAGTAAAATTAGATACGGAGTATTTAATCAATTTAATTTACTTAAGTGATTAAACCCAAGTTTTTTTAAATACCTCCGTTTTCTCATAAGTTGGTTGCAACTCTTGTATATGAGCTATTAATTCTGCTATTTCCAACACCATTAAAAGCTAAAAATCCTGTACATGTCTAAGCGCTTCATTCTTGCAATCGATCAAGGAACAACCAGTTCAAGAGCTATTGTGTTCAATCATTCTGGGCATGTTGAAGCGGTAGCTCAGAAAGAATTCAAACAACACTTTCCTAATGATGGCTGGGTTGAACACGACCCAATGGAGATTTGGAAAACCCAAGCAGGAGTTATTGCCGAGGCCATTTCAGAGTGTGGAGCTGATGGAAAAAGTATTGCTGCAATTGGTATCACCAACCAAAGAGAAACAACAGTTGTTTGGAACCGAAAAACAGGGAAGCCAATTTATAATGCAATTGTTTGGCAAGATCGAAGAACTTCAGATTATTGCGATGAGCTGCGTGAACAAGGTTGGGAAGAAAAGGTAAAAGAGAAAACAGGACTTATAATTGATAGCTATTTCTCGGGCACAAAAATAAAATGGATTCTTGAACATGTAGATGGTGCACGTGAATTAGCCAATGAAGGAAAACTAGCTTTTGGAACCATCGACACTTGGTTAATCTGGAATTTATCAAAAGGTGATACGCATGTTACAGATGTAACGAATGCATCTAGAACCATGATTTTTAATATTAAAGAGCAAAAGTGGGATGAAGAATTGTTAGAGTTACTTTCTATCCCCAAAAGCATGTTGCCCGAGGTTAAATCCTCAAGCGAAGTTTATGGTCATACCAAATCGACCATTTTTGCCCACGAGGTTCCTATTGCTGGAATTGCTGGAGATCAACAAGCTGCTCTTTTTGGTCAGATGTGCTTAGAGCCAGGGATGCTAAAAAATACTTATGGCACCGGTTCTTTTATCATGTTTAATACAGGGAAAGAACCAATTCCGTCCAAAAACAAATTGCTTACAACAGTGGCGTGGGGTTTGGATGGTGAAATAACCTATGCTTTAGAAGGTTCCATCTTTATAGCTGGCGCTGTTGTACAGTGGTTACGTGATGGACTTGGAATCATTAAATCATCTTCAGAAGTAGAAAAACTAGCTCTTACTGAAAAAGATAACGGTGGCGTATTCTTAGTTCCTGCTTTTGCAGGATTGGGTGCTCCCCATTGGGACCAACGTGCCCGAGGAACGCTCTTCGGAATCACTCGTGGCACTACGGGTGGTCACATAGCTCGGGCAGCCTTAGAGGGGATTGCTTTTCAAGTTAAAGATGTACTTTCTGCAATGGAAGCTGATTCGGGAATCGAAATAAAAGAACTTCGTGTTGATGGAGGTGCAACGGTAAATAATACGCTAATGCAGTTTCAGTCAGATATTTTAGGAATACCCTTGGTTCGACCCAAAGTTTTGGAAACAACCGCGCTTGGAGCGGCATATTTGGCTGGATTAGCGGTACAGTTTTGGAAGAATACCGATGAAACTAAAACGCATTGGCATGAAGATAAACGATTTGAGCCGACTATGAAGAAATCAGAAGTAGATATATTGCTCGAAAAGTGGAACAAAGCGGTAGAAAAGAGCAAAGGTTGGATTGATTAAAACTGAAGTTTAAAACGAAAAGATTTTAAAATGAATAGAAAAGAGCTTCTTAATACAGTAAGAGAGTATAACGATTTTTGGGATGTACTCATTATTGGAGGCGGAGCAACGGGCTTAGGTTGCGCTGTTGACGCCGCATCTCGAGGGTACAAAACCTTACTTCTAGATATGCACGATTTTGCAAAAGGAACGTCTAGTAGAAGTACAAAATTGGTTCATGGTGGCGTGCGATATTTACAGCAAGGCGATGTCTCTCTGGTGATTGAAGCATTGCATGAACGTGGTCTTCTTATTCAGAATGCGCCACACTTAGTAAGCCATCAATCTTTTATTGTTCCTAGCTACGAGTGGTGGAACGGTCCGTTTTATGGTGTTGGAATGAAAGTGTACGATGCCCTTGCCGGGAAATTGGGTATCAAAAAATCACAAACGCTTTCAAAAGAGGAAACTCTAGAGAAAATACCAACTCTAGAACCGGAGGGATTACGTGGCGGCGTGATGTATTATGATGGCCAGTTTGATGATTCTCGGCTTGCCATCAACCTTGCTCAAACTATAGTTGACGAAGGAGGAACTCCTATTAATTATATGAAAGTCACTGATTTAATAAAGAACGGTGCGGGCTTGATTGAAGGCGTGAAAGCACTTGATATGGTTAAAGGAGAGAGTTTCACTATTAATGCACGAGTTGTAATAAACGCTACAGGTATTTTTACCGATTCCATTATGAAAATGGACAACGTAAATCACAAACAGATGATACAATGCGCGCAGGGAATACATCTTGTTTTGGATAAAGAGTTTTTACCTGGTGATGCAGCAATTATGGTTCCACATACTGACGATGGACGAGTACTCTTTGCGGTTCCTTGGCATGATAAAGTGATTGTAGGAACAACGGATACAGCCATCGAAAAACCAACGCTGGAACCCATTGCGCTAGAAGAAGAAATCGAATTTATACTACGTCATGCTAAACAGTATCTCACTAAAGATCCAACGCGTGCGGATGTGAAAAGTGTATTCGCTGGTTTACGACCTCTTGTTAAGCCTCAAGATTCTAAATCTACTTCTGAGATTTCGAGAAGTCATCATTTGGAAGTTTCTGAAGCTGGCTTAGTTACCATTGCTGGAGGAAAGTGGACCACCTACCGAAAAATGGCGGAAGACACTATTGATAGAGCAATGCTAGTGGCTGGTTTAGAGCAAAAGAATTGTGTAACAAAAGAACTTCGCATTCATGGCTGGTTAAAATCGGTAGATCGAAATCACCCTTTGCACATGTATGGCTCAGATAAAGTAGGATTAGAGAAATTACTTCAAGAGAATCCAGAATGGAATGAACAAATTCATCCAAACTTACCGTATTTAAAAGGTGAAGTAATTTGGGCGGTACGTAATGAGTTAGCTATTACTATTGAAGATGTTTTGTCTAGAAGAACGCGCGCTTTATTATTAGATGCCAAAGCATCCGTCGAAATGGCTCCCATTGTTGGTGAGTTATTAGCTCAGGAATTTGGAGAAGATGAGCAATGGGTTCTGCAAGAAGTAAAAGAGTACACAGCCTTAGCTAATGCGTATATTCTCCAAAACTAAATCACCGAATCCATAAAGTACAAATTGTAGATGCCTGAGAATTACCAAAAGATTTTAGATGATATTAATGAAGAGTTAAAATCTCTAAGAGGAGAAGGTGAGGCTGCTGATTATATACCTGAGCTTAGAAAAGTAAATCCTGATAAATTCGGTATTCATTTATGCATGCTTAATGGTGGAAGTGCAGCTGTTGGCGATTATGAAGAGAAATTCTCCATCCAAAGTATAACGAAAGTATTTTCGTTAACTATGGCCTTTTCGATGGTAGGTGAAGAGCTTTGGAAACGAGTAGATGTTGAACCTTCAGGAAATCCTTTTAACTCATTAGTTCAACTAGAATACGAAAAAGGAATACCTCGTAACCCATTGATTAATGCTGGGGCTTTGGTAGTATCTGATGTGCTTGTTTCTTTACTAGAAAATCCCAAAGAGGATTATTTAGCTTACATTCGCAAACTATGTGGTGCTAAAAACGTAAACTATAACGAAAGTGTAGCAGAGTCCGAAAAGGAATGTGGATTTAGGAATAAGGCGCTTATCAACCTGATGAAGTCTTTCGGAAATATCGAAAACGATATCGACACAGTGTTAGACTTCTATTATCACCAATGTTCTATTGAAATGACATGTAAAGAACTTGCCGAAAGCTTTTTACTGTATACAAATCATGGTGTTTTATGCGAAACAGGTGAACGTTTGATTACAGGATCTCAATCAAAACGTATAAGTGCAATTATGCTCACTTGTGGTTTTTATGATGAAGCGGGCGAATTTACGTTTAGAGTAGGTTTGCCAGGGAAAAGTGGTGTTGGCGGCGGTATTGTGGCTATATACCCAGGAGATTATAGTATAGCCGTTTGGAGCCCTCGGTTAAACAAAGCAGGGAATTCGATACTGGGGATGAAAGCCCTGGAAGAGTTCACAACCCAAACTGGGTTATCTATATTTTAACCTAGTTATTCATCGGTTTCTTACAAAAAGAATCATCTATTATAGAATTTATCCTTATTCCAATGTAATGGATTCAAGAGGATGTAATCCGAAATATTCTGAAATGATTTATCATCGCGAATGATATGATCGTGATACCTAGATTGCCATCTAAATGTAGGGTTTATAGTACGCGCATTTTTGGTGACTCCGAATATAAACCCACGGATAATAGACGCTAAATTTTTGGATTGAGGCCCGAATTTATTTTTCGGTTCAGATTTTAATGGTGTTACAGGTAGAGACGCAAAATCTTGCGTCTCTACCTGTTTATCGATGATTATAATCCCATGTACATGATTTGGCATTATTATATGGGGACCTAATTTTACAAATGGAAAATGTTTAGGAATTTCTAACCAACAATGCTCGGCAAATTTTCCAATGTCTGATAACAAAGTTTTGTAATCGATTACTGAACCGAAATAGCATACTCTGTTTTTTGTACAAATGGTTACGAAATAGGCAGCATTCCATCCATAATCCCAAAAAGGCGCACGGGATGATTCAATTCGATATCTATTTTTATATTTATGTGAAGGCATTTACTTAATCTGTTTTTGAAATTCAAAACAAGAAATAAGGGGCTATTTTAAAAAACTCGGTAATTGACCAGAGCTGTTTGATAAGAAGAGGAATTTGGAAAAAAATAGCAAAAAGAAGGAGAGATTAGATATAGACTTCTGGCATAGGGAGAGAAAAAGGAAGGTTATTTATCAATAATAACCTTCCCTCAATAATGGATTACTTAAGAGCTACTTTAATGCGCTCGAAAATTTCTTCGATGGAACCAATGCCATCTATTTCTTGAACTAAACCTTGTTTGGTGTAGTAGCTTTGAACAGGTTCAGTTTCATTTGTATATACTTCTAGGCGGTTCTTAATCATTTCTTCAGTATCGTCAGAACGACCTTCACCGCGGGATAAAATTCTTCTCACTAATTCGTCTTCAGGAACGGTAAGAACTACGAATGCATCCACTTTTGAGCCTTTAGCAGTTAAAATTGAATCAAAAGCATCTGCTTGTACAACAGTTCTTGGAAAGCCGTCGAAAATACAGCCATTATCATACTTAGAGTCTTTCAACTCTTCAGCTACTAAATCAACTACGGTTTCATCGGAAACAAGTTCACCAGCATCTAAGATGCTTTTAACTTTTACACCAAGAGGCGTTTCATTCTTTATAGCTGCGCGAAAAATATTTCCTGTTGATAAATGAGGAATATTGAATTCGGCTTGAATTAAATTAGCTTGTGTACCTTTACCAGCGCCAGGAGGGCCAAACAGGATTATGTTCATCGAATTTAGTTAGATTCTTAGGGTTTTTTAAAGCCTTTTAAAATAGTTCGATTTATGCCCATTTTCAACGAGTTATTGAGCGTTCTTAGAATGATAAATATATATAAGAAAGTGAGGAGAGCATAAACAAAGTAGGCGAATGCCGTTAAGCATTCGCCTTAAACTCAGTATAATCTAACACACTGAATAATTCCAGTGCGTAAAATGTAATCACAACTGGAGAACATCCGTTGTTAGAAGAAAAAAAGCCGTAAAGCTTCTTACTTTTTTCTACCTAGCGTATCTTTTTCTTTAATACGAGCTGCTTTACCGCGAAGATCACGTAAGTAGAACAGTTTAGAACGTCTAACCTTACCAACTCTTTTCACTTCAATTTTAGCGATAAAAGGAGAGTAAAGTGGGAAAATACGCTCAACACCGATGTTGTTGCTAATTTTACGAACCATAAACGTTTTGTTTGCACCGCTTCCACGTTCGTTAATTACAACACCTTCGTACTGCTGAATACGCTCTTTTTCGCCTTCACGTACACGGTAGTGAACGTTTACAGTATCACCTGCAGTAAACGCTGGTAAATTGTCATGCACCAGTGTTTGTTCTATCAATTTTAGCTTATCCATTATTCTGTATGTTTGCTGACGAATCAGCTGTTAATAGTCTGTCTTAAATTTATCGTACAAATCTTTTCTTCGTTCTTTTGTTCGTTGAACCGCTTGCTCATGCTTCCATTCTGCCTGCTTATTTCTGTCTCCAGAAAGTAAAACACTAGGAACTTGTAGGCCTTTAAACTCTGCAGGACGTGTATAAACGGGCGCTTCCAACAATCCATCTTGAAATGAATCATTAAGCGCACTTCCTGCATCACCAATTGCACCAGGAATTAATCGAACGATAGCATCGGTAATTACCATTGCTGGAAGTTCTCCTCCTGAAAGCACATAATCACCAATAGTATATTCTTTGGTAATTAGAGTGTCGCGTACTCGCTGATCTACACCTTTATAGTGTCCACATAATATCATCACATTTTGTTTGAGTGATAATGTGTTTGCTTCGGTTTGGTCAAAAACGTCACCATCGGGCGCAGTAAAAATGATTTCATCATATTCACGTTGCTCGCATAGATGTTCAATACAACTAAAAATGGGTTGTGGTGTTAAAACCATTCCAGGATCTCCTCCATAAGGATAGTCGTCAATTTTACGATGCTTGTCTTCAGTGAAATCCCGAAGATCGTGCACGTAAACTTCAACAAGTCCTTTCTCTTTGGCGCGCTTAACTATACTGTGATCAAGTGGCCCGTCGAGTAACGAAGGTACAGCGGAAAGAATATCAATTCTCATCATACTATAAGCCCTCTAATAGATCTAAGTTTTGGCAAATCACCGCTTCATTTTCATCGTCAATGCTTACAACAAATTGATCTACAAAAGGAACAAGGATGGTCCCAGATTTTCCAGCAATGACCAAAGTGTCTTGAGCTAGATTTTCTAGAATGTCGGTAATTATTCCAAAATGCTGATTATTACTGTCGTAAACATCGTAATTGAGAACCGAATCTTCGGGTTCATAGGCAGTTAGAAATTCTTCAGCTTTCTCTGTTTCCAGAAAAATACCGCGATTTCTTAAAGCCTCAGCCGAAGCGCGATCAGCGATGTGTTCAAATTGTACAAAGAACGAAAATTTGTTTCCTTTTTCCTGACATCGAATTTCTCTAACTCGCGCAGGAAAATAATCGCCCCTCTCGTTTCGCAAATACACCATATTCAACTCTTCCAAGGCTATAAGGTCTTCGTTCTCAAAGAGAACTTTAAGCTCACCTTTTAGCCCATGCGATCGAGCAATTAGCCCGATTTGAGTAAATGGATTTGTATTGGCGTCCTGATTCATAGGAGCCGAATTTCGTTGGTTATTCTTCTGATTGTTTGCTTTCCCATGCAGCAAGAACGGTTTTGCGAGATTCATCATCTGCAATAAAGCCTTCTAATCCGGCTAAATCTGTGTTCTTGATATGGTCAGCTGCTTCTTTAGCGGTCATAGCAGAAGAGTCTTGGCCATCTTCACTTGTAGTGGCTTTTGCTTCTTCTTTTTCCACAGCTACTTCTTCAGCAACAACTTCAGTTTCTTCAACCGCAGGAACTTCTTCCTTAACTTCTTCAACAACTGGCTCTTCAACCACAGCTTCTTCAGTTGCCGGTTCCGCAGCTACTTCTTCTACTGTTGCAGTATTTTCTTCAACTACAGCTGTATCTTCGGTTGTTTCTTCTGAAACGGCTTCTTCAGTTACTTCAGCAGCTTTAGCTTCTGCTGCAACTTCTTTCGCTGCTTCAGATGCTTTTTCAGCTACTTGCTTTTTATATTCAGTCTCTTCAGCTGCAAGTACAGATTTGTGCGTATCTTTACGCGAAGCATCGCCGTCGCCTTTAGATTCACGGTAAGCTTGCCATTCAGTCATAGCAGCTTCAACTTCTGCTTCGCTTTTGCCCCACATCATAAGGTGGCGCTTGTATAAAAGGCCAGAGTTACGAAGAATCTTGCGAACGGTATCGGAAGGTTGAGCACCTGTTTGTAACCAGTATAAAATACGGTCTTCGTTAAGTACTACTTCTTTGTTTTCTGTTACGTTATCGTAACGGCCAACTTGTTCGATAATGCGGCCATCTCTTGCAGAGCGGCTATCAGCAACTACCAAGTGGTAGATAGGTCGTTTTTTACGTCCTTTCCTTTGAAGTCTTATTCTAATCAATGTTGTTCTCCAGTGAGTTTATGTATAATCGTTATCTACCTATTGGTAGATTTTTTAATCCTTGAAGTGCTCGGCCCATTTTTCCCATTTTGGACATAGTCTTCATCATTTTTTTCATCTGTTCGAACTGTTTTATGAGATCATTGATCTCACGGACAGTAGTGCCAGAGCCCGTTGCTATACGTCGTCTTCGACTTCCGTTTAATAAGCTTGGGTCCTGACGCTCCTCCGGCGTCATTGAGTAGATAATCGCTTCGATAGGTTTAAACGCATCATCATCGATATCTGCATTATTCAATGCTTTGCTGGCGCCGGGGATCATAGATACAAGATCGGTGAAATCACCCATCTTCTTGATCTTTTGAATTTGCTCGAGGAAATCTTCTAAGTCAAACTTATCAGAACTAATACGCTTTTGAAGGCGATCAGCTTCCTCTTCATCAAATTCCTTTTGAGCTTTTTCAACTAACGAAACCACATCGCCCATGCCAAGTATGCGTTGTGCCATACGGTCTGGGTAGAAAGGGGAAAGTGCGTCTAGCTTTTCGCCAGTACTCACAAACTTGATGGGTTTGTTTACAACAGTTTTTATAGAAAGTGCGGCACCACCTCGGGTATCGCCATCTAACTTGGTAAGAACTACCCCGTCGTAATCAATTCGATCGTTAAACTCTTTTGCTGTGTTAACTGCGTCCTGACCGGTCATTGAGTCAACAACAAACAAAATTTCATGAGGATTTACGGCTTTTTTAATTTCCGCAATCTCCTTCATCATATCCTCATCTACATGTAATCGTCCGGCAGTATCAATAATAACAGTATCCATTGCCAAACTTTTAGCCATTGCAACTGCTTCTTTAGCAACGCGAACGGCATCTTTTTGTTCAATGGAGTAAACTGGTACATCAATTTGAGATGCCAGAGACTTAAGCTGGTTTACGGCAGCAGGGCGATAAACATCGGCGGCAGCAAGAAGCGGATTTCTTTTATGCTCCTGCTTGAGGTATCGGGCTAACTTACCTGCGAAGGTAGTTTTACCAGAACCTTGTAAACCTGCAATAAGAATTACAGTAGGTGGGGTGTTTGCACTTGCAATTTCAACTTTCTCACCACCAAAGGTAGCCACAAGCTCATCAAACACAATCTTTGTGAATTGTTGGCCAGGGTTAACGCTGGTAAGAACGTCGGATCCAAGTGCTTTTTCTTGAATTTTTTTTGTGAATTCGCGGGCTACTTCAAAGTTTACATCAGCATCCAATAAGGCACGACGAATTTCACGTACTGTTTCTGCAATGTTAACATCGCTAATACGTGCTTCGCCTTTCAGATTCTGAAAAGCCTTATCTAATTTTGAGGATAAACTTTCAAACATAATATATAAAGTGGATTTAACCGCTTAATTCAGAGCCAACAAAAATACAGCTTTTAATGGGTGTTATCAACACTAATGTGGATAAAGTTTTTATGTTTATATATGCAGTGCTTAAACAGTAATACTAAAACCAAATAAACCTCACTGTGATAGAACTAAAGACGGATAATTTGTATAAATCTTTTTTTATCTACACTTTCTTAAACTTGTTTAAAAACAGTGCTATTCGCTGTATTAGGTAGGATAAAGTTTAAATATCGTATATATAAATGAAAGCAACGTTCTCATACTCCAATCTAAAACAGAAAGGACACTAGCTTTATAGCCTTTCAATTGTATCTGTATTGCTTTTTAGTTGCTCGCTAGAGCTGTGAAGGATGTTAGAATTTTAAACGATAGTGAGCACTTTGTCGCGGTATACGATAAAGAAAACTTGGACTATTTAGGAGAGCTAATGTTGCCCGGTGTGGCAATGGGCTCAACTAAGAATGGGGAGTTGATTATCCTAAAAGACGAAAATACATCTGAATTTCAGTTTTTGAATGTAATTCCTGCTAGCTCCCAAAACTAGCCAAACGAGTATTGTTTTCAAGCACCAGGTCGACTCTAAAGCTATTATAAATAAGTGTATTATAGGGGTATAAATCCCTCAAGTATTCCTGCTATCATTTTACGCCAATATTGGCGATTTTGTGCCCGTCTAAAAAATTCAAATTAATTACATAGAAATGAGCGAAGGCTACGGTTTATTAAAAGGAAAGAAAGGAATTATTTTTGGAGCGCTGGATGAACGCAGCATTGCTTGGAGAATAGCATTGGCTTGTAAGCGTGAGGGCGCAGACTTTGTGTTGTCTAATGCACCTGTTGCATTGAGATTAGGACAGCTTGATGCTTTGGCTGAAGAAACAGGAGCACAAATTATTCCTTGTGATGTTTCTAGTGATGAAGCTGTTAAAGAAATGATGGAGAAGATTAAGGAAGAAGAAGGTGGAGTAGATTTTATTCTTCATGCTATCGGGATGTCTCCTAATATCAGAAAAGGAAAAGCATATACCGACTTAAACTACAATTGGTATCACCAATCACTCGATATTTCAGCAATTTCATTACACCGCATTCTACATTTTGCTGAAGAAGTTGGCGTTCTGAACGAAGGCGGAAGTGTAGTTGCCTTATCATACATCGGTGCGCAACGTATTTTCTCTAAGTATTCTGATATGAACGATGCAAAAGCGTTATTAGAGAGTATTGCAAGAAACTACGGAAGTAGATTAGCTCCACGAGGAATTCGCGTTAATACGATTTCTCAAGCTCCTACAAAAACATCTGCAGGTACAGGTATTAAGAATTTTGACGGCATGTTTATTTTTGCTGATAAAATTGCACCTCTAGGTAACCCAAGCGCTGATGAATGTGCTGATTACTGTGTTACTCTTTTCTCTGATCTAACAAGAAAAGTTACCATGCAGAACTTATACCATGATGGTGGTTTTGTAACTTCTGGTATTTCAGAAGAGATGATTGACGATTTAGTTAAAACTTATAGCGAAGAAGACTAAACCGCTATGCCAGATATAATCCTCGGTATTGATCCAGGCTCCCGTTTTACGGGATATGCTGTGCTTACCGAGGAAAATGGCTCTTTAATTGCCCTCCGTTGTGATGTGCTTAAAATGGCACATATGGATGACCACTCCGATCGACTTAAATATATTTTCGATCAACTCTGTGGAATCATCAAATCTATAAAACCCACTTCTTGTGCTGTAGAGACTCCCATCTACGGAGTTGACCCTCAAGCAATGCTTAAATTAGGTCGCGCCCAAGCAGCTGCTATTCTAGCCAGCAAGCATTGTGGTATCCCTGTGGTAGAGTATTTCCCAAAAGTGGTAAAAAAAGCAATAACAGGGAATGGAAACGCCAGTAAAGAACAAGTAGCTTTTATGCTTAGCAAGATGGTACGGTTACCTGATGAAAAGCTAAAAAACGATGCTACGGATGCACTTGCAGTGGCATGGTGCCATTACATGAAAGGAAATTCGATAATTACTGGGGCATCAACTAAAAAAACTCATCAGAACAACAAAAAGTCGGATTGGGCTGCTTTCGCCGCTCAAAATCCAGATAGGATTAAAGGTTTATGATTGCATTTTTAAAAGGTTTTGTTGAAGAATTACTTCCTGATGTTGCCTTGCTAGATGTAGGTGGTATAGGTTACCGTGTGGAGATTTCCTCTCAAACATTTGAGCAGCTTAAGCCACAAACGGAAGTAAAGTTGCTTATCCATCACCATATAACTGAGAGCGATCAACGATTGTTTGGGTTTTATACTAAAGATGAGAAGCAGCTTTTCGAAAAACTAATAACGGTAAAAGGTGTTGGCCCAAAGTTAGGGCTTACTATCGTTTCTGGATTACCAGCAAATCATCTAATTCAAGCTATTTCAAATTCTGATATTGCCACATTATCTCGTGTACCTGGAATTGGTAAAAAAACGGCTGAGCGAATTTCGCTAGAGTTAAAAGATAAAATTGGCCAAATCAGTAGCTCTAGTAGTAAAGGTTCTATAGCTCCAATTTCTGGAATTTCTGACGAAGTAATATCAGCGTTAGAATCGCTTGGTTTTAAACGAAGAGAAGCGGAACAAGCAACTATCAAGGTATTACAAGACTCTGAAGTGCTTACAGTGCCTTCTGCAATAAAAAAAGCGTTATCTGTTTTAAATAAATAACAATTTGTTAACTGGCTTTCGTTTTATTTTAACACTATACATTAGTACCATTGTTATACTTCTAGTTTTAACATAACCCAACCTTACTATCGTGTCCAAAAAAACTATTTTAGTTGTTGACGACGAAAAAGACCTTCTCGATTTAATCGAGTACAACCTCCGCAAAGAAGGCTTCGAAGTCCTAAAGGCAGAAAACGGAGAGCAAGGCATTGAAATTGCTAAAAAGCATCAACCAGATTTAGTGCTTTTAGATGTAATGATGCCGAAAATGGACGGATTACAAGCGGTTGAGATAATGCGCCAAGACGAATCATTAAAGCGTATGCCCATTATTTTTCTAACCGCACGAAGCGACGAAAAGACGGAAGTGGAAGGGCTAAATAAAGGTGGAGATGATTACATCACCAAGCCGATTAGCACCACCAAATTAATATCTCGTATTAAGGCTGTTCTGAGACGATTTGATGAAAAATCAGAATCTGTAAATAAAGTAGAGGTACACGATCTTGTGATTGATAGAGACCGTTACATCGTAAAACGCGGAGACGAAGAGTTTCAGTTGCCAAGAAAAGAATTTGAGCTACTATTCTTTTTAGCTAATCGAAAAGGACGGGTGCTTGATCGCCAAACATTATTAAACCAAGTTTGGGGTGATAATATTTATGTAGTTGACAGAACCGTCGATGTTCACGTTCGTAAGATTCGTGAAAAATTAGGCGACCATTACATTGAAACTGTAAAAGGTGTTGGCTACCGCTTTAAGGAATGAGTTCAAGAAAGAAACAAAAGCCTAAAGTTTTTAAACTGGGGCTACGTATTTCATTTTACGTAGCCTTTATTGTAGGGTTATGCTCGCTGGTATTTTCTTGGATTTACGAAACCTCAGAAAGAGGCTTTAGCGTATGGATAATTGTTGGGCTTACTGTTCTAGTATTCTTGATTACCTACATTGTTTCTTCAACATTAGAGTACAGAAGGCTACAAACATTGGAGCAAATTGCCAAGAATATCGCTCGTAAAAGGTTTAAGGATTATGGAGACATTACGTCTGGCCATAACGACGAAGCAGACTATCTAATTAAGCAACTTGTTAAAGCAAGTCGTACCGTTGAGAGAGAAATACAGCGGCTTAATAAAATTGAAAACTATCGCAAAGAATTTATCGGCGATATTTCCCATGAGTTAAAAACGCCCATTTTCGCCATTCAGGGTTTTATTGAAACCTTATTAAACGGCGCTCTTGAAGACGAAAACGTAAACCGTGACTTTCTTAAAAAGGCAATGCGAAACGTAAATCGTCTTATCTATCTCACCAAAGACTTGATGGAAATCTCTAAGCTAGAGACGGGAGAGCTTAAATCTCAGATTGAAGAATTTTACTTGTATGAAGTGATTCACGATATCATAGAAAGTTTACATTACAAAGCGGAGAAAGATAAAGTGAGCTTAGCATTAATAAGCTTTGATAAAAACCTTAGAGTTAGTGCGGATAAAAATCAGATTAAACAGGTTCTCATAAACTTAATCGAAAATGGAATTAAGTATAATGTTCAAAATGGAAAAGTTGAAGTAGGGGTTAAGGATTATAAAAAGAAAGAAGGGCGAATTCTTGTGTACGTAAAAGATACGGGCATCGGGATTGAAGAATTAGACTTACCAAGAGTTACCGAACGTTTCTTTAGAGTTGATAAGTCGAGAGCTAGGGAGCGCGGAGGAACAGGATTAGGCCTCGCTATTGCCAAGCATATAATGGAAGCACATGGAGAACGGTTTCTATTTGAAAGCACACCAAACGTAGGTTCTACTTTTAAATTTACCTTACGCAAGGTTGAGCGTGAAACCGTATAATTAAATACCTACTTTAGAGAGTAGCTCAATGTTAATTAAAAGTAGTTATGGTTTACGCAGTTATTATGGCCGGCGGTTCGGGAACAAGATTTTGGCCCAAAAGCACAAAGGCCCTTCCAAAGCAGTTTTTGAATCTTTTTGGAGATTCAACAATGATTCAGAATACAGCCAAGAGATTAGAAGGGATAATTCCTCAAGAACGTATTCTAGTAATAACTAACGACAGTTATGTTCCTATTGTTAAAGAACAACTTCCCAAAGTTCCGGACGAGAATATTGTTGGTGAGCCTGTAGCAAAGAATACGGCCCCATGTGTGGCTATTGCGGCAGAATTACTTTATAAGAAAGATCCCAATGCTGTAATGGTTGTTTTACCTGCTGATCATCACATTACGAATGAGCCAGCTTTCATTGAGATTTTGAACACGGCAATAAAGAAAGCGGAGTCTGGTAATCATCTGGTTACAATCGGTATTCATCCATCTCATCCAGAAACGGGTTTTGGTTACATTCATGCCGATAACTCAAAGGTTGAAATAATTGAAGGGAATGAGATACTCAAAGTAAATTCCTTTAAAGAAAAACCAGATTTAATTACCGCTCAAACATTTCTGGATTCTGGAGACTACTTCTGGAATAGTGGTATGTTTGTTTGGAAAGCTGAAGCTGTACTTCAAGAAATTGAAAAGCAGTTACCGGCTATGTATGATTTAGTAAAAGAGTCATCTCCGGAGCTTTATACAGATATGCATGGAGTTTCTATCAATGAATTCTATTTAGGATGTGAATCAGTTTCTATTGATTATGGTATTATGGAGGGTGCGAAGGAGGTTTTTGTAGTTCCTGGCGAATTTGGGTGGAATGATGTAGGAAGTTGGACCGCTGTTTATGATTTGGCAGAAAAAGCGAACAACGGTAATGCCATTCAATGCTTAAACTCAACGCTGACAAACTCTAACAACAACTTAATAATGTCTAACACAGAAAAGATGATTTCAATTGTTGGACTTGATAATGTAGCGGTTGTAGAAACTGATACGGCTCTACTAATATGTAATTTAGAACAAGCTCAAGGCGTAAAGGATATTGTAGAGCAGCTACAGGGGATTAAAGACTTTAATAAGTTCCTATAACCTTTAGTTTTAATCCAGTACTAAAACCTGCTGATCGTATGCAAGCTGTATATGTGAAGGCAGGCGGTTGTTAGTTTCCTGCTGATCAACAGATGAATCCATATGAATAAAGTACGCTTTTGGGATCTCTAGCTCATTGATGATATCAATAGCTTCAGGAATGGTTAAGTGTGTGGGGTGTGACGGTTCCCACCTCAACGCACTTAACACAACTACTTTTGCATCTCGCATAAGCTCCTTAGTGGAATTTGAGATACTTTTAACATCGGTTAGGTATACAAAGTCATCTATTCTATAACCAAGTATATCAAGCTTACCATGCTCTACAGGTAATGGAGTTACTTTAAACTCACCCAATTTCAAAGGCTTATTTATCTCTGTAAGTTGAAGGGAAGCGGAGCCTGGATATTTATTTTTACCAAATAGATAATCAAACCTCTTTCTCAATGACTCTAAACAGCTCATTGTACCGTAAACAGGTATCTCACCTTTTTGAACATAATTATAGGCTCGTAAATCGTCTAGTCCTGCTATGTGATCCATATGTTCATGGGTAAGAAGAACGTGGTCTATTCTCTTAATCTGAGCTCGAATACTTTGAATGCGAAACTCTGGCCCAACATCAATTAAGATGGATGTGTTTAAGCCTTCTATCCAGGCGGCGCAACGAGTTCGGATATTCCTTGGATCGTTTGTTGTAAGATCGCTCCCAAAACCACCTGCTACCGGCACTCCCATCGATGTTCCTGTTCCTAAAAAAGTAACTCGCATTAGTCCTCAAATTCTAGTTCTGAGCCCGAATTATTTCTCTGTACAGAAAGGCGATCCCATATCACTTCTAGATCTTTTTTGATAGCGGGTTTTATGTAGGTGTTACTTAAATCAATATCAGCTAAAACCCGAGCGATGGTACTTATTTGCGCCTCGATTGGCTTATTTTTATTTACAATTACCAATCGCTCACCTTCAATCAAACAATCATTTCCACGAAATGAGCCTCGTTCCTTTCTCAGCCTGTAACCAGATTGCTCAAGTAGTTGTTCAAGTTCAAGTAAAAGTTTATCGGGTTTCAAAGTGAAATAGCAATGGTTAATAAATGAGCTTTTAAGTCGTAATCGAAATTTTCATCCTCAATATTATAAGAAGAATATTTGTAATCATACCCAATACTTAGATTCTTATTACCAATAAGGTTAAGGAAATTAAGTCTACTTTTGCCAACAAGAGAAAATTCTGAACCACCAAAAAATCCACCGCTAGAGGAACTAAAGCCATAGTTTGGAATAAATGTATTCGAAAAAATGATTTTGTCTTTTATTCTGAACGAAAGCAACGCTCCTGCACCAACTGAAATGGAGGTTTGGGAAAATTTATCTCTTGAACTTTCTTTTGTAACAGAAACTAGGTCTGAACCAATTCTTAATGGTATTCCAAATTGAACGGATTCGCTCTTAGAAAGTAGAATAGAGTTGGTATAGTAAAGAGAGAAGTTCAAAAATGTTTGTTCTTTTAATCCAACTATGCTATTCGCAAAGTTAACACCCAATTCTAGTCCAGAACTTTCAAACTGAATAGCTAATGAATTGTGTTCAAGGTCTAACCTATTTTCTGGTAGTATTACAGAGTTTGAGCCCGTGTAATCAAAATTTGTAACACCCACGCCAATTCTAAGATAAGTATTTGATTCACTAGGTTTGTTTTCTACATTTCGAACACTGAACATCTGCGCAAAAATAGTGCTTGGTATAAAGCACACAATAAAAGCCAATGTGTAAATTTTCATAAGGAATGATTTCTGTTGAAAAAATATTAATACACTAAACGTAATTTAAAAGGATTAGTATAATGAAGTTAGTATTGATTTTACTGCTGTCTTTAATGGTAACAGGTTTACCATCAGTTTATGATTCAATCTACGATTTTACTCGAAAAGATATTGACGGTAATAAAGTAGACTTAGATCAGTATAAAGGCAAAGTTGTGATGATTGTGAATGTAGCTTCTAAGTGTGGCTATACTCCACAATACGAAGGGCTAGAGGCAATGTACGATAAGTATAAAGATGATGGCCTTGTGATACTTGGTTTCCCTGCAAACAACTTCAAAGGACAAGAGCCTGGCACTGACGAAGAAATTAAAGAGTTCTGTACTCTCACTTATGGAGTTCAGTTTCCTATGTTCTCAAAAGTTTCGGTTCTTGGAGAGGACCAAGATGAGTTATTTACATATTTAACAAACCAAGATAACCCAGACTTTAAAGGTGATATCTCTTGGAACTTTGAAAAATTCCTTATTAATAAAGAAGGAAAGCTCATTAGACGCTTTAAAACTAAAGTTGAACCGGAAAGCGAAGAAATCACAAAAGCTATTGAGCTGGCTTTGAGTAAGAAATAAAATATCTTTCTTTTTTTAATTTAGCTCTTGACATAGAATTTATTTGAGCCGTATATTTGATGCTCTTCAACGGTCCGGTAGTTCAGTTGGTTAGAACGCCTGCCTGTCACGCAGGAGGTCGAGGGTTCGAGTCCCTTCCGGATCGCAAAAAGCCTTGAATTCTACGTAATTCAAGGCTTTTTTCATTTAAACTACAATAGTTTAGTTTTTGAAAAATGTCTTCCCACAATCCAAATTATGACGTTATAGTTGTCGGCGGTGGTCACGCTGGCTCAGAAGCTGCTGGAGCTGCTGCTCAATTAGGAGCTAAAACGCTTTTAATAACCATGAACCTTGAAGCGGTTGCAAAAATGTCTTGTAACCCTGCGATGGGTGGAATTGCTAAAGGACAGCTCGTTAGAGAAATTGACGCACTAGGCGGTCTCTCGGGAATTGTTAGCGATGAATCTGGTGTACAGTTTAAGATGCTTAACCAAAGCAAGGGACCAGCAATGTGGAGTCCTCGCTGTCAAAGTGATCGGACCTTATACGCACAAAGAATGAGGGAGTATCTGGAGAAGAAAGAAACCCTTTTCTTTAGGCAAGATAATGTCGTTGATTTAATAATATCAGAAGATAAAAAAGTCGAAGGCGTTGTTACTCAAACTGGGCAGAAATTTTACTCTAAATCTGTAGTACTAACTAGTGGAACCTTTCTTAATGGCTTAATCCATATTGGTGAAAGTAACTATGGGGGAGGGAGATCTGGAGAAAGAGCTTCTGTAGGAATTTCTGCGGCATTAGAGGATAGTGGATTTGAGGTAGGTCGTTTAAAAACAGGAACACCGCCTCGGTTAGATGGAAGATCTGTCGACTATTCAAAGTTAGAAGAACAAGTAGGGGACGAGGTTGCAACTCCATTTTCTTTTCTAACAGAACAATTACCCAAACAAGAGAATCAGTTGTCTTGTTGGATTGGTTATACGGACGACAACGTACATGATATTTTACGAACAGGCTTTGACAGAAGCCCGATGTTCAATGGACGGATTAAATCTATAGGACCAAGATACTGTCCAAGTATTGAGGATAAGATTAATCGTTTTGCAGACAAAGATCGCCATCAGTTATTCCTAGAACCGGAAGGGTGGAATACTTACGAAATGTATCTTAATGGTTTTTCAACCTCTCTGCCTGAGGAAGTTCAGTTGGAAGCCCTTCGATCAATTTCTGGGTTTGAAAATGTTGTCATGATTCGACCCGGTTACGCTATTGAATATGATTACTTCCCACCGCATCAAATCCAGAGAACCTTAGAGACCAAAATTATTGAAGGTCTTTATTTTGCAGGTCAGATTAATGGAACTACAGGTTACGAAGAAGCTGCTTGCCAAGGATTGATGGCGGGAATAAATGCTGCGCTTAAAGTTCAAGGCAAAGGCCCGTTAGTTCTAAAAAGATCGGAAGCATATATCGGGGTTTTGATTGACGACCTTATTAATAAAGGCACCGAAGAGCCGTACAGAATGTTTACTTCTAGAGCTGAACATAGAATTTTGTTACGTCAAGATAATGCAGATCTTCGTTTGACAGAGATTGGCTATAAGATTGGTTTAGCTTCAAAAGAACGCTACGACAAAATGATGGCTAAGTATAAGGCTGTAGATAAACTTTCAACCTTGGTTTATGAGAGAACAATTCGTCCAGAGAAAATGAATTCAATGCTGGAAGAAAGAGGAACTACAGGCTTGAGGCAACCCGTTAAAACCCACACTGTGTTATCGCGACCTCAGATTTCTCTATATGATATTATGGGTGCTGATGAGGAGTTCTCAAAAGAGGTAGCTGATATTACCAACGACAAGTATGTGATTGAGCAAGCTGAAATTCTTGTTAAGTATTCTGGTTATATCAAGAAGGAATTTGAAATGGTTCAGGAACTAAAGAATAAGGAGAGCAAAAAGATTCCATTGGATTTAGATTATAGTAAGATAAAAAGCCTCTCTACTGAAGGTCAGCTCAAAATGACGAAAATTAAACCGGAGACCATTGGTCAGGCTAGTAGGATTAGCGGTGTATCTGCTAGTGATGTCGCTGTGCTTATGGTTTATCTTAAAGGGTAGGTTTCACGTGGAACACGATATAGAAATCAGAAAAATCCAAGTTGATGAAGTCCTCATTCTAGCGCAGCTTTTAAGAGAACACAAAGATGAACTTCTTCTTTACGCAGATAAGCTTCTTTGGTGGAATCGAAAAGTAAATCTCGTAAGTAGAGATGTTTCACATGAAACATTGAAAGAACACATTAAGCACTCGCTTTGTATTTCATTAATGAGTGAGTTTACGAACGCTGCGAATATAATTGACGCAGGGTGTGGTGGCGGTTTGCCGGGTATTCCTTTGGGTGTTGCGTTCCGCGAAAAAGAATTTGTGCTGAATGATATCATTGCAAAAAAAGTATTTGTGCTGAATGATTTGGTAAATAAGCTCAATCTAAAGAGTTCTGTTTCTACAAATGCAGGCTCTATTGGTGCTATAAAAACCTCTTCGGAAAGTGTGGTTATAACGAAGCACGCGTTTAAAATTTTTGAGCTTTACGATTTTATAAAAGAAAAAGAATGGTCTTCAATGATTTTCTTAAAAGGAAAAGAAGAAGCTTTAGAAGAATTGAAGGTTGTGGATGAGTTGTTTAAGGTTGAGATTCTGAATTTAGAAACGGACTTTATGGGTGAGTTTTACAGGGGTAAATCAGTGGTGCAGGTTAAAAGAATTAGATAGAATAAAACAGGAATACTATGAAGAGCTCAGAAAGACGTCTTAAGCTTATGCTGATGATTCAGCAAAAGGGAAATAGAAAGACTGTTGATGAGTTTGCTGAGTATTTTGGGGTGAGTCGCCGCACGATATTTAGA
>TARA_R110002096_G_scaffold104225_1_pt1 | contig 25217 bp, 22 predicted proteins | sample TARA_R110002096 | Tara Oceans TARA_R110002096 (sample SAMEA4397295) | marine metagenome | biome: Polar Biome; feature: [DCM] deep chlorophyll maximum layer (ENVO:01000326); material: water (ENVO:00002006), including particulate matter (ENVO:01000060) such as... | depth 35 m
CAAAACCCCAGCTTCTAACGAGGCTGGGGTTTTTTCGTTTTGTCTCATGGAAGCCAGATTTCGAAAACACCACCACCAAGGTGCCCGCCATTGTGGAGCTTGATGTAGCCCGTTCGTTCTCCCTCGCTGTGAAGATCCGCCACCGCAGAAACAAAGAACAGCCCCAGGCTTGTGCTGCCTGTGTTGAAGTCCAGCGATTTGAAACTCAGCGTTCCTGTGTGCTGCATATTCTCAGGGTACCCCTCACCATCATCTTCTACCCCGATAACGAGAAAGCCATCACGCTCGCTGGCCGTTAGCCTGATACTGGTTTTGGTGTACCGGATCGCATTATTGATCGTGTTATTCAGTGCGCCAGTCAGCAGGTCAGCATCAAAAAAGCCGTTTATCTCGTCAGCGTCAATGGAGCATTTTATATTCAGGCCTTCGAGAAGCGGTGTGTGTCGGGAAAGGTGTTCGGACAGGAAGTCAGGAACAAAATGCTCTTCTATGTGTGCAGAAAGGTTGTTTTCACCCAGCCTGTAAATCCCCAGAAGCTGCACGAGGTCATTGTGTATCCGCTCAGCTTCATACTGGAGGGTGTTGAACCTGGAAGAGTCGTTCAGTTTATCTGCGTTCTCAGCTCTCAGTTCATCGAGGGAGTTGAGTAGCATCCCAAGTGAGTTCTTCATGTCGTGCACGGCCAGAGCAAGAACCATGGAGAAGTCGATATTCCGGTTTTTCATAGGTTCAGTGCCTTCAGTTTTCGTTGCAAAGCAAGGTAGCGTCGGTATTGTCCATGCTGCTCCGGCAGGCCGGCCAGATGACTCAGGTGCTGCTGACAGCGTTCCAGTAGGTCCTTGTTACTGGTGTTGCCCTCGTACTCTTTCATTAGTACTTGGACCTGATTGAGATTAAGGGCCGGGTGATCCGGTATCATTTCCAGTGCTTTTGTAAAAATGTTTGCGGCTTCCTTGAGGTCGCCCGACTCAAAGGCCTTTATTCCGTCCCGGTTCAGACGACGTGCCTTGACCTTCATGCGAAAACCAACGGGTTCATCCAGCAGGCTTTCGATCTTTCTCAGGGTGGGAGGACTTTCCCTGAACTGTTCGGCCAGTCCTCCCAATAGCGCCTGGGCTTCCTCCCCGTAGCCAAGGCGGAAAAGTGTTTTTGCATAGTCCAGGCTAGTTTCCAGGTCCGGAGCAGAGGCGTTTTTCAGTTCCGGCCGGATACCCTCAAGCATTGCTTTAGCTTTTTGCACTTTCTCCTGGCCTGCGTAGAGCCGGCATTGGACAATCTGACTACGAAGGGCGAGGCCATCATTGTCGGGAAATCGTTTCTCCATATTGCCAAGAACTGAAAAGGCATCGTTCGCAAGTGCTGCCCCCTCTATTCCTGTATCGCCTTCGCTGAGGTCGCAGAGGGTATGGCTGAGAGCGAGATAATGCTGTGGACTATCGTGAATCGAGTGTGTCCCGAGATTCACCGTGCGCCGCCATGCCTCGGCGGCAGTATCCATGTCCTGGTTTGACTCAGCCAGCTCAGCCAGATGCTTTTGGCGGAGAAGTGCATTTGGTGAGTAGTCAGTCGCCCGTTCAAGAATCTTCTGCGCCAACCCAGGCTTGTTCTGGCGCTCAAGGCCTTCTGCCAGAAGGTCATAGGCTTCCATATAGTCTGGGTGGCCGGCAATCAGGTGCTGTAGACTCTCGACCGCCTCATCGTGGCGCTGACTAGCCAGCAATACTTTGCTGCGCCCGAATCGCGCCCAGGACAGCTCGCGTTGGGAGAGTACATCGTCATACACTTTGATGGCGTGGGAAAGATCACCTAGCAGGAAGTAAAGCTCCCCGAGAGTTTTCATGAGCCATGTTTTATAGCGTGGTAACCGAGTGAGAGCCTGCAAGCAGAGTGAGATGGCTTCAGGATAGTTTTCCCGGTCGATCTCACGATTAATCGGAAGCAGGGCGTTTCGCTGGCTGATCAGGCTGCCCAGACGTTTGTCCAGCATGGTGCGGTTGATTGGCTTTGTAAGGTAGGCGTCCGGCTGGTATTCACGAGCGCCCATAACCATTTCTCTCGACGTTTCCGAGGTCACCATAAGAAACAGTGATGAGCGTTTGAGAAGCTTCTTGTGCCGAAGCTCTTCCAGAATATGCTGGCCGTTCTTGCCTTCCCCGAGATTGTAGTCACACAGCACCACATCAACGTGATTATAAGTGCAGTACTGCACGGCGGGTCTGGCGTGTGCGACCAGTTCTATATTGTCGGCGCCGCAGCTGCGAAGCATATGGCGCATAGAGAGCCGGAAATTTTCAAAGTCGTCTATCACCAGATAAGCGAGCTTCCCAAATGCGCTTGTGGCAGACGAGGACTTGTTATCAGGAACGCTCATGAGCGTTTGTGTTTCAGCAGTTTGTTCACTAAAGCTCTCAGGGCGGCAGGTTTAACTGGCTTGTAAAGAATCTGGTAACCTCGCTCGATTGCGTCGTCGCGGACGTCTGTCGCCATATATCCGGTTATCAGTATGCCCGGAATATCATGCCCAACTGCGCTGCGTATTGCGTCCATTGCATCCAACCCATTCCTGTCATCGTCGAGCTGATAGTCCGCAACTATGATATCGGGTTGTTCACCCTGCAGCTGTCTCAGTGCGTCTTCGAGGCTTTGAGCCGCTGTTACATCGCATTTCCAGTTTCCAAGAAGAGCCACCATACCCTGCAAAATTGCAGGGTCGTTGTCGATGCAGAGTACACTCAAGCCGCCGAGGCTGGAGACTCGTCGGGAGCTGGTGGCAGCAGTCTCAGCGGTCTGATACGCCTGATCCGCCGGTGCGAGTGGAACGGTTATCCCAAACACGCTTCCTTTACCCTGAACTGATTCGACACTTACGGGGTGAGTCAGCATGCCGCTTATCCGGTCTACGATTGCCAAGCCAAGCCCAAGTCCTTTTTTGTCCCGGCCGTGTTGAAAACGCCGAAATTCCTCGAAAATAAAGGCCAGTTGGTCTTCGGGTATGCCAGGGCCAGTATCCCATACTTCTATGCGCAGATACCCTTTGAGGCGGCGGCAACCGAGCAGGATTTTTCCTTCCGGGGTGTAGCGTATAGCATTGGACAGGAAGTTTTGTACTACGCGGCGCAACAGTTTTGCGTCTGACCGAATCCAGGCACTGCTGGGCACGACGTGGAGCTTCAGTCCCTGGTCTTCCGCAATGGCCGTAAAGTCGGTGGCCAGGTGGCGCATAATATCGTTAATCGGAAACACGCCAATGTCTGGCTCCAGAGCTCCTGCATCAAGCTTGGAAATGTCGAGCAGGGTGCTGATGATCTCTTCTGCTGCGCCGAGTGAGCTGTCGATATGATCCACGAGCTCTTTGTTCTCGGCATTATTGGCCTTCCCGGCAAGCGCGGAGGTAAACAGTCGCGCCGCATTGAGTGGCTGCAGAAGATCGTGGCTGGCTGACGCAAGAAAGCGGGTTTTACTCTGGTTTGCCTGCTCTGCAACGGATTTGGCTTTGAGCATTTGCTCGTTGATAACCTGCAGCTCCTGTGTGCGTTCTTTAACCCGCTGCTCAAGATAGATATTGGTTTCTTTAAGCGCTTGCTCGGTGCGGCGCATCGCCGTAATGTCCTGGAATGTGGTTACATATCCCCCGCCGGGGATCGGGCTGCCATCTACCCGAACAACGGTACCGTCTGGCCGCTGGCGCTCGTAAGAAATGGGTTGCCCTTCGCGCATGCTGGCGTAGTGATTGGTAATGATTTCATCAATACGCCGAGCCGGCAGGTTGGCATTGGTGAGGTTGTAGCGCATCAGGTCTTCAGCAGGGCGACCAACTCTTACAAACCCTTTGGGGTAGGTGAAGAGCTCGAGGTAGCGATGGTTCCAGACCACAAGCTGTTGCTGCTGATTGACCACGGAAACACCAAGGCTGATGTTCTCTATGGCTGACTGCAGCAGCTCCCGGCTGAATGTCATGGCTTGTGATGCTTCATCAACAATGCTGACTACATCTTCAATCTGCATGTCGCGACCCGTGAGGGTCGATTCCAGAACAACCCGGGCTGTAGACGCGCCGATCACAGAGGCTAGCTGGCGCTCTATGTATTTCATCAGGTGAGAGGAAGCCGGGCGATGCGGGTGAAGTCTTATGGCATTACGCCGTCCGTAATTACGGAAAATGGCTTCAGAGCGCTCCTCTCCCATGAACCTGTCCGTAAGGGCTTGCAGGTCTGAGGTGAGTATTTCGCCCTGCCAGCTCTGATGCTGAACCGTATCGCCTTTTGGGTGAGGGTCGTGAAAGAATGAGGCTATCTGGATTTTCTCGCGTACCCGTTGGCGAGTTACTAGTGAGAGTGTTATATAAACCAGCGTATTGATGCCCAGGCTCCAGACAATGCCATGGCTGGTCTGGTCGAGTTCCAGTCCGAACAATGCCGTTGGCCTTGTCCAGCTCAAGCCCCAGAGGCCCTTGTTAATCAGAGAATCGGTAAACCAGCCTGTTGACGCCAGCGCAGGGAGCAGTAATGTGTAGCACCACATCAGGAAGCCCAGTCCGAGGCCCCAGGTTGCTCCTGTGGCATTTCCGCGTCGCCAAAGGATGCCACCCACCAACGCCGGCCCGAATTGCGCGGCTGCGGCAAAAGACAGAAGCCCGAATGACGTCAGGCTATAGTCCTCACCTGCCATCCGGTAAAAACCGTAGGCCGTAAGCAGAACGACAAAAATGGCTACTCTGCGGATGCCGAGCAACAAGGAGCTCAGATCCGCCTGACGGTTCATTCTTGGCCGGAAAAACTTGAGCAGTGCCGGCATGATTATTTCATTGCTCACCATCGTTGCAATTGCGACGGAACAGACAATAACCATGGCTGCAGCTGCGGACCCACCACCGAGGAATGCGAGGATGGCGAGCCATTCTTTCCCAGCCATGATGGGCAACTGAAGAATAAGAATATCCGGGTTGCCAGTCATGGCCTCCGGAGCGAGTAGGCCAGCTGCCGCAATGGGTAATACGAAGGCACTGGCCACAACGAGATAAATCGGCATAGCCCAGCGAGCAACTTCGAAATCTCGGGGGTCGGCATTCTCGACCACCATAACGTGAAATTGTCGTGGCAGGCAGATAATGGCGAGCATGGCAACGAGTGTCTGGGTTATGAATGCTGGAGCTTCAATGGCATCTGTTGTCAGAGTGCCAATCAGATCGGCCTGCCTGATATTTGTGAGTAGATCACCAAAGCCGCTATATAGCCCGTATCCGACAAACAGTCCAACGGCTATGAAAGCAACGAGCTTGATTAGTGATTCGAAGGCGACGGCCTGAATCATGCCGCGATGATGCTCTGTAGATTCCAGATGGCGAGTGCCAAAAAGCACGGTGAATACGGTCAGAGCCAGGGTTATATACCAGGCCGCATCGTTCCAGGCTGCGGTACCCAGCTGCCCCACACCAGTGCCCGTGTCGGATAGCACGCTGAACCCCATTGCGATAGCTTTAAGCTGAAGTGCGATGTAGGGCACGCTGCCAATCAGCGCGAAGGCTGCGATCATGGCGGCCAGCAGTTGGGATTTGCCATACCGGGAGGCGATGAAGTCTGCTATGGACGTGCTGTTATTGCGTTTGCTTATGTGAATGATCCGGCGCAGCAGCGGCGCGCCAAAAACGAAAACCAGCAAGGGTCCAAGATAGATTGGTAAAAATCCCAGCCCTTCCTGCGTAGCCCGGCCGACAGCACCGTAGAATGTCCAGGAGGTGAAGTAGACCGCTAGTGACAGTGAGTAAACCTGTGTTCGTGCCAGACGCCTGCGATAAAGCCCGGGGTGTTTATCACCTGCCCAGGCGATGATAAACAGGATCGAAATGTAGGTGATGGAAATTAAAACCAGCAGCCAGACACTAATCATATCTATACATTTCCGTCAGGTGGGTGGTTTACCTGGCGCCGTTACTGAAACATCAGCCGGAGCATACAGCTGAGAACAGTGGGTCGCTTAGGTTCAGAACCTTGAGGTTGTCGACCCGGGGTGTTCCATCAGAGCCGATAGGGACGACCTCACGGGATGCGCAGTTAATGATGTGAACCCTGTGTGAAACTGTGTCGGTCAGCTTCTGTTCAAAGCGGTAGAGCGTGAACCGAATGATGTCCGGGTTGCCAGTGTCCTGAGCAATGCTGTCCGTATCCACCGTGGAAAATGCGGTTACGTATGGGTAAACCAGTGACCAGGGGCGCCAGAATATACCTCGGCTTTCTGTACTTACGACCACAGCCTCATCTGGGAGGCGTGACTGCTTATGATCAAACCAGATGTACTCGCCGTAGATCAGATAGCCAAGCATGCCTGCGCCAGCAAATACCGGAATAATCCACTTAGGCGCCATATTGCGGGTAGCGGCCCGGATTGCCAGAGCGATACCGGCAGCGCCCAGTCCACAAAATACGGTGGCGACAAGAGTCCAGAACATAAATGCGTTTCCTTAAAAAAGAACGGGCTTCCTCAAAGAGGAAGCCCGTCCAGTAGCAGCCTGTCAGCTCAATGAGCGAACCAGGCCGGGTTGTTGCTTAGTGGTCTTGAGCTTGTGCCGCACCGCGAGGGTAACGAACGCTTTCAACCAGTTCCTGAATCTCAACGGGCGGCTCTTCAGTTGCATTGGATACAGCGAAGGCTACCGCAAAGTTGACCAAGGCGCCAATCGCACCGATCGACAGTGGAGAGATGCCGAATACCCAGTTCGCCGGAGTGTCTGCAAGGTTCGCAGTGCCCGGAATAAAGAGCCAGCCCTTGTACACGAAGATGTACGTCAGAGTGAACGCCAAGCCGCACAACATACCTGCAATGGCGCCGGTATTGTTAACACGCTTGGAGAAGATACCCATCATCAGAGTCGGGAACAGTGATGCCGCTGCAATACCGAAGGCCAGAGCAACCACCTGCGCTGCGAACCCCGGAGGATTGGCACCAAGGTATGTCGCCACAACAATTGTAACGGCCATGGAGATACGGGCTGCCAGCAACTCGCCTTTCTCCGTAATACCCGGATTGATTGAACCTTTGATCAAATCGTGGCTGATTGCCGAGGATATAGCCAGCAACAGGCCTGCTGCGGTCGATAGTGCAGCCGCCAGACCACCTGCGGCTATCAGCCCGATAACCCAGCCGGGAAGGTTGGCAATTTCCGGGTTGGCCAGTACCAGGATGTCACGGTTTACGTCCAGCTCATTGCCTTTCCAGCCGCGAGCATCGGCTTCAGCCTGAAAGGATGGAGCATCGTTGTAAAGCTGAATGCGACCGTCTTCGTTCTTATCAACGAACTTGATCAAACCCGTGACTTCCCACTCTTTGACCCACTGCGGGCGATTGTCATATTCAATCGGTTCGGCAGCGGTACCATCCGGATAAATGGTTGTCATCAGGTTCAGTCGAGCCATGGACGCAACAGCCGGGGCCGTAAGGTACAGCAGCGCGATGAACACCAGGGCCCAGCCAGCTGACCAGCGAGCATCAGCAACCTTGGGAACCGTGAAGAAGCGGATGATAACGTGAGGAAGACCAGCGGTACCGATCATCAGCGTCAGAGTAAACAGCACCATATTCAGCTTGTTATCGATGTCCGCAGTGTACTCGTTAAAGCCAACGTCAGTAATTATCTGGTTCAGCTTATCGAGGATCGGCATTCCGGAATCGATGTGCGTGGAGAACAAACCCAGTGCCGGAATCGGGTTGCCAGTCAGTTGCATCGAAATGAACACCGCTGGAATGGTGTAGGCAATGATCAGCACAACGTACTGGGCAACCTGTGTGTAGGTGATGCCTTTCATGCCGCCAAGCACGGAGTAGATGAAGATTACGACAGCGGCGATTATCAGGCCTGTTGTTGAATCAACCTCCAGGAAGCGGGAGAAGGCTACACCGGCACCGGCCATCTGGCCGATAACGTAGGTCAATGATGCAACGATCAGACAGATAACCGCAACCAGGCGGGCGTTCTTGCTGTAGAAACGGTCACCGATAAACTCCGGAACCGTAAACTTGCCGAATTTACGCAGGTATGGCGCCAGAAGCATGGCCAGCAGAACGTAGCCGCCAGTCCACCCCATAAGGTAGGTTGAGGCTCCATAGCCACTGGCAGCAATAAGACCCGCCATGGAGATAAAGGATGCCGCAGACATCCAGTCAGCACCAATCGCCATACCGTTGGTGATCGGGTGTACGCCGCCGCCGGCAACGTAGAAGTCCTTCGTGCTTCCGGCCCTGGCCCAGATAGCAATGAGAATGTAGATCAGGAAAGACCCGCCCACAAACATGATATTGATTCCAAATTGGCTCATACGCTTATTCCTCGTCCACGCCGAATTGTTTATCGAGCCTGTTCATGCGCCACGCGTAGTGGAAGATCAACCCAATGAACGTAAGAATGGAGCCCTGTTGCGCGAACCAGAAGCCCAGGTCCGTGCCGCCGATGGGAATACCGGCAAGCATGGGGCGCAAAATGATTGCAAAACCGTAAGAAACCAGGGCCCAGACAATCAGGCTCCCGAATATAAGGCGAAGATTCGCCTTCCAGTACTTTTCAGCGTCGTAACTATGCCCTGACATAGGATTACTCCTGTCTTGTTGTTGTTGATCTATCGTGGTGTTTTGGTGAGCTGAGCGAGACAGAGAATTTATTATTCATATTGGTACTTCCCCTACTTGTCCTCTTTTAAGACTTTACCTGTCAATCGATTTATAGATATTGGCAAAAAGTCTAATTCTTGGGGATTTGCTGTGACGGGCGTCTGTTTTTCAGGGGTTTCAGATACTTGGACTACATGCGGTGTATGTTTTTCAGTCGGCGTTGGTACCGCAGTTTGTCGTGCAGTTCCCTGAGGGTTTTAAGGCCGTTTTTGTGAGCTTTGTTCATGGCAATGAGTGTCAGTTCTGCGGTAGCCAGAGCATCTGAAGCTGCGTGGTGTCTTGCGCTGACCTCCAGGCCAAAATGGTCAGCCCAATTATCCAGGCCTTTGCCATCGGTAAGGGCGTCCGGGAAAAACGCGGGCAAGATGTCTGCTACGTCCATCCAGGTATGGTTTTGGGTGTAGCCAAGCTCAGCCTTCAGGGTTTTTTCCAGAAACTTCTGGTCGAACGCCGAGTGGTAAGCAAGTACCGGGTCGCCATTCATCCACTCCAGAAGAAAAAGCAGGGCATCTTCGGTCTCATGCCCCTGGGTAAGCGCTTCCGTCCCTATACCGTGAATCAGTACCGTTTTGGTGATATCCAGTTCGGGGCGGCGCAGAACCAGGTCAAACTGATCGCTGAGGTCAATTGCGCCGCCGTTGATAGCGACCGCGCCAACGGCTATGACTTCATCCTTGTTCGGATGCAATCCTGTGGTTTCAAGGTCCAGAACAATCAAGCGGCATTCAGACAGCAACTGATCGCCCGGGCTTTTGGGGTTGGGTGTATTCTCTGGCGCCATTTTGCCGGTCAGGCCCTTACGGCGACGTTCAATCCACTGTCTGATCTGTTCCAACATGGGGCGGCAGCCTGGATTCAGAGTTGGTAGGTAACTTCGAGTTTCTGTTGCAGGCGCTGAGCCTGGCGGAACGACTCACGGAGTATGCGCCGGTCCAGCGGGTTCAGGTCGTCCGGATCTATGTAGTTGGTGAGCTCTTCGCCCCGCTCGAGTATTTCCTGGTGTGATCGCATGCGAATGGCCTGAATCAGGCTGTAAGCATCTTTCCACGCTGCAGCATCTTTTGCGTCAAAGACGTTTTTTTGGACAAGATCGTCCATCCTCTCAAGCGTATTTGCGCTTTTCACGCCGTTGGCTAGCGCAAAAACGCGTACTGCCTCAACAAAAGGTGCGAGGCCCTGACGCTTCAGATCGAGGCCGTGTTTCTTGCCTTCGGACACAAAGCGAAAGTTCCGGAACATAGTCAGCGCCGGTTTTCTCCGGAACGCGTTACTAGCCAGCATCTTCTGAAACAGAGCATTCTTGCGAACCCGTGTTGACACCCTGTCCAGCAGTTCGTCCAAGTGCTCCTTGGGCCCGAACACGGCGCGCATATCGAGGAAAATGGAGGAATAGACAAGATTCTGTGGTGTGGATGCGTCAATGAAGCGGATAAACCAGTCATCCCATTCCCGGTCGCTCAGGCACAGCTTGGGGTTGCTGGCCATAATGTTTCCCTTGCACAGAGTAAAGCCGCATTCTGCAAGTTCGTCGTTGACTACACGGGCGAATGGCAACAGCTTTTCCCGGACCTGGTCTTCGGTCATGCCTTCCGGCGTCTGGAAAAGTATGCCGTTGTCCTGATCCGTCAAAAGAGTTTGCTCCTGCCGTCCTTCGCTGCCAAACGTCAGCCAGGTGAAGGGGATGCCGGGATCGTTTTTCTTGATGTTCAGCTCAAGTACCCGTCGCACAGTGACGTCATTGAGCGTAGTAATGATTTTTACAACCTGGCCGGAGTCTGCACCGTGAGCCATCATGGCATCTACCAGCCTGGACACGTCGGTGCGCAGGCTGACCAGAGTTCGTAGATGCGTTGCGGTGCCGATGGTGCGTGCGAGATTAACCAGATCGACTCGCTGCAGAGAAAACAGATCCCGCTCCGACACCATTCCTATCAGCTGTTCGTCTTCATCGACCACGCAAATGTGTGCGAAGTGGTGCTCGGCCATCAGCATGGCTGCGTCGAAGGCATCCGCCTGTGCTGTCAGGCAGCAGGGACCTTTCGTCATTATCTGGCGAACCGGTGAGTCCAGGGTGCAAGTCTCTTCTGCAATCATGGTACGCAGGTCGCGAAGGGTAAAAATACCGGTTGGGTGCCGGCTATCATCGGTGATGACAATGCTGCCAACATTGTTTTCGTGCATGCGGGCAACGGCTTTACGCACCGGCAGATCCGGAGAGCACACAATGGGGTTGCGATGAGCGTAGCGTTCGAGGGGCGTGCTCAGGGAAATGCTGGACCCTATGGATGCCATGGCGCCGGTCTGTATACGCTGGTTAACCTGATCCAGCAGGCTGCTGACACCGCGCAAGCAGAAATCACGGAATGGCTCGCTTTCGGAAATCAGGGTAACAAAGGTGTTCTGCTCTATGCTCAGGCAGAAGGTATCGCCGACGGCACGATGCAGTGTACGGGTGGGGCGCTCGCCTATGATGGCGGCTAACGGAAAACACTCTCCCTGACTGATCTCAAACGTGGTTTCTGTTTTTTCAGCTTTCTCGTTATGACGCTCGCCACGGATCCGTCCCTGTTTTACAACGTAAAACCTGTGAACGATACCGTCTTCAGCACAGAGAACGACATCGCCGTCTGCATAAAAGCGTAGCGTGGCGTGCTCAGCAAAGTGGGCGAGATGGTCGTCGTCCATGTTGGAGAAGGGTGCGTGCGCCTGCAGGAAACCCATGATGGATCGGGTATTCTGGGGGCGAGTGGTGTCCTGATTTGCTGCTGCCATTGCCGGTTCCACTTGGTCGTTATTATTGTCAATTAACAGTGTAGTTCAGGGGTGCGGGTGTTCACTCTACGATTTTGGTCGCACAGTGATGGTCATAACCTCGGACGATACTCCCGGTTTCTTTATGGAGAGCGTGCCGGGTGGTAAAGTTCTTCCATTCAACAGGTTATTGAAAGCACGGCCATGACTACCAAAAATGATCGCCTCAGTTTTCTTGAAGAAATGAAGGACGTCCGGCGCATCCGAAAACCCAATCGCGCCGAGATAACCACACCCCGTGAACTGACGCCCGGCCATCTGGAGCGTCAGCGTGCTGCTGTGGAAACTCCGCTCAGAGATGCTAACCCGCTCACCTCTGACATTGTCGACCCTTTAACGGCGCACGACATACTGTGCTGGCAACGCCCGGGTATTCAGCATGGGGTTTTTCGCAAATTCAGATTGGGGCAATACCCTATCGAAGCAAGGCTGGATCTGCATCGCATGACTGTCGAGCAGGCACGCCGGGAGGTATTCCGGTTTATTGGTGATTGTGTCCGGTATGGCTTGCGTACAGTCATCATTCTTCACGGAAAGGGAGAGCGCAATCCTGACGGGGTGGCTCAGCTCAAGAGTTACCTCGCGAAATGGCTGCCGGAGCTTTCCGAAGTGCTCGCGATTCATTCGGCCCAAAAACACCATGGTGGAACCGGCGCCGTCTATGTCATGGTGCGCAAAAGCGAGCGGGAAAAGCAGCTAAACCGAGAGGCCCAAGAGAGGCGTTAGTGCTTTATAAAGCTGCCAGAAACGACAATATCAAGTTTCAAGTCATTACTTGCTAAGGAGTTTTTCATGAAAAAAACGATATTGATGGTATTTGCGGTTCTGGTTCTGGCTGGCTGTCAGGATCGGGTAATCTGGGACGATAAAGGCAAAGTGGAAGGTGCGACGGAAAACCGGGAAATATGGGATACCAACGGGAAAATGAAAACCGGTGAGCGCAAGATCTGGGAGAACAAAGACGGCGAGAAAGTTGTCAAGTAAGGCGTTGTCAGGAAGTTTGCGTGCAAGTTGAGGAACAGATAAAACAACGAGCCAGGTGAACAGAACCAGGACGAATAGCGGGAGAGAGCAGGCATGGCATTGAGCCTTACAGTTAACGGCGAGCAGCGCTCGCTGGATATTGAGGGTGATACTCCTCTTTTGTGGGTATTGCGTGACGAACTGGGGCTCAAGGGCACCAAATTTGGTTGTGGTGTTGGCCTCTGTGGCGCCTGTACGGTGCACCTGAATGGGCAGCCGGTACGTTCCTGCTCAACATCAGTGGAGTCCGTAGCTGGTGGTGACGTGACCACCATAGAAGGCCTGGCAAATGGTGATCAGTTGCACGCCCTGCAAGAAGCATGGATTGCAGAGGGTGTGCCGCAGTGTGGCTACTGTCAGTCTGGGCAGATAATGAGCGCTGCCCACCTCCTGGCAAACAACCCGGCGCCTGCCCGGGACGAGATTGTGGCTGCTATGACTGGCAACCTTTGCCGGTGTGGTACCTACTCGCGAATCATTGCCGCGGTTGAGTCGGTGGCTCGAAGCTCTTCAATGGAAGGTTCTCTGGCATACGATGCAGCGGTGGTCGGGGAAGCAAACTGATATGGCGATGAACCGACGCGACTTTCTCAAAGTAAGTGCTGGTACATCCGGCTCCTTGATGCTGTCCCTATCACTCCCCGGCTGCTCCGGAATGCCAACCGGCTACGTGCAGGAAACCGGTGAGTGGAAGCCCGATGCCTGGCTTGAGATAACGACTAACGACGAGATTCATTTTACTCTGGCCCGGGTTGAAATGGGGCAGGGTACCTATACCGGGCTCACCACCCTGATTGCAGAAGAGCTGGAGGTTGATCCGGAGGCGATCACCCCCAGGTTTGCGCCAGTAGCGCCGGAATACCGCAACCCCTTGTACAAACTGCAGCTCACGGGCGGCAGTACCAGTATTTCCACTAGCTGGGAGCCACTACGCACGGCGGGAGCTTCGGCGCGGCATATGCTCATTTTAGCGGCTGCGAGAGTTTGGCAGGTCGATGCCGCTGAGTGCTCCGCGCGCCAGGGCCGGGTGGTTCACCCCAACGGCCTGGATTCCATGCGCTATGGGCAGTTGGTGGAATTGGCGCCGAAAGAGGTCATACGCGGCGACATCGCACTGAAGCCGGCCAGTGAATGGAAGTACATCGGTAAGCAGCGGCGCAGACTTGACGCCCGTGCCAAATCTACCGGCACAGCGGTTTACGGCATAGATGTTGAGCTTCCCGGAATGGTTTACGGCGTAGTAAGCCGGTCACCGAGATACGGCGCACGGGCCAAGGCCTTCAATGAGAGTGAACTCCGAGCCATGCCGGGAGTTCTCGACGTATTTGAAATCGAGCGCGGTGTTGCGATCGTCGCCGACAAGTACTGGCGTGCCCGAAAAGCTCAGGATGCCTTGAAAGCAGAATGGGATAACGCGGATGCTCTGTCGCTTTCAACCGATGAGGTGTTTGCGTCCTATCGGAAGGCAGCCGATGAAGATCGAGGCGAGTCTGAGCGAAGTGAAGGCGATTATGATGCTGCTGTTGGCAGAGCCGGGAAAGTCTTTGAAGCGGAATACAGCCAGCCCTATTTAGCCCACTCGACTATGGAACCCATGAATGCCACGGCCTGGTACCGCGATGACAGTATCGAAGTCTGGGCACCCACACAGGCTCCGGATCTTGGCCGTATTGCCGCGGCTCGGGTAACCGACCTTTCCCCGGATGATGTCACGATCAATACCACCTTTCTCGGTGGCGGGTTTGGTCGTCGCCTGACTCAGGACTATATCGAAGAAGCTGCGGCGGTTGCGTACCGGGTGAAGAAGCCGGTGAAAGTGATCTGGTCTCGGGAAGAAGATACGCAACACGACTTGTATCGCCCAGCCATGCTGCACCGGATGCAAGCCGGCCTTGATGGTAGTCAGCTGACTGGCTGGCATCACCAGATCGTCGGCCCTCAGCTGCTGGACTGGTACGTGCGCAACGCTGCACCCGCTCAGTACCCATGGGCGCCGAAGTTCATGTACGACACCCTGGGTAAAGTTGGCTTGCTTGCCGAAGGCATCGCAACGCCCAGGGACATGTCGGCCATTGAAGGCGCCATAGAGTACCCCTACAACGTAGACAACATAGATATCCGTCATACCCATACCGACCCCGGCGTACCGGTTACTTTCTGGCGCTCAGTGGGTTACTCGCACAATGGTTTTGCCGTTGAAACCTTTATGGACGAGCTGGCTCACGAAACCGGAGAGGATCCCTATCAGTTCCGCCGTAAACTGCTGGCGGGCCAGCCCCGGTATCTGGAAGTACTCGACAGAGCCGTGCGATTAGCCGGCTGGGATACGCCCGTTGCGGAAGGTCGCGGGCGCGGTATAGCGCTGTTCAAGAGCTTTGGAACCTTTGTTGCACAGGTGGTGGAAGCCGGTTTGGAGAACGGAGTTATCAAGGTGTACAAGGTGGCCTGTGCTGTGGATTGTGGCCAAGTGGTTAACCCGCGCATTGTGGAAGATCAGATCGAAGGCGGGATTATCTTCGGGCTGACCGCCGCACTCTACGGCGAGATAACCTTCGAAGGTGGTCAGGTGCAGCAGAGCAACTTCCACGATTATCAGCTGATGCGGCAGTACGAGCTGCCTGAAGTAACGGTGGATATAGTTCCGAGCACTGAAGCGCCAACCGGTGTCGGCGAGCCGGGTGTTCCCCCGGTTATCCCGGCTCTGGGCAACGCGCTGTTTGCTTTGACCGGTAAGCGTCAACGCAGTTTGCCTCTGAAAGCCGATGGATGACATCCCGGCTTCTCTCATGGCTGGCGGCCATGAATCGGTAATTAAAGATGTTCTGTCATGGCTTGAGCAGGGCAGGCGGGTGTGGTTATGCACCATTGTGGAAACCTGGGGCTCATCGCCCCGTCCAGCTGGCTCCTGGCTTGCGGTAAGTGATTCAGGGCAATGGAGTGGTTCTGTGTCGGGCGGCTGCCTGGAAGAAGACCTACTGCGTCGCACTGCCCAAGATGGCGCTGCTTACCCGGTCGTCATCGATTACGGCATTACCGATAACGACCGTGATGATTTTCGGCTGCCCTGCGGCGGTCGTATCCGGTTGCTGGTAGAGCCGTTAGGCGACGCATCGAATCAAAACAGCGCAGCCATTGAACATGTGCGTCAGCTGGCGGAAGCTTTGATCCGCCGTAAGCCAGTGTCGCGCCAGGTCAGCCTGCAAGGTGCTGTGGCACTGGAGGCGGCATCTGCTACTCGCCCGGGTGTTGTATTTGATGGGAAAGAGCTGTTTCACACGCTGCAGCCGGAATGCAGGTTGCTGCTGATCGGGGCCGGAGAGGTGGCGCGCTACGTGGCTGAATTTGCGACCGCCGCTGATTTTACCGTTATTCTCTGTGAACCGCGGGAAACGTTTGCATCTGGCTGTGGGTACCAGCACCTGCCACTTGACCGGCGCTTGCCGGACGATCTTGTAGCAGAGTCTTTTAGCGATACCTGGTGCGGTGTGTTGGCATTGGCCCATGATCCGCGAATAGATGATATGGGCTTGCTGGCGGCATTGCAGTCGCCGGCGTTTTACGTGGGTGCCATGGGTTCAGTAAGAACATCTGAGGCCCGGCGTGAGCGCCTGGCATCGCTGGGGCTTGAAGAGGCGGCTTTACAGCGTTTACGGGCACCGATTGGCATAGATATTCCCAGCAAAACTCCCGCAGAAATTGCCATTTCCGTTGTTGCTGATCTGATTGCGGCGCGGCATCATTTGCGAACAACCCACGAGCCAGGCTCTTCACATTCTGGAAAGTAAAACCGTGTTTGATGTTAACCGATACGCCGTTATTGCCGAATCCATAGTGGATGCCGGGCGCTTCCTGTACGGACGCGGTTGGTCGCCGGCCACAAGCAGCAACTATTCCGCCCGTATAGATCACGAGCACATTGCCATTACCGTATCTGGCCGCCACAAGGGTCAGTTGGGAGCAGGTGATGTCATGGTGGTCGATCTCCAGGGTAGGCCGGTGCAGAGTGATTGCCGCGCCTCTGCAGAGACCTTGCTGCACACGGCTCTGTATAAGGTGTTTCCAAATGCCGGAGCAGTCCTGCATACACACTCTGTTAACGCGACCGTGCTGAGCCGGCTTGTGCCTGCGGGGGAACTTCTTACGTTTGAAGGCTACGAACTGCAAAAGGCCTTCGACGGCGTGGAGACCCATGAGTCAGCGGTGACGGTTCCGGTTTTCGAGAACACCCAGGACATTGAATCACTCTCTCTGGAAACCCGGGAGTGGTTTCTGACGCATCCTGAGCAGCCCGGCTATCTGATTCGCGGGCACGGGCTGTACACCTGGGGTAAAACCATGACGGATTGCCTGCGGCACGTGGAAGCTTTTGAATTTCTGTTTGAATGTGAACTTGCAACCATGAGGGTTCGCCCATGACGACTTTGAGTATATTTGACGCACATAATCCGGAAGCTGCTCCGACAGTAACCGATGACTCTGAAGAGATCGGCCAGTTGCTGCAAAGCAAAGGCATCCGCTTTGAGCGCTGGCCAACTCAGGATTTACCGGCGGAGGCGGCGCCGGAGCAGATTTTGGAAGCCTATAGCGGTGAGATTTCAAAACTCAAGGCCGAGAGCGGTTTTCAGACCGCCGATGTAGTGAGTCTGAATCCGGATAATCCCCAGAAAGAGGCTTTCCGGAAGAAGTTTCTGGATGAGCACACCCACAGCGAAGACGAGGTGCGTTTTTTTGTGCGAGGGCGGGGCATATTCTATCTGCACCTTGGCGACCAGGTGTTTGCGGTCCAGTGCCAGAAAAACGATCTGATCAGCGTGCCCGAAGGCACCCGGCACTGGTTTGATATGGGGCCGGAACCGGAGTTTACCTGTATTCGTCTGTTTACCAATCCTGAAGGCTGGGTCGCAGATTTTACCGGCGAAGATATTGCCGGGCGCCTGCCGCCCTTTGAGGAACTGGAAGGAGCAGCCCTATGATCCGGGTTATTCTTACGGATATTGAAGGCACAACCAGCTCGATCTCCTTTGTGCACGATGTGCTGTTCCCCTACGCCGCTGAGCACTTGCCGGGGTTTATCCGCGAACATTGGGATAAACCGGAAGTGTCGGAACAGCTGGATGCAGTGGCAGAAGAGTCCGGAGCAGAACGTGAGGATGCCGAGGCATTGATCGAAACGCTGCAGGGGTGGATTCGCGAAGACCGCAAGGCCACATCGCTCAAAGCGATTCAGGGCATGGTCTGGGAACAGGGGTATCAACAGGGTGAGCTTAAAGGTCATATCTACGAAGATGCTGCACAGTATCTGCAGCACTGGCACGATCGTGGTCTGCGTTTATACGTTTACTCGTCCGGTTCGGTAAAAGCCCAGAAGCTGATTTTTGGCTTTACTACGGTCGGCGATTTGACACCCTTTTTCTCCGGTTATTTCGATACCCGAATTGGCGGCAAGAAAGAACCGGAAGCCTATCGTAATATTCTCAGTGAACTTGGTGTAGAAGCCAGAACGGTTCTGTTCCTCTCGGATGTTGAAGCTGAACTCGAAGCCGCTGAGGCCGCTGGGATGAAAACCGCCTGGCTGATTCGGGATGGAGGATTACCGGAGACCAATCGCTTTGCTGCCCGGAATTTCGCCGAAGTGGACGCTGCTCTGCTGCAAAAGCGGTAGCCGTTCGCCAGCCAATGCGGCTGGTGCCAGGAGGTAAACATGTCAGCAATCCGATCTGCCAGACTGCTTGCCTCCGCCCTGGTCGTGCTGCTGCTGGCGGGTTGCAACCCCTTCTCAGATGCCCGCCCGATGATGGATGAATATGTTGAGCGGGTTGGCCGAGTGCTGGACGCTGAACCAGTGTTTTCTGAGATTCCCACTGCACAGACAATGCCGAGACGCCGTAACCGGGTGCTGCCAATGCCTGAGCTGGAATTGGGTATGCTGGATTTTCTGTCACTATACGGTTGCGAGCTGCAATACGTGGTGGGCGAGAAAAACTCCGTTATGGGCAAGGTGATGCAGCCCCTTAATCGCCTGCGCTATGAGGTTCGCTTTATTCACACCGCCGGCGACTGCCTGGAAACGGTCGAGGATGAAGAGCTTCAGGGTGTTTTAAAGCAGGCCATTTCCAGTAAGCGCGAAACACTGCCAATTGCCATCTGGAACGCAACCTGGGGCGTCGAGGAAGCGGAAACACTGTTCACGTTCGCAAAGGGTGAGTACCCGGTTGAGGTTAACGACCTGCTCTCGGATCTTGCCCGGGATGCGGGCCAGCTAAACAAAACAGTGGCGGCGCTTCTGGAGCAGAATCTTGATGTAGATCTGGGTTTCTGGGGTGAGGTGCATCAGCGTTGGCAGGCGGAATATCGGGCGGGCCAGTTGATCAACAGCGCCCGGTTGGTGGCTGTGCGCCTAGGGGATGCAACGCGTGTTATGCGCCAGCGACTGGATGACCGTCCCTTATGCCTTAACGGCAAGCCAAATAACCAGTCTGATATCGTTCAGGGTATGTTTTTCAGCATCTATATCGGGAAAGTTCAGCCTTACCTCGCCGACCTGCGGCGTGCCCGTACGGACCTGATAGAACCCTTATCCGAGTTGGCGGCCATGCAGGCTGATGTTATGCCTGAGCATTTTCAGACATGGTATCAGTCCGCGCTAGCTCTGGAAGGCCGCGAAAGTGTGTGGGCGAACCTGGATGCTGCGGTGGAGAGTCATACCAAAGGCTGGCAGGCACTGCTGGAACAATGCGGGTTGAGGCCTGGGGCATAACCCAAAGTGCTCTTTACAGTATTCTCTAAAGTACTCTTCAAAGCATTCTTCACAGCATTCTGCGATCAGCGCTGGCTTTCTGGTGTTACCCTGAGTATTTCCTCGACGGTGGTCAGGCCGCTAGCTACTTTTTGTGCGCCGCTCAGGCGCAGTGATTTCATGCCCTCCCGGTAGGCGTCCAGCCGCAGCTGTTCCAGTTCGCATTGATCGGTGATCTGGCTTGTTAGTGCGCCTGAAAGCGTCATGATTTCATACACCCCTGCACGGCCAAGATAACCCGTATTGCGGCATTCCAGGCAGCCAACCGGCTTGTGGAACTGTTTTGGCGCGGGTGCTTTCCAGGGTCTTGTCAGAGTTTGCCACGCCTGAATGTCGACCGGGGCCGGCGCTTTGCAGTGGGGGCACAGGGTTCGAACGAGGCGCTGAGCCATAACTCCCAGCACGGTTGCACGAATCAGATACGGCGGAATGCCCAGTTCCATCATTCGGGTCAAAGCGCTTGGTGCATCGTTTGTGTGCAGTGTGGAGAGCACAAGATGCCCGGTCAGTGCTGCCTGCACCGCCATTTCGGCGGTTTCAAGATCGCGGATTTCGCCAATCATGATTATGTCCGGATCCTGTCTCAGCAGAGCCCGCACACCGGTGGCAAAGGTCAGGTCGATATTCGTCTGGACCTGCATCTGGTTGAAAGCAGGCTCAACCATCTCGATGGGATCTTCAATGGTGCATACATTCAATTCGGCAGAGGCGATCTGTTTCAGCGTGGAGTACAGGGTGGTGGTTTTGCCGGAACCCGTAGGGCCAGTTACCAACACAATCCCGTGGGGCTTTGAGGTTGCCTCCTGCCAGCGCTCCCGGTCTTCGCGGCTGAACCCCAGTTGTTCGTAGGATTTCAGTAGTACATCCGGGTCAAATATCCGCATCACCATTTTTTCCCCGAACGCCGTCGGCATGGTGGCCAAGCGCAGCTCCACTTCTTTGTTGTCGGGCTTGCGGGTTTTCAGGCGGCCATCCTGTGGCCGACGTTTTTCAGCGACGTTCAACCGCCCCAGAATCTTGAGCCGGCTGGTAATGGCCATGCCCACATGTTCGGGAAACTCGTAAACACTGTGCAGTACACCATCAATCCGGAAGCGGATGTGGGTCAGTGTGCGGCGTGGCTCAATGTGAATGTCGGATGCGCGCTGATCGAACGCATACTGCAGCAGCCAGTCGACAATGCGCACAACATGCTGGTCGTTGGCGTCTGCGCTTTCCCCGGCGCCCAGGTCCAGTAATTGCTCCAGATTCTGGTGGCCTGCGTTGTTGCCCGGTGCCTGGCCGCCGCTGGCTTTGTTGACAGAGTTCGCGAGCTGGTAGAACTCGATGGAGTAACGGCGGATGTCTTCAGGGTTCGCGACTACCCTGCGGATATCCTTGCGCAAGGCCTGGCGCAGGTTACCTTCCCAGTCACTTTTGAAGGGTTCAGCACTGGCTATCAGGATTTCTTCCTGCCCGATCTCTACAGCCAGAATGCCGTGGCGTTGGGCGAATGCGTAAGACATGACCCGGGCAATCGAAGGCGTGTCTATTTTCAATGGATCAATGTGGTAATAAGACTGGCCAGCCCAGTCTGCGAGCCATTGTGTCAACCCTTCGAGATCGAGAGTTTTGCCGCTTTTTTCACTGGTGAGAGCTGCGATCGCAACCAGTTCCAGGGGGTGGCGTTTTGCTGCCTGGTTGCGGGCGGCGCCGAGGTTGGCAGAAAGCACGCGTTCTGCGTTGTCCTGGTTGATTTCGCCATCGGTGACCAGCGCCGTGCAGATATCCCGCAGAGTCAGAGTGCTCCGTGGCGGCGCGGGCGACCTTGATGGCTGCCCTGTTGACAGGTGCTCTGTTTCAGTGGGGTTGGGCATAGGGTGTCCCTTTCCGGTATTGGAGCATGTCAGCCTGTAACCGGCCGGTTCACTTTCAAATGAACCATCGCCATGATGAACAACAGGAGGGTAAGGATCATGAGAGTGACCGGTCCAGGTGCGCCTTGGCTAAGCCAAGAGGAAACCACTGCTTGGGTGAAGTAAAAGATCACCACAAAGGCCAGCCAGATGTAACCGCGATTGTGGCCACGGAACACGGGGACGGCCAGTGCCAGTAGTGGGATCAGCTTGACAGAAAGAATCAGAGTTATGGAAACGCCTTCAACCGGAACAGGGTAAAAGGTTGTTATCAAAAGGGTTGCCAGTACCGCCAAATAGAGAAACTGGGTTGCCTGCGCGGTATGCCGGGCTTTTGGGTTGTGGAGCATTGTTGGATTCCAGAAGAAAAGTATAGATAGCTTTACGCTGTGCGGCTGTGTTTGTGTCAGTCTGCCAGTTTGAGCGCCAGGTTTGCCAGGCGTTCGCCAAAGAGCTGGCAGAGTGCCTTTTCATGTTTGCTCAGGGGCTGCTGTTCAGCGGTTCCGGCCCAGTGCGAAGGGCCGTATGGCGTGCCCCCGGTTGTTGTTTCGCTCAAATTTTTATCTGTGTAGGGCAGGCCGCACAACAGCATACCGTGGTGAAGCAGTGGCATCATCATGGTCAATAGCGTGGTTTCCTGGCCCCCGTGCAGGCTCCCGGTTGAGGTAAATGCCCCTGCCGGTTTACCAACCAGCGCTCCGCCAAGCCAGAGATCACCGGTGGTGTCCAGAAAGTGCTTCAGGGGCGCTGCCATATTGCCAAATCGGGTCGGGCTGCCAATAGCCAGGCCGGCGCAGTTGGCCAGGTCTGACTTGCTTGCGTAGGGTGCACCCTCATCCGGAACCGAAGGCAGCGAGGCTTCTGTATCCGGGGAAACCATTGGAACGGAGCGCAACTTTGCTTCAATGCCATTCACTCTTGCGACACCCCGGCTTATCTGGTTTGCCAGCTCTGCAGTCTGCCCGTTGCGGCTGTAATAGAGAATCAGAACATAGGGCAGTTGCTCGGGCATTTTAACGTCCTTCAGTCGACAGTCGTAAAATCAAAGAATCGTGAGAATATTTTCCGGTGGCCGGCCAACGGCAGCTTTGCCGTTGGCGAGTACAATTGGCCGTTCAATCAGTTTCGGGGTTGCTACCATAGCAGCAATCAGCTGCTCGCGGCGCAGAGCCGGGTTGTCCAGGCCGAGTTCCTTGTATTCAGTTTCACCGGTGCGCATCAGCTCACGTGGCTGGCGGCCGAGTGCGTCAAGAATTTCTGAAAGCTCCTGTTCTGTTGGCGGCGTTTCCAGGTAGCGTATAATTTCAGGCTCAATGCCTCGCTCTGTCAGTAACTCAAGAGCCCGGCGGGATTTTGAACAGCGAGGGTTGTGGAAAATCCGGGTGGGTTCTGTCATCTTCGTGCCTGTTTGTTTTGTTGAAATGGATGCTGCAACTGTGAATAGTGTGGCCCGCAGTCTAACAGGAGGTTTTCCCTTGCAGAACCCTGTCATCCCTCGGTTATCTCGTGGGGCCGCCATTGCAGGCGTATTGGTTTTGACAGCTTTACTGGCAGGTTGCCAGAAAATTGAACTGGAGCGCGCTGAAGGCCCGAAACTCCCTTGGGATGACCTGCGCGGTCAGTGGGTCCTCGTCAACTACTGGGCCGAATGGTGTAAGCCCTGTCTGGAAGAAATCCCGGAGCTGAACGATTTGGACAAGGCGCCGGATGTTACCGTGCTCGGCGTAAACTTTGATGATGTGAAGGGCGAAGCTCTGGTGGATCTCGGTAAGCGTATGGGCATTGAATACACCATGCTTGCGAAGGATCCGGGCCCGGAGTTTGATTGGAAATTCCCGGTTGCGTTGCCAGCTACGTTTGTCGTGAATCCTGAGGGGAAACTTCTGGAGGCCCGCTTTGGCCCGCAGACGGAAGAAGACATACGGGCATTGATTGGCGGCTGAATGCCGCAGGCTAGGCTCTCTCACGCTATCTAATGAATATACATGCAGGAACGACCTGACGTTATGTCGCAGACTTTTGTACACCTTCGCGTGCACTCCGAACACTCCATGGTGGACGGTCTTGTCCGTGTTAAACCGCTGGTCAAGCGCGTTGTGGAACTGGGCATGCCGGCTGTGGGCCTCACAGAGCAGTCCAACATGTGCTCGCTGGTCCGGTTTTACAAGACGACAACCGGCGCTGGTGTGAAGCCCATTATTGGCGCGGATCTCTGGCTGGAGAACCCGGACGAGCCGGAAAACCCCTTCCGTCTGACGCTGCTGGCCCGGGATAACAAGGGTTACCTCAACCTCACAGAGATTGTTTCCCTTGGGTATACCGAAGGGCAACGCTACGGCAAGCCGATCGTTCAGCGCAAATGGCTGGAGAGCAGGGCAGACGGCCTGATTGCCATGTCTGGCGCCAAAATGGGCGATGTATGCAAGGCTTTGCTGGCTGACAAGCCAGAACTGGCAAAAGCCCGGGCTGAGTACTGGATGAACCTGTACCCGGGCTCTTATTATCTGGAGCTTCAGCGAACGGGCCGGCCCGGCGATGAAGACTGCCTGCACATGAGTGTTGGGCTGGCCGAAAAGCTCGGGCTCCCTGTCGTTGCTACAAACGACGTGCACTTTCTGAAGGCCGACGATTTTGAGGCCCATGAAGCCCGGGTCTGCATTGGTGAAAGCAGGGCGCTGGATGATCCGCGTCGCGACCGTCGTTTCAGCGATCAGCAATACCTTCGCAGCGCGGAGGAAATGATTGAGCTGTTCAGTGATATTCCTGAAGCCGTTGAGAACACACTGGAAATAGCGCGACGCTGCTCGGTGACCGTGCGTATGGGTGAGTACTTCCTGCCCAATTACCCGGTGCCCGAAGGCATGACCATGGACGACTACTTCCGTCAGGTGTCGGAAGAGGGCCTGGAGGGTCGTCTGGCCAAAACCCTGCCGAAAGATGATCCGGAATACGACAGCAAGCGCCAGGCCTATTACGATCGCCTGAATTTCGAGCTGGATATCATCATCCAGATGGGATTTCCCGGCTACTTCCTGATCGTGATGGACTTCATCAAATGGGCCAAGAATAACGGCGTACCGGTGGGCCCGGGTCGTGGTTCCGGTGCCGGCTCGTTGGTGGCCTATGCCCAGCTCATTACGGATCTGGATCCGCTGGAATACGATCTGCTGTTCGAGCGCTTCCTCAACCCTGAGCGGGTATCCATGCCCGACTTTGACGTCGACTTCTGTATGGAAGGCCGGGATCGCGTAATTGCTTACGTGGCTGAAAAGTACGGCCGGGAAGCGGTTTCACAGATCATTACCTTCGGAACCATGGCCGCCAAGGCGGTGGTTCGGGACGTTGCCCGCGTGCAGGGCAAGTCTTACGGTCTTGCAGATAAACTGTCCAAAATGATTCCGTTTGAAGTGGGAATGACATTGGACAAGGCCATCGAACAGGAGCCAACGCTGAAGGAGTTCCTGGAGCAGGATGAAGAAGCTCAGGAAATCTGGGAAATGGCCCTAAAACTTGAGGGTGTGTGCCGGAACGCCGGTAAACACGCTGGCGGGGTGGTGATTGCGCCCACCAAAATTACCGATTTCTCGCCGCTGTACTGCGATGATGAAGGCGGTAGCCTGGTGACCCAGTTCGACAAAAACGATGTTGAAGAAGCCGGGCTTGTGAAGTTCGACTTTCTCGGTCTGCGAACGCTGACCATTATCGACTGGGCGCTGAAGATGATTAACCCACGGCGCGCCGGCCGTGGCCTGCCGCCTCTGGATATCAATGAAATTCCACTGGCCGACCCGGCTTCGTTCGTGATGCTGAAAAAGGCCGAGACGACCGCCGTGTTCCAGCTGGAATCCCGCGGCATGAAAGACCTGATTCGTCGTCTGCAGCCGGACTCACTGGAAGATATGATCGCCCTGGTGGCACTGTTCCGCCCGGGCCCGCTGCAATCGGGCATGGTTGATGACTTTATCGATCGTAAGCACGGCAAGCAGCCCATGTCGTTCCCGCATCCTGATTATCAATATGAAGGCTTGAAGCCG
>TARA_R110002096_G_scaffold16898_6_pt1 | contig 25200 bp, 16 predicted proteins | sample TARA_R110002096 | Tara Oceans TARA_R110002096 (sample SAMEA4397295) | marine metagenome | biome: Polar Biome; feature: [DCM] deep chlorophyll maximum layer (ENVO:01000326); material: water (ENVO:00002006), including particulate matter (ENVO:01000060) such as... | depth 35 m
GCCTAGTCGCCAAGAGTTAAGAATAATTCTTAACAATCGCTTTCGCCAAATGGGTTGAAGGTGTCTTGTGCACCCGCCTTGCATTTGGGTTTTGTCTTTGTGCCAGCCTTTGTCTTGGTTCCGGTTTTAGTCTTTGAACCACTTTTGGTTCCGGTCTTTGTCTTCGAACCGGTCTTTGTCTTGGGAGGCTCGTCTGTGTCTAGTGGTACGACGGTGGGACGCGGAGCCTTTGCGGGCTCGAGCGTTGTGAAGACACTCTCTCGCGGAGCCTTGAGATTAATGGTGATCGTGGCATCTTTGTGATTTGCCCCGCGCAAAATAAAGTCGCGCCGGCTTGGTGAGCCACCATCCGCCGAGTCGATTTCGATATCACAAGGCGTTGTGCACAGTGGTGATACCGCTCCGACGGCAAAGACTTCGGCGACCGGATCTGACGTCATCACAACCACGATGATTGGCGAGGTCTCGGCTGGTAGAGGTTTTACTTCGGGAAGGACCGGCTCTTCGGAAGCCTTGGGTGGGCCATCGGCTGGAGACGCGACTGGGTTGGCAGCGGCGGCGGTGGCGGTGGTACCAGCGTCTTCGACAGTGGCGGCGGCGCTTTCTTCGTCGGAGGAACCGGAACGCGCTACCAAAGCGATAATCGCAATGACGGCGATTCCCGCGGCAATGCCAACGCCACGCATGTTGCGCGACTTTGAGGGCTCGTTGATCGAGCTTTGCCCAGGCGCGTAGGGCGCTCCTACACTTGAGGGATAGCCATGGTGCATGGCCCCAGAGACGCTCGGTGTCTGGCTAAGTGCTGCAACCGGCGGCTGCATGATGTGGGACGGACTGGTGAGTGGCGGCTCGGTTCCCAAAAGCGACGGCATGTTTACATGGCTCGTGCTCGACGGTGCATGGCTTGGGAGTGGCGGCAGGCTTGCGTGTCCGGGAAGCGGCGGCGGGCTCGACGGGTGACTCGGGCTCGATCCATGGCCTGGGCTTGCATGGCTTGGGCTCGATCCATGGCTTGGGCTTGCATGACTCGGGCTCGAGCCATGGCCTGGGCTTGCATGACTCGGGCTCGAGCCATGGCCTGGGCTTGCATGGCTTGGGCTCGACCCATGGCTTGGGCTCGATCCGTGGCCTTGGCTTGCGTGACTTGGACTCGCTGAGACCAGGACTTCATTGCGAGCCGGCGGCGGGTTTTGCATCTCGTAGAACGGTGATGCTTCAATCCCTCGAGGCCTTGCTGCACCCACCGGTGCTGCTGCCGCTTGTACCTGTTGCAGCTGCGCTGTCATCTCGCCGCTGGTCTCTAGTGTTGCCAGAAGTGAGAGAAGTTCTGTGCGCAGCTCTTGCGCCGTTTGAAACCGATTGTCGGGGTTTTTCTCAAGGCAGCGAAGAATCACTTCTTCGGCTCGTGGGTGCATATCGCGCCCAGCCTTGGTAAGTGTTGGGCGCGTTGGCGTCTCGTTTAGGTGCTTGCGCACAAATTCGCCAAACGACTTTCCGCGAAAGAGCGGCTGCTTGGTGAACATCTCGTACATGATGGCACCGAGCGAGTAAAGGTCGGCTCGTCCATCGACGTCGGAACCTCCAGCTTGCTCAGGCGACATAAAGGCAGGAGTACCAACTACCGAGCCTGCTACGGTTTGCAGCCCGATATCGTCGTCTTCACTCTTATCTAAGAGTTTTGCTACACCAAAGTCGAGAAGCTTAATTAGGTCGGCACCGCGATGGTCTTGCGACACCATGATGTTGTCGGGCTTTAGATCTCGGTGCACGATGCCAACCGAGTGCGCCGCTGCCAGCCCATCACAAATTTGGATAAGAAGACCAAGGGCTCGAACTGGCTCGATACCCGTCTTCGATCGCATCAGCTTTGTTAGAGGAACCCCTTTGAGGTACTCCATGATGATGAAGACAATGCCCGACTTAATCTCGACAAAGTCGGTGATGTCGACAATGTTGCGATGTCGAATTTTATTAACGGCTCGCGCTTCTTGGAAGAATCGAGCAACCGCATCTTTGCGCTCGGAGTAGTCGGACCGCAGAACTTTAAGAGCGACTTCACGACCGAGTTTTTCGTGCTCGGCTCGGTACACGCAACCCATGCCGCCTTTGCCAAGAATCGACAAGAGCTTGTAGGCGCCAAGAGTTTGTCCGATCCAGCTCTCGGGTTTCGTCGAGTCGAGCGGCTTTGGTGATGCCTCCAAAAATGGGCTCGCCCAAGCTTCACGCTCTTCGCTCTGCGGCGCTGCGGTTCCCGATCCGGTTGCGATTCGCGGTGGCACATCGCCTCGCAATCGCGCCGCCATCGCTTCGGGAACGGCCGCGGCCGTAAGCTCATCATCTGTCATCGAGGCTAAGCTCGCGCCTTTGCCAAGAGGTTGGCGCTTGCCCGCAGCTACCGCTTGCAACCCCTCACCCTGAGCCAAATTCTTTTGCCGCGCCTCTAAGCTGGGCACTGCTGCGGTTGATGCTGCGTATGGGCTGGTCTCCGGACCCAAACGCGTACCATCGATCTTGCAGACGGGGGTGCCGTCTGGATACGCGGTTTTGCAGAGGGGACAGCGAGACATAAGCAGGCTAGGCGAAAGTGGTGGACGCAAGGCGCCGCAAACCAACGTAGATAATAAATTTTACGATCGCGAGAGCACTTGGGTCTAGTGGCATTCCCCGATCTGCACCCAGCGAGGCTGGGCACGTGGACGCCAGGCTAGTTGTTGGAGTCGAGTAGGAAGAGTGCGTCGGCGATTGCGATTTGGACCTGGGGCACCTCTTCGGTCAGATCTTGGTTTCGCAGCGGTAGGATTGCGTCGTTGGACCCAGTGATTCCAAGGGCTTGAGCGCACGCGGCCCGAATGTCTCGGCTTGGGTGCGAGAGCAGTGCGACCAGGTCTGGAACTGCGCTTGGGCCATCGACGGAGGCGAGGGAGAGCATGCTGGCCCGAAGAAATAACACCTCGGTTCCTCGAACTACCGAGCCAAATGTGGCGATTGCACGGCGAAGCGCTGCAGCTGCGCCTTCTTTGGCGGGGCTCTCACCATATTGAGCCAGCGCTCGCAAGGCGCGCATTCGCATTCCTGGGTCGGATGACGGCGAACTATCCTCGGCGATCGCGACCAGCTCTTCGACGGCCACGGCTCCAAAGACTTCGTCGATGTCACTCTTGTCGGGGATGTAGTTCATGCCACCGAGAAGCTCGACTACCTGCGGATCGCCGGGAGGTGCTTCGAGGGCGCTGGCGATTCCTGCACCAGCAGCACCAGCAATGAGCACTGCGCCGAGTATTTGGTAGCGCCGCTTCATCGCAATCCTGGGTAGAGCCCGAGAACACGGCTCTGTCCTGCACTAAGTTCAGTGCCGCCAAACTCACCAAAGTACATGAGGTTGTTCGTGGAGCGATCCGAGTCACTGATTGGATCGGCAATGCCAGCTGCATCTCGATTGTTCCAAAGACCCATTTGACCAGCGATGCTGTGAGCGGTTACGCGTGCAAGGGAGTTCCACGAGCGGTAACAAAGTGCGTCCATCGAAACCGCGATTCCCGAGGACGACGAGCCTGGAGTTCGAGGTGGACCCGGAATGGTGGTGCCCAACGTTTGCACGCCATCGAAGGGCAGAGATCGTACTAAGAAAATTGCTATTCCCTGCGTGTTCTCGGCAGTTCGAAAGAGGCTTCGTAAATCCTGCTCATTGGTAATTCCGTCAAGGTCGGGACGCTTTGGATTTACGTCTTTGTAGGTCACTTGCGGCCCAATAATGATGTTGGCCCTTCCAAAAATGTCTGCAATTTCTTTTAGGTATTCTTCTTGGAACGCATTCGAATCTTCGGCACTAAGTGCTGTCAGAGTTTCGCCAGTCATATTGTCTTGGCATGGGTGATCTTCGAAATCTGCAAAGTAGAACGTTAGGTCAAGAACGCGACTCTCCTTGAGTTTGTAGTGAACCGAGACTTCCGGAACTGCAGTTCCTACGCCGTCAAATGGTGGTAGAGAGGTCTCTATGTCGATTTCGTAGATGCCTCGTTCAATCTCCCGAAGCCCATCATTTGGGAACGTGAGTGTAGATACTTCGCGACTGCGCGAGTAGCGAATGGGGTTTGTAAGAAAGTCTTCAAAAGACTCGGGTTCCTCAAAAAGACGTTGGCCGCCTGGCGCTATCACTCGCGTCACACCAACTAAGTGCGACGAGTCATTTACACTGGCAACGATAGCAAAACTCTTAGCGGAGTTTGGGACAGGAACGCGTATCCGTTGCGCTGGACTTTCCATCGTGAACTTGGTGGTGAGCGTTGCAGTGTCTGGAAGACAGCCGTTAAAGTAGGCGTAGTCGTTGCTCGCCAAAACTCTCGGAATCGAATCGCAGAAATTTCCCTCGGGACAATCCTCAAGCGCCGCACAGACCTGGCTGCATTGGCCCAAGGTGCACAGACTGTTGCGGCAATCGCCATCGGCTGTGCATGTCGAGCCAACATTGCCGCCCTGGCCCTGCTCTTGGCAGGTCGATGCGAGTTGGCCGTTGCCGTCGGTATCTTCGCCATCCAGAATGCAGCTCTGGCCCAGACCGCAGTCCCACTCGCTAGCGCAGGGGTCGCCAAGCTCGGAGATGACGAGCTCGCAGAGGCCACCACTTTTGCAAAGGTAGCCGTCCCCACAGTCGCTATTACGATCGCAGCGCGGTGAGCAGATCTGGTTAAGACATTGGTAGGAGTCGTCACAATCGCCATTGCTCGAGCAAGGAGCGCCGGCACCGGCACCGCCACAGGCCATGGCGCAGATCACAACCCCGGCGATCGCAGCAAGTCGCACGAGACATCGCGCGGTCTTTGCCAGGTCTTTAAAAGGTTCGCTCACAGCATTCCAGGACAGAGTTTCAAGGCAGTGTTTCAGAAGCTTGGCCGCCTCTATGTGTATAGTCGCCTTGCTCACAAGGAGAATACAATGTCCATGCTCACTCGGTCCTCGATCATTCTACCCTCTTTCCCTCTAATCGCGGCAATGGCGCTCTTTGGCACCGTCGTCCATTCTGGAGATGCCCTCGCTCAGGATGAGAGCGGAGACGAACAAGACTTTGATGGCGAAGGCGAGACTGCAAAAGGTCCTGCACTCACCGACGTTGCCAAGGTTCGCCACGGCATTGGTCTGCGCCTGCGTTACATCTTTGTTCCCAAGGCGATGATCGAGCTCTTCATGGAGGAAGCTCCAAGTGGCGTTTCGCAAACCGGCTTTGGTCTCGACTACGTGCGTCGCAAGGGCAACTTCGAATTCTCGGTGGGGTTTGAGTACGACAAGCTCGCGCCAGAAGATGGCTTCTACGTGGAGCGCGGCGGCAATCCGCGAGAGGCTGGTACAACCGACAAAATCGTTTTTGATGGCCTTAGCTGGTACACCATCGATGCCTCTATCGTCTATCACCACCCAATCACCGAGCTCATCTCGCTTCGCTATGGCGGCGGCTTGGGCTTTGGCATTGTTACAGGCGATATCATCTCGAGTGATTCGATCTGCTTTGGCGACGATTTACAGAACGGTGATTGCCAAGTTACTGGGCCAGAAGTGGACAAGAAGGAAGACTTCTTTCGCTTTCCGCCCGTCTTTAATGTGCAAGGCGGCGTTCAGGTTACGCCAGCCGACAACTTTGCTATCAATGTCGAACTCGGTCTGCGCACGGTTTTCTACACAGGCATAAGCGGCCAGTACTTCTTCTAGGCCACGGGTTCTAGGCCTGTTAGCGGCTTTGGTCGCGGTTTCGGGCCCGGGCTTTGGGCCCGCGGTTTCGGGCCCGGGCTTTGGCCGCGGTTTTGGGCCCGGGCTTTGGCCGCGGTTTTGGGCCCTGTTAGCGGTTTTGGGCCCGCGGTACCAGGCCTGGCGCTCTACGCCGGGCCGCCGCGCCACTTGCGCACTTCGCCAACGCGCAAGGTGAGCTTCTCTTTGTCGAAGAACTCGGCGAGGGGAATCGTAAATTTTCGCGATGCGCCAACGAGTTCTTTCCACTCACCAGGCGTTAGCTCTTTCGCCGTCTCAAAGTGGCCGCGCAGGGCGTCGCGCAGCGCATCGACAGCCTCTTTGTGCAGGTAGAGGTCGGTGCTTACCTTCACGAGCGCTCCGGTTGTGAGCAGCTTCTGCATTGCCTTTTGGGTAGCCGATTCGTTGGCGCCTAGGGCCGCAGCAACCTTCTTTGGCTTCTCTGGCGTGTTTCCCCACTCGAGAAATTGGTTGGCGAGTTGGGCCTCAAGTTCGTTTAAGCCCTCGGCATTGGCAGCACCCTTGCCCGGGCGTCTAAGAATTTCTTGGTCTTCCTCAAGGGCTTTGCGCCGAAGTAGCGCATCTAAGAGTTCTTCTGTCATTCGACCGGGAAGTGCATTGGGTAGCCTGCTAATGAGCTCGGCCTTTGGCATTCCGCGGCGCTCGGCAAACTCTTCGTGGTAGGCGACAACAATGTCGGTCGCAAGTTTCTCTAGGCGAGCCATTTCTTCGGCGTGCATGTAGATCGCGAGCTTGCCTTTGCCAGCCCGCACCAAGGTGCCAAGCTCGACAAGCTTTTGCAGGCTCGAGCCCAAGATGTTTGGTGGCAAGCCCGTGCGCTTTGCGAGTTCTTCTAAGTCGCGACCAGCCGACTTTGCGCTCATCACTTCGAGGGCAAGCTTATCGACTGTATCGGCCTCCGACATCGCTGTGAGAAGCGCCGTTGCCTCTACTGCCGACCTGCGCGCCTTTGGGGCCAATACCCGCACGATTTCACCGCCACCAATCGTCGTGCCGTAGTGCTGCTGCACAACAAAGCCGCGGGCGATAAAGCGGTCGCCGGGCAGCGCAACCAGCGGCTCACTTGCGTCCATGCGCAGTTGCGCAAGCACCTCTTCACCGGGCTGCATATCGGCTTTGTCGACAAGGACCAAGGTGGCCATGCGCTGTGTGGTTCCGTGGTGCACAAGAATGCGCGAGCGGGTTTTAAGCTTGGCTTTCGAGCTTTTTAGGTAGCGAAACTTTACGTCGATGATGTGCGATGGCGCGATGCTCTCGGGATGCACGATCACGTCGCCTCGGGCGATGTCGCTCACGCTCACGCCAGCGAGATTCATCGCGCAGCGCATTCCAGCCCGAGTCTTGGTGGCCTCTCCGCCGTGAACTTGCAGCCCGCGGATCTTGGCGGGAATGCCGCGAGGGGCGCACGCTACTTCATCACCGACAGCAGCGTTGCCACTGATCACGGTGCCGGTAACCACAGTGCCAAAGCCCTTCACCGTGAAGATGCGATCGACCGGCATGCGAAATCGACCATCGGGAGTTCGCGTCGCTAAGCCCTTCGTAAGGTCGACCAAGGTACTTTTTAGATCTTCGATTCCGTCGCCGGTTAGCGTCGAGAGCGGAACAATTGGAGCGTCTTCGAGAAAGCTTCCTTCGAGACCTTCGCGAACATCCGCCGTGACAAGCTCGAGCCAGTCTGCATCAACCAGATCACTCTTGGAGAGGGCAACGACGCCAAGCCGCACTCCGAGAAGTTCGCAGATGTCCAAGTGCTCGCGAGTTTGCGGCATAATGCCTTCGTCGGCAGCGATGACAAGGCAAACCAAGTCGAGCCCGCCAGCGCCAGCGACCATCGCCTTAATGAAGCGTTCGTGCCCAGGCACATCGACAAGACCAAAGCGGCGCCCTTGCAAATCGAGGTGGGCAAAGCCGAGCTCGGTGGTGATGCCGCGCTCCTTCTCCTCTTTCAAGCGGTCGGTGTCGATGCCTGTGAGTGCTTTGACCAGCGATGTCTTGCCGTGGTCGATGTGGCCCGCGGTGCCAAGAATGATCGGGTAGGTCTGCACGGTCAAAAACTAACGCGGATGTGCGCACTCTTGCCGCATTCCGCTGGGCCTGATTTAGGCGTTGATGGAAATTGTCGCCACAGCAAGTGCCCCTACCGAGACGAACTAGCGGCGCAACACGATGGTTAGTTCGATGTGTGCGGCCGACTTGTGCAAGGCGGCGCTCGCGTGTTTCCAGGCTTTCCACAGTTCGGCGCCGGGCATCGCGGGAAGCAGCGGGATAAGTTTCGAGGGCCTAGCCTCTAGAGAGGCGAGAATTGTCGGGACAATTGCCTCGGCGTTAGCGGCTTGCGGAGACGCCTGGCCATCGATGTTTCGCTCGCCGTTAAGCGCCATCTCGCGAGACCCTTTGCGATAGCCGGCTCCCACAATGCTGCCAGCCTTGCCATCGATGGCATACGGCGCAATCGCGCCATGGCCCCAGCGATACGTGCTGCCGTCAGTGCGCTCACTGCCAAAGAGGGTTCGCAGCCACGCTTTGGCAACCCCGGCGGCGGGCCCGCGCAGCCACGCCTCAGTTGTGATGTGCACGCTGCCCTTTGTGCCAACACCGGCTTCGGCGCTCATGCCACCAAGCCCGTCAATTGCCGCTTTTGCCGAAGGGTGCAGAACGCTCACCTCGCTAAGAAAAAGTCCTAGAAGTTCTGGCCATGCAATAGCAGTCGTAAAGACCTTGCTCGATGGGCCGCAAGCCTTGGCATTCGCCCAAAGAGCATCCCAGGACTTGGCCTGCTTAGGCCGCTCTCGATCGCGCAGGGCGCCCCAGCTGGTTAGGTGCACTTGCGCATCCAGAATCTTGCGGCCCGCGAGCACAGGATCGCTGCCGATGCGCAGCGCACCTTCAAGACCGGCTTCCGGGCGCAGATGCCAACTAGATGCTAAAGAGACCGACTTGCGGCCAATCTTGATACGAACTCCCATGGCATCAATACTGCTGTTGCGCCCAAGGTCGGCGATGTGCCCGCAAGCCTCGCGTTGCGCTTTTGCACTCAAGTCAACGCGCTCGATGGTATTGGCCAACTGGGCGGCTCGGATCCAAATTCCAATGGGGCCCTCGCCAATCGCTTCTGCGCCACGCATCGATGCATCCAGGGCCGCAGGTCGCCGTTGGATGGTTTTCAAGACCGCAGCGAAGTCGCTATCGCCGGGTGTCAAAATATCGATAACGATGTAGCCATCGCGCTCTTGTGCCAAGAGAAGACCATCGAGTGGCTTGGGTTTCGCAACGAGAAATACCCCGGCGGCCACGAGTTGGCTGCGGAGTACATCTTCGGCGGGTGTCTTTGCGATGCCCGCGAACAAGGGCGAGAGGGCTTCGTTCAAGAGTCGGGGTCGCGCTTTTTCTCGAAGACGCATGCGCTCGATGGTGCGTTGGGCTTTGTCTCCTGGGCGCGCCTTGAGAATCGCCCGGGTGCGTACTTGGCTCGAGCCCCGTCGGCTCACCGCAAGTTGCATGACAAGCGGCGCCTTGATGTCAAAGCCACTCGTGGTCCATGCCTTTGCAACAAACGGGTAGAAGCCAAGGATTGCGCTGGCACCAAGGCCTGCCAAGTTGATGGCTTGTCGCTCCTTTGGGACCACTTCGGTCGCCAATCGGTGTGCAGCGGCCAGTTGAGAAAGCTTTAGCGAGATGACAATGCCCGCGTCGGCGTCTAGAAAGCTGAGTTGGGCATTGCTTTGGGTACGCTCTGCATCTGTTGGCTGGGCCAAGCTGTGACGCGCAGAAGCGCAGAGTAGTGCGATCGCAATAGCAACGCTGCAAAGGCAGGCCATGGGCCCAGTGCCCGATCTGCGTGTCTTGGTATCAAGCGCTGCTCCGAGCACAGACCCTAGTGCTCTCGCAGCTGACGTTTCAGAATTTTACCGGTTGCATTGCGCGGCATCTCGTCTAGGAAAATCACACTTCGCGGCATTTTATAGCCAGCTAGCTTCTCCTTGCAGTGCCGAATCACAAGCTCTTCAGAGAGATTGCTGCCAGCTTTTGCGACCACAAAGGCGCGAAGCGATTCGCCCCATTCATCGTTTGGGATACCAATGACGGCGGCCTCCATGATGTCGGGATGGCTGTGCAAGACTTCTTCAATCTCGCGGGGGTAGATATTCACACCACCCGAGATGACCATATCGTGCTTGCGGGATGCCAAGTAGAGAAAGCCATCCTCGTCGAGCCTTGCCAGGTCTCCCACCGAGAAGAACTCGCCGCGGCGAGAAGCCATTGTGGCGTCGTGATTGCGATAATAGCCGCCAATGAGCATTCCGTTGCGCACGTAGAGTTCGCCCACTTCGCCCGCGGGAAGCTCTTCGCCCTCTTCGTCCAAAATGCGAATCTCGTTGCCTCGCAATGGGCGACCCACCGATCCGGGGTGCTCGCTGTGATCTTGGGGGCGAGCGTGGGTCACCGTTCCGGTTTCGGTGGCTCCGTAGAAATTGTGCAGAATCTGCCCGTAGTGCTCTTGAAACGCATTTGCCGTGGCCGTCGACAGTGGTGCAGCGCCGCTCATCACCCAGCGAAGCGTCGACGTATCATACGAGTTTTTCGTAGCTTCATCGAGGGCGTTTATTCGCACCAACATCGTTGGAACCATAAAGGCGCAGGTAATCTTCTCTTGCTCGATAAGCGCAAGCACGGCCTTTGGGTCAAATTGGTCTGCAAGTACAATGGTTGCCCCAAGGCTGCTCATCATCTTTGCAAAGGCTAGCGCCGCGCTGTGATACAGCGGGCACACAACCAGATGGCGATCGTCGTTGCGCATTCCGGTTTGCGCCATCATATCGGCCACCGAAATCATTCCGGTATCTTTCCAGCTACGGGTAGCGCCCTTTGGTTTGCCAGTCGTTCCCGACGTGTAAATGATAACTCCGCCTTCACCGGCGCCTTGCGTGCGAGGAAGAACGGTACTTTGCAGGTCTAAGAGTTCTTCGAATCTCGTGCCATAAACGTCTGCGTCTTCGGGTGCTCCAACGACCAGCAGCTGCGAGTCTTCGAGGTACTCGCCAACAGCAATGCCCTCGCGGACTTCGTTCTCGTAACTGTAGTGGTAGATGAGAATCTGCGGATCTGCGTTGTCGAGGATGTGTGCGATTTCGTCGGCTTTAAGCCGGTAGCCTACCTGGACGGCCAGAGCGCCAACCCGTGGCATGGTCTCTTGGGCAACGAGATGCTCGACGCAATTGGGCAGCATGAGAGCGACTGCCTCGCCACTGGAGAGTCCCAACGATGCGAGAGCACGAGAGAGGCGTATAATTTCGTCGTCAAACTCTTTGTAGGTGAGGCTGGTATCGCCACAGACCACGGCCTGGTGGTCGCCGCGGGTTTGTGCGTGAAAGTGAATTGCGACGTGCGGCCCAACCTTGAGCTTTGGCAAGTGGCTCGCGAACGTCGCAACGCCAGGAAGGTTTAGGTTGCGCAGCATCTGCGACTTCGCAACGAAGTCGAGGGCAACGAGTGCGTCGCGCGATAGCTCTTCGGCGCGTTTGATCCGGAGTCGGAGAATGTCGAGCATGAGGGCCAACCACAAGGATTCCCCAACTTGCGCTCCGAGACAATGCCACGCTTGCCCCGAAGCTCAGAAAGTGCGCTTGTCCCGAAGCTTGCGGCTAGCGCCCGTACTTGTTGCGAAGTGGAATGAGGAGGATATCAACCTCTTTCGATTCGGCCGACTCGCTGGTTACACGGTCCATGTACGCCTGATAAGCCTCGTACTGCGCTCTGCTGCCATTTCCGCCAGATTCGCGCAGTGAGTTGCCAAGCTTTCGGTACGCCTCGCGCAGCCAGAAGGCTTCCTTGCGGTCGATTGGTGTCTTTGCGCTTGCGACCCGGGCAATTTCAAGCCGAGTTGCCTTGTCGTAGGCGGCTGCGGCGTCTTTCTGCTTGCCCTTGACGTCGTGGGCTTGCCCTAGGCCGAAGTAGGCAATGCCAGCTTCCGGATCCAGTTCGGCCGTGTGATTAAACGCTTTGACTGCGGTGTCGATGTCACGCAATTCGAGGTGACAGGTGCCAATGAGGAACGCGACCAGTGAGTTCTTTGGATCGATCTTCGATGCGTCTTCAAGAACGGTGAGTGCGACCGCATACTCGCGCCTCGCAATGCGAACAACGGCGAGACCAATGCGCGGCTCCATGTAATAGGGGTCGAGCTTGATGGCTCGCTCGTAGGCCTTTACTGCCTTGGCAAGCGACTGCAGCTTCTCGTTTGCACGACCAAGAGCATCAAAGTACTGCGCGACTGGATCGGCCTGCGTGGCCTTTTCAAAGCGCTCCAGCGCCTCGGCATAGTTCTCATCCTGATAGAGCTTCTCACCGGTGAGAAAGAGGCCGGCAGCGTCTTCTGGATCTTCTACTAAAAGCCCCTCGCCAATCTTTGCAGCCTTGTCGTACTCGCCAACACGAGCGTAGTAGGCAGCAGCTTTGGAACGAGCGTTGCGCGTTGGTGCTTCGCCCTTAAGTAGATTGTCAAAAATTGCAACAGCCTTCTCGGTGCGGTCCAACCGACGATAGATTTCAGCGAGTTCAAGGCCAATGTCTTCTCGCTTGTCGCTACCCTCGTAGGCCGCAACAAGCTCCGTAATGGCCTCTTCCATTTTCTCGGTTGCGGCTAGCGCACGGCCAAGCTGAAATCTCGCCTCGGTGTCTGTTGGCTTTTGCCGAAGCGCCTCACGAAAGAGTGCAATGGCCTCTTCTGGGTTGTCGCTCGCCATGTACGCCACACCTAGGCTTACGGCGAGGCTGGCATCGGTCTTTGCGGTTTCCTTAAGCGGCGCAAGAATCGCCACGCCTTCGTCTTTGCGATCAAGCATGTTTAGCAGTGCGGCCAACTGCAGCGATGCGTCTACACCACCATCTTCGCTAAGTGCAATCGACTCGCGAAAGGCCTCTTCCGACGCCTTCGTCGAGTCGGCAAGCGCAGTTCGCAGAACTACGAGTTCTTCTGGTACTTCGACATCGCCCTCACCCTCGAGGATTGGGCCAAGCACCTCTTCAAGTTCCTTTACGGTCTTAATGCCCGCGACAACATCCGATGTAAGGAGACGGCCGCGCAGAAGCTCCATGCGCGCCAGCGTTGGCTTGTGCTCAATCTTGGGTTCACGACCAATGAGGTTCGCGAGACTTGTGGCAGCCTTCTCGTTGCTGCCCTGTAGCATCGAAACTTCGATAAGCAGCATCGTCGCATCAATATGCGAGGGCGAAAGCGCGAGTACACGATCAAGCTTCTCGGCTGCGTCGCCAATATTATCTTTGGCAATCGAGACGGCGGCTTGCCCCACGACGGCTTCCAGATTGTTTGGGTCGGCTTTGAGTGCACTGATGTAGCGCTCGGAGGCGACGTTTAGACGCCCCGCCTTGCGCGCTTCATCGGCGGCAAGAGATGTCGCTTTCGAGACCGTTCGCGGGTCTTGCTTGTCAATGTCGGGTCGGGCGAGAAGTTCGAGGTAGCGGTCTTCTCGGCCTCCGAAGTTTTCTACTGTTGCCAGCTGTGCGATTCCCAAAAGGGCACCAAGGTGGTTCTTATCGATCGCGCTAACTAGAGGATAGGCTTCTTTCGCCTCTTTGTACTTGCCAGCAGCAAGCAGCGCCTCGGCGCGACCAAAGAGTGCAGGAACGCGCTTTGGTGCGAGCGCGATACTCGCGTCAAATGCGCCGATCGCTTGCCCGTAGTTATGCCTCTGCGCTTGCGCCCATCCGAGGTACAATGGCGCATTCGAGTTTTTCTTATTCTGGCGAGCGGCTTTTGTCAACGTCTTAATGGCCTCGTCATACTGACGATTCGCTAGTGCGTGCAAACCTTCGGCAAGAGACGCGTGCACGTTTGCACCTTTTAGCTGTCGCATCGCACGAACCGCTGCTGCCCCTTGTTTTTGGTGCTCTTCCACACCAACGCCAGTGTCGAGGGCGGCGGCATAGTGCGCCTCAGCAACAATTGCGACCGCCTCGATGCTCTTTGCATCGGCCTTCTGCATTTGCGTAGCGGCGGCGATGGCTTTTTGCCAATGGCCAGCTTCATCAGACGCAAGATGCTTTTCGGCTGTGTCGCTCTGTTTGCCAACAACCTTCGCTTGCTCTTGGTTGTCCCCCAGAACTTGTAGGCCAAGGTAGCCACCTCCGCCGATGATGGCAGCACCCAAGACGACGGCACCAATGCGTTGAAACTTAGCCTTTTTCTTAGAACCTGGTTGAGCCTGCGCGGCGGCCTCCTGGGCAGCTCCAGGACTTCCAATAGCCGGCTTGCTCTTAATTGCTGGACCTTCAAGAGGTGCATCATCAAGATCTAGCGAATCGTCGTTGCTGGCCATCTTTTGGGCCAAACGAGTTTGCTTGGGAGGTGGCGCTTTGCCGCTTGGTTTTCCAAAGGTAACGACATCGCTGGACTGAGTGGCCTGTTGCGTGCTTGGCAACTCCAACCCCATTCCCTGGCTTGAGGGACTCTCCAAGTCGAGAGAGTCAAGCCCTCCATCGCTTGGTCCTCCAAGGTCGAGCCCTCCTCCAAGGTCGAGTCCCCCTCCAAGGTCGAGCCCTCCTCCAAGGTCAAGCCCTCCATCGCTTGGTCCTCCAAGGTCGAGTCCCCCTCCAAGCGGATCGCCAAGGTCGAGTCCTCCGTCGCTTGGACCACCAAGGTCGAGTCCCCCACCAAGCGGATCGCCGAGATCGAGCCCTCCGTCGCCAGATCCACCGAGGTCAAGTCCTCCTCCAAGCGGATCGCCAAGGTCGAGCCCTCCGTCGCCAGATCCACCGAGGTCAAGTCCTCCTCCAAGCGGATCGCCAAGGTCAAGCCCTCCACCAAGCGGCGAGGGGCCTGGGCTTCCGAGGTCGAGCCCGCCATCAAGCGGATCACCAAGGTCGAGCCCGTCATCGAGTCCGCGCCCTCCACTGCGCGAGGGGCCTGGACTTCCAAGATCAAGCCCGCCTCCAAGGCCCATCATTGTGGACTTTGCGGGTGCAGCAGGCGGCGCAAATGGATCCGCAGCTTGCATTGTCTGCAGATCCAAAACCTCTGGATACCCGCCAGCGGAATTTGGAAGACCAACGGGGGCCGGCAGATCAACGGAGTCGTCTGGGTGAACCGGAGCGGGCAAATCCGAAATGCTTATGCTCGAATCCACCGGAGTTGGGAGGTTTGCTTGGCCGACCGGTGCAAGGAGATCAAGTGCTGCAACTGGCGCTGGCAAATCTGGCAGGTCTTGGCTACCGACTGGTGCCGGCAAGTTTGGCAGGCCGGTCCCACCAACGGGCGCCGGCAGGTCGACCATACTTCGCGAGCCTTTTGGTGCCGGCAGGTCTGTGAAGCCTTTTGCCGCCACAGGTGCCGGCAAGTCAGAGAAGCCTTTTGCCGCCACAGGTGCCGGCAGGTCTGTGAAGCCTTTTGCCGCCACAGGTGCCGGCAGGTCAGAGAGTACTGGCGCTGGCAAATCAGGAATGCCTTTGCGGGCTACTGGCGCTGGCAAATCAGGAATGCCTTTTCGAACCGGCGCTGGCAAATCAGGAATGCCCTTGCGGGCTACTGGTGCCGGCAAGTCAGGAACGCCTTTGCGAACCGGTGCAGGCAAATCAGCGCTCACGGCGCGTCCTACGGGCACAGGCAAATCAAGCCCAGAATTGGACTTGGCGGCAACTGGCGCAATGTCGTCGCCAAGCTCAACCATGTCCATATCATCGAGGTCTAGGACATCATCGGGTTCGGCCCGAAGGCCCGCTGCACCTGGCGGCATCACGGTTACCGACGTACTGCATTTGGGACACTTCACTACCATCCCGCTGGGAGGCACATCGTCGACGTCGTGGGTGAGTACCTGGCCGCACGACTTGCATTGAGACCTGACCATATAAGCCAAGTGTATTCTCTTCCTTCGGCGAATTCCAAACGCCTGCAGGTGTGAGAGCGAGTTTGCGGCAATCGGTGCACGCTCTTTATAAGTGCCTCCATAGCTGGAGCGAGGTGACTTCGCTTTGTCACAAGGCATCGCGATTTGCGATGTGTGCTCTTGTTCTCGCCGGCGAAGGTGCGAGGATCCGCCCATGTTAGATGTCGCTCGTTTGGACGATGCCGCTCGTCGTGGTCCCGAAGTTGTTGCGTTGATTGAAGAGTTTCGAGGAATCGAGACTTCGCGCAAAGAGCTGCAAGGCACGCTCGATCACCTGCGCGCACAGAGGAACTCGGCCAATACCCGCATGGCTGCCCTGGATAAAAAGTCCGAGGAATTTGCTGCTGCTCGCGACGAGATGCGCGAGATATCGAAGAAGGTCAAAGCAGGCGAACACGAACTTACAGAGCTTGAGGCGAAGAGCCACGAGCTTCGTATGCACATTCCAAACGCTCCGAATAAATCGGTTCCCGATGGGGCCGGCGAAGAGCAAAATGAAGAGCTCTTTAAATGGGGCGAAAAACCGACCTACGACTTTGCACCAAAGACGCACTGGGAAGTTGGCGAGGCGCTCGGAATTCTCGACTTTGAAGCTGGTGCCAAACTTTCGGGCGCGCGTTTTTGCGTCCTTCGCGATCACGGCTCTAGGCTCAATCGCGCGCTCATTAGCTTCATGCTCGATATCCATGGAGAGCGCGGGTATCGCGAGGTATGGCCTCCTGCACTAGTAAAGCGCCACACTCTCGAGGGAACCGGGCAGTTGCCTAAATTCGAGGATGACGCCTTTAAAACAGCAGGAGAATCAGAGTATTTCTTAATCCCTACCGGCGAAGTTCCCGTGACGAACTTGCACGCCGATGAGATTATCGATCGAGACAAGCTGCCCATTAAGTACACCGCATACACGCCGTGCTTTCGCGCAGAGGCTGGCAGCTATGGCAAAGACACTCGCGGTCTAATTCGTCAGCACCAGTTTGACAAAGTTGAGCTCGTGCAATTTGTCGAGCCCGATCAGAGTTACCAAGCCTTGGTCGATCTTCGAGAAGGTGCCGAAGAAGTTCTAAAGCGTCTTGGCCTTCACTACCGAGTCGTCAACCTGTGCACAGGAGACCTCGGCTTTTGTGCCAGCCAAACCTTTGACATCGAAGTGTGGCTGCCTGGGCAAGATACCTTTCGCGAGATCTCTTCTTGTTCAAACTTTGAGGATTACCAAGCGCGTCGGGCGAAGATTCGCTTTCGTCCCGAAGTGGGCGCGAAGCCGCAGATGCTTCACACCGTCAACGGCTCGGGGCTTGCGGTTGGCCGCACAATCGTTGCGATTTTGGAGCAGTACCAACGCGCCGACGGCAGCGTGGCAATTCCCGAGGCTTTGCAGCCGTACATGGGCGGTCTAAAGAGCATCGACATGCCCATCTCCGAGGATTGAAAGCCGATTCAGTTAAGATAAGGTTCAATCCTCGTCCCATACCCTTTACAAGCGGGAATCGATCTCTATACTCCGGGTCCTGTTACCAAGGAGGAGTGGCCGAGCGGTCGAAGGCAGCGGTCTTGAAAACCGCCGTACGAGAGTACCGGGGGTTCGAATCCCTCCTCCTCTGCTAGTTTGTTCTCTGCTAAGCGTTACTTTGACAATCGAATAGTTTCATTAGGTTAAGAGTAAGACTCTGATTTTACAATTTGGAGTGTCTTTGTGGGCTATGTCCGCAGAAACACTTCATGGAGGGGTGACCGAGCGGCCGAAGGTACCAGTTTGCTAAATTGGCGTGGGGGTAACCCCACCGCGGGTTCGAATCCCGCCTCCTCCGCTGTCCATTCATTTGGACTAGCTAGTCCAAATGAATGGACAACGAAGTAGTCGCGATATCGCATCCGATTCATTTCATTTGAAATGATGGGTTCGCCAGAGCGAAGCTGAGTGTTTTCAAGTTTGCTGCCCACAACCCTGGACAGCATGCCTTCAAAACACTAACTACTACCGCGAACGACACGACTAGGATCCATGGCTCAACGGATAGAGCACCTGTCTACGGAACAGGGGTGTGGAGGTTCGAATCCTCCTGGATCCACTAAACGTACTGACGACGACCAAGCGACGAGCAGCCAAGCGATGACCGAATACGACGCCGAAGCCGATGAACGCTTCATGCGTGAGGCCATTGCGGAGGCAACCCTGGCAGGTGCTGCGGGTGATGTTCCGGTTGGATGCGTGATTGTTGCCGACGGCGAGATTATCGCCAGGGGACACAATCGGCGCGAGGCATCGGGTGATCCAACATCCCATGCCGAGGTCGAAGCCCTGCGCGCCGCCAGCCGCCACTTTGGTCGCTGGCACATTGAAGGCACGCTCTACGTAACTCAGGAGCCATGCCCCATGTGTGCAGGCGCCCTGGTGAACTCTCGAATTCAGCGGCTTGTCTACGGGTGCAAAAACCCAAAGGCCGGTGCCGTCGATTCGCTCTTCACAATCGTGACGGATCCAAGACTCAATCATCGAATGCCGGTGACGAGTGAGGTCCTCGCCGAAGAGTGTGCCGAGCTGCTTAAAAACTTCTTTCGAGCCATTCGCGCTCAGAGGCAAGAAGACAAGATTTAGGAGAGGTGTCCGAGCGGTCGAAGGTGCTTGATTCGAAATCAAGTGTAGCGCGAGCTACCGGGGGTTCGAACCTGAGTGACAATTTTCCACGCAGTGGCAAATTTCAGTCCGGTCAACGAGCAGGCCTTTAGGCCAGCGCAGTTAATCCCCCATTCGCGCCAGCTGTAGCTGGCAAAGCAAGATTTAGGAGAGGTGTCCGAGCGGTCGAAGGTGCTTGATTCGAAATCAAGTGTAGCGCGAGCTACCGGGGGTTCGAATCCCCCCCTCTCCGCCATTTTAATTAGGAAATGCGTGGATACGATCCCTAGTTCGCCCCCGCCGCCAAGGGCCACCCACCAGACTTAGGAGAAGTGACCGAGCGGCCGAAGGTGCACGATTGGAAATCGTGTGTATCGCAAGTTACCGCGGGTTCGAATCCCGCCTTCTCCGCCATTTCAATCTTCTGAACTACCTGTTCAGGAGATTAAAATCTTCGCAGAATCGTTTCGAGCCCCAGGGTTCGAACCTGAGTGACAATTTTCCACGCAGTGGCAAATTTCAAGTCGGTCAACGAGCAGGCCTTTTAGGCCCGCGCAGTTAATCCCGCCTTCTCCGCCATTTCAATCTTCTGAACTACCTGTTCAGGAGATTAAAATCTCGCAGAATCGTTTCGAGCCATTGGGTTCGACTCTAGTTCAAAAAGAAATACCTGCTAGCCCACTAGCACTCCCAGATTTCTGTCTTACTCTGTACCTAACGGACCAAAGTTTTTGGTCCCGAGCGACGCAAGATTTGTGAACTCCGCCAGGCCTGGAAGGGAGCAACGGTAGCGAATTTAGCGGGTGCTTGGGGCCAGTTTTTCTGGGCCGGTCACACTCCATCCAAAGATGGCGAAAGTGACCGGCCCTTTTCTTTTGCGTGTCCTATAGTCACCGCGCGCCCAAGGGTGTCCCGTTCTCATGTCCTATCTGGTTCTAGCTCGCAAGTATCGTCCGCAAACCTTCTCTCAGGTGGTGGGGCAAGAGCACGTCACCAGAACGCTTTCCAATGCGTTCACCCAAGACCGGGTGCATCACGCATTTCTCTTCTGCGGCCCACGCGGTTGCGGAAAGACAACAACCGCAAGGCTTGTTGGCAAAGCGCTCAACTGCGAGAAGGGGCCAACACCCGAACCGTGTGGAACTTGCGATGCGTGCGTTAGCATTTCCGATGGCAGCGCTGTCGACTACTTCGAAATGGATGGCGCGTCCAACCGAGGCATCGATTCGATTCGCGATCTAACCGAGGCCGTTCGCTATCAGCCAGCGGTGCTTCGCAAAAAAGTCTACGTCATCGATGAGGTGCACATGCTCACCACCGAGGCGTTTAACGCACTACTAAAAACTCTCGAAGAGCCGCCGCCGCACGTGACCTTCGTGATGGCGACAACCGAGCCGCACAAGGTTCCCAATACAATTCTCTCTCGCTGCCAGCGCTTTGACTTTAAGCTCGTGCCCAATGCTCGCCTAGGTGAGTACCTGCAAGAAATCTTCGGTCGCGAGAACATCGAAATCGATGGTGGTTCGGTAAATCTCTTAGTTCGAGAATCTGGCGGCTCTGTGCGTGATGTTCTCTCGCTCTCCGACCAGATCATCTCCTACGTGGGAGCCGAGGGCATCGAAGAGAGCAAAGTTGCCGAAGTGCTTGGCGTTGCCGACCGCGGTCTTACGCGCACGCTGGTTACAGCGCTTGCTGCAGGCGATGCCAAGACCTGCCTTGAAGCGGTAGACGAAGCGACCGCTCGCGGCGTTGACGAGGTGCAAATTGCTCGAGCAGTGGTTCGCTACCTTCGCGACTTAGCCGTTGCCAAGGTTGCACCCGATTCCGAAACCCTTATCGATGGGTCGGCGGACGAGCGCGCACAGGTGATGGAGCAGGCGGCGACGATGGACGCCTCGCGCGTGCGGCAAATGTTTGAACGCATGCTTCGCACGTGCAACGACCTTGGCGAAGCCGAGCAGCCGCGCCTGGTGTTAGACCTTGGCCTCATTGAAGTTGCCGCGACCGAGCCTGTGGTGCCTCTAGGAGATTTACTTAGCCGGCTCACAAGCATGGAGGCACGCCTTGCCCGCGGTGGCTCAAGTGGTTCGAGCGCGAGCGGTGGCTCACAAGCTCAGCCAGCCGCTGCACCCTCGACCTCTGGGCACTCTGCGAGCCCTGCGCCAACGGCTGCACCCGCTCGTCCCGCTCCCGCTCAGGCCGCACCCCAAGCTCAAGCACCGGCACCGGCACCAAGTGCGCCCCAAACTGCATCGCCCGCCGAGTCAGCCCCTGCAGCCGCGGCCTCGCAGATCGCCGCACCCCAGGCCGCCGAGTCAGCCGAGTCAGCACCCGCAGCCCCGCAGATCGCCGCACCCCAGGCCGGCGAGTCAGCCGAGTCAGCACCCGCACCCGGCGATTCAAACCCGCTTCGCCTGTGGGAGACGCTCATGACCGCGCTCGAGACCGCAAACGAGTACGGCCTTATGACGGTCTATCAAACCGCCAAGGTCTTGGGATGGGATGACAAATCAATCCGCGTCGGCTTTCCCGCTGGCGGTCTCACATCGGAAATCGCGGTCGACAAAGAGAAGATTGTGCGCATGCGCAAATTCATTGCCGAGCATGTTGGCCACCCTCTCGAGTTTAACGTTGCGATCTTAACGCCGGAACAAGAAGCGCAAGCAACCTCCATTGTCGAAGACGCTCAGCAGCGCGCTGGCGAAGAGAACGAGAGACGGCTTGAAGAAGCCAAAGAACACCCACTGACAAAGAAGGTCATGCGAACCTTCGGCGCCAAAATTAAGGAAATCAAAATAGAAAATGTCTGATGGACCAAAGATGCCCGACCTAGGAAGCCTCATGCAAGCTGCACAAAAAATGCAGGCTGAAGCTGCCAAGATGCAAGAAGAACTCACCGCTAGAACGTGTGAGGCAAGCGCTGGTGGCGGCATGGTCACAGTTGTCGTAAACGGCGGTTTCGAGTTGGTCTCGCTTAAAATCGACAAAGCTGCTGCAGACCCAGACGATCTCGATATGTTGCAGGACCTCATCGTCGCTGCAGTCAATCAAGGGGTTAATAAAGTGCGCGAGATGACCCAGGGTGAGATGTCAAAGCTCACCGGTGGTCTCAACATCCCCGGTCTAAACCTCTAGCCACGTCACGGCTGTATCCCTCGTGTCTTCCGATCCAATCAAACGTCTTGTCCAATGCCTGAGCCGACTGCCAGGCATCGGTGAGAAGACAGCAACGCGTCTCGCCTTTCACCTTGTGCGCGCGCCTGATTCGGAAGCGCAAGAACTTGCCAAGGCACTGCACGAAGTTGTGGACACGATCCGACTGTGCTCGGTCTGTCTCAACCTAACTCAGCTTGACCCGTGCGAAACCTGCTCCGATTCAAGGCGCGAGCGAACACTTATTTGTGTGGTCGCCTCGCCAAGCGATGTGGTTGCCATCGATAGAGCTGGCGGATTTCGCGGAACCTTCCATGTTCTTCACGGGCTGCTCTCGCCTCTCGAGGGCATCGGCCCCGACGACCTGCGACTCGCAGAATTGGTGCGACGACTTAAGACCGATGTGGCGGGAGCCTGCCTTATCGAAGAGGTCATCGTCGCAACCAACGCATCGGTCGAAGGCGAAGCAACCGCGATGTACATCGCCCGAGTGCTAAAACCCCTCGGCGTTCGCGTTACCCGCATCGCCAGCGGCATTCCTGTAGGTGGCGAACTTGAATACACCGATCAGGCGACCATCGCCCGCGCGCTAGCGGGTCGAGTCAATCTCTAGCAGCTCACTTCTTCTTATAGAACTCTTGGCTAAAGCGCTCGCGAGCCGAGCATCCCGGGTCGAAAGCTTGAACGGCTGATATCCAACTGTTACCGTTTGCAACGCTTTAGTGCCCAGTTGGTGGGTCAAGCCTAACGAGTGATTAAGGGAGCTCTGGGGATGCAGAACCAGATGGTAATGTTCGAAGAGGAGCAACGGCAAATCGATGCGATTTGTGAGGGGCTTCATCGCGACGCAAATGCACAGGCTATTTTGTGTATTGATAAGAATGGCCAGGCAATTGCCTCGGCAGGTGAGGTCGACAGTCTCGACATCACTTCCCTTTCCTCGCTTACGGCGGGCAACGTGGCAGCAACTGGCGGTATCGCTAGCCTGCTCGCTGAAAAGGAATTCGCAGGCCAGTTTCACGAAGGCGAGAAGACCAACGTTCACATATCGATTGTGGGCAGCCGGATCATCTTAGTAGTGCTTTTCGATGAACGGTCGTCTCTTGGTTTGGTTCGTCTGCGCGTCAAGCGTGCAACAGCAACCCTCAACGACATCTTGGTGGCGTTGCTGGCAAAAGCCGAAGACTCGTCGACCTCATCCGTACTTGCGGAGATTACGGACGACGATATTGACAACCTCTTCAACGATTAAAGGTCGGGACTAGTATGAGTTTCATCAACTACTCGTCGCGAGAGATCAACTGCAAGATCGTGTATTACGGTCCCGGTCTCTGCGGCAAGACGACCAATCTTCAGTACATCTACAACAAGACGAATCCCGACGCGAAGGGCAAGATGATTTCCCTCGCGACCGAGACAGAGCGAACCTTGTTCTTCGATTTCTTGCCCCTTTCATTGGGCGAGATTCGCGGGTTCAAGACACGGTTCCACCTGTACACGGTGCCGGGCCAGGTCTTCTACGATGCCAGCCGAAAGCTCATCCTTAAGGGTGTCGACGGCGTGGTTTTTGTTGCCGATTCGCAAATCGAGCGCTTCGAGGCCAACATTGAGTCTCTTGAAAACCTCAAGGACAACCTCGAAGAACAGGGCTACGACTTGGCGAAGCTGCCATTCGTTATTCAGTACAACAAAACGGATCTGCCAAACGCGTCGCCACGGGAAGAGCTTGAAGAAGAGCTTAATCCCAATGGCGTGATTTCCTTTGATGCTTGCGCCGTTACTGGCGAAGGTGTTTTCGACACGCTCAAGGCAGTGGCCAAGCTCGTTCTAACCGAGCTCAAAAAAGGCGGCTAACGATGACCCAGACGAGCGGGACAGCGCCAAGCGCTGAGAAACCTTTCTTTCGCTACGATCTTCAAACCGAGGCCATCGAAGATGGTGGCCAACGGTTTGTCGAAGTCACCGATCCGAACGGCGGCAAGAGCTTTCGCTTCTTTGAAGTGGAGTATGCCGTCGCTTGTGGAATGGACGGTGAACGTTCACTCGAAGCGCTCGTCGATTGGGCAAAATCTGAGCTTGATCTTAAGACAACTACCGATGAGCTTGGTGCGATCGTTTCCAAACTCAGCGAGCTTGAGTACCTAGGTGCTGGCGAATCGACTGCTTCGCAGGCCGAAGCGCAAGACGAAGTCGCAGCACTTCCCGAGATTCCTGCGGCGCCTGTTTTCGACGAGCCTTCGTCGGGAATCGAAGTCGAACTGGGAACGTCTGGCAAGTCGCCGCTGCGCGAAGACAGGCCTGCCCCACCCGCTGTTGCTGCCGACTTTGAACTCGGAGTTGCTGGCGTTGGTGAAGTGCAACGCTCCGGAAGAGAGAGCCGCGATACTGCAAACATGGCTCTTGGTGCGGCCGGCAACGAGGATGTTGTCGATGCTCCACAAGACGACTTTGTCTCGGGACCAAGCAAAGAAGTTTCAACCGACTTAAGCCAGACCTTCCGTATCGATAAGGATGAAGTCCAGGCTGCGGTTCGCGCCAGCAAAGTAATGAGCGCGGTCGAGCTTCCCAAAGATATCGGCAACGAGCTCGCTAACGATCAGGATACGTTGGATCCGGCTATTCCCGAGGCGATTCCTCTGGCTGCTGACATCTCCGAGTCTATCGCCGATGAGGCTTCCGAGGCCAATAGCGGTGGCAAGGCCATCGTGTTGCCAGAAGAGCCTGCGAAGGTTGCTGCTGTCGCCGAAGAGACTAAGAAAAAACCCAAGGGTCCGCGTCGCAACTCCGCGTCGATGGTGCTCTGGGTCATTCTCCTGCTCTCCGCCGCAGCGTTCGCTGGCTACTACTACATGGAGTATGTGCGTGAGCAGCCCGACGAAAAGGGCCCGGTAACAACGCCGCAACAGGCTGAAGCACAGCGCCGAGCCAAGGAGCCAGCGGCTCCTGCCGTTCCAACGAGCACCCTTAAGGTTGTTTCTGCTCCCATTGAAGATGTTGTCGCTGGGCGCGATGGCCTTGTGAGCTGGGTTGTTGCAGCCAAGACCGAAGTTGCCGAAGGTGATGAACTGGTTCGACTCTCGGGTCACGAGCGCGCCGACAAGACAATCGACCGGCACAATAAGAGCCTTGCAAGCTACGAAGCGCAGCTAAAGATTGCCAAGGACCGCAACCGAGCAAAGGTTGCAACCATCGAGTCAAACGTCGCTCGCAAAAAGCTTGATATCGAACTCGCCAACGAAAAGCGCGATGCATTTATCATTCGCGCATCCATCGCTGGTGTCGTCGAGCCTATGGTCAAGCCTACAGCGCAAATCAAAGCGGCGGATGTGGTTGCGAACATTACTGGTGAGGCAAGTGCGTTGGTTGAGTTTGCCTTGCCAAAGGGAACGACGGCGACGGTTGGTGAGCAGATGGACGTTGTTGCCAAGGGCGACGCCGAACTTAAATCGACCTGCACTGTTGCCGAGGCTGCTGGCCAGAAGGTGACGCTCTCGTGCCCAACCGATTCGGGTTTTGCCGATGGCACCATCCTCGAGCTTGCCGTACCTAGTGAAGCCGAGGCCGCAGCGGCTGGCGACGAGGCTGCTGGCGACGAGGCTGCTGGCGACGAGGCTGCTGGCGACGAGGCAGACGGCGACGACGCTGATGGCGACGAGGCTGACGCAGACGAGGCCGCTGCCGATGGCGACGCCGCAGATGCAGACGAGGCCGACGGCGACGACGCTCCATAGCGCTTCGCTCGATTGCGGGATCGCTTTAGCGGCGGGGTGTAAC